>ERZ1643251.739-NODE-739-length-42593-cov-20.628050_pt1 | contig 42593 bp, 34 predicted proteins | sample MGYA00579261_ERZ1643251 | MGnify/ENA primary metagenome ERZ1643251 (study PRJEB29033, sample SAMEA4952267) | chicken gut metagenome | biome: Broiler Chicken; feature: Gastrointestinal Tract; material: Caecum | place: Ireland | collected 2018 | study: Broiler... | reverse complement strand
GTCCACAACGGCGGCACAGAACGTCGTCCCCCGCAAGGGGGACGTGGATAGAAATTCTTTTCGGCAAAATATTCATAAATATCCACAACAGTCGTCCCCCGCAAGGGGGACGTGGATAGAAATGTACTCTCGGTACTGCTTGCTGGGCAGCAGGCGGATGTCGTCCCCCGCAAGGGGGACGTGGATAGAAATTTTCTGGGCAGCGATCGGACTATCTGCCATATCGTCGTCCCCCGCAAGGGGGACGTGGATAGAAATGCTACGGGCGGCACGAACGGATACCATTTGCACGGTCGTCCCCCGCAAGGGGGACGTGGATAGAAATGTGCCGCGAGAACGTCCACAACGGCGGCACAGAACGTCGTCCCCCGCAAGGGGGACGTGGATAGAAATATCATGAGACAGCACATCTGCAAGAACTGCGGGTCGTCCCCCGCAAGGGGGACGTGGATAGAAATAATGGGACAATGACGTACACGATTTTGTGGCCTGTCGTCCCCCGCAAGGGGGACGTGGATAGAAATGCTTTGGAGGAAATCAAACGACAAAGTGTATCACCGTCGTCCCCCGCAAGGGGGACGTGGATAGAAATAGCTTAATCAGCGGCGTCGTCACTGTAACAACCGTCGTCCCCCGCAAGGGGGACGTGGATAGAAATTCCGCGTTGGTCGCACTGGCGGCAGCGGCAGACGCCGTCGTCCCCCGCAAGGGGGACGTGGATAGAAATTTGGCGATATCGTGCCGTTCGCGCTGTTTGACGGCGTCGTCCCCCGCAAGGGGGACGTGGATAGAAATCCACCTACAAAAAAGGCTACAGCAGACTTTCCGATGTCGTCCCCCGCAAGGGGGACGTGGATAGAAATATTTCAACGGCAAACGCCCGGGAATGAGCCAGGCCGGTCGTCCCCCGCAAGGGGGACGTGGATAGAAATATTACGTCGCTGCCCGGGCGTGCCTTTCAGTGGGTCGTCCCCCGCAAGGGGGACGTGGATAGAAATTATTGCAAGGCTACAGACCGCGCAAAGCCTGAATGTCGTCCCCCGCAAGGGGGACGTGGATAGAAATTTTTGCAGCCCGACCGGCACATCGGCAAGCGCGCGTCGTCCCCCGCAAGGGGGACGTGGATAGAAATGCGCGGTATACGGACTAAGGAGGTGGACAGATCATGGTCGTCCCCCGCAAGGGGGACGTGGATAGAAATTCTCATGCAGACCGGCATAACGCACGGCCCGCTGGTCGTCCCCCGCAAGGGGGACGTGGATAGAAATTCGCTGTCGTTGATGGTCACAATACCGACTGCCTCGTCGTCCCCCGCAAGGGGGACGTGGATAGAAATATCGCACAAGCAAAAGCCGACGCTGACCGCGCCGAGTCGTCCCCCGCAAGGGGGACGTGGATAGAAATCCGCATGGGAAAGCGCGCTTGCCGATGTGCCGGGTCGTCCCCCGCAAGGGGGACGTGGATAGAAATGGTAGGTGGGTGGCGCTTTTTTTGTGGCAGACCCTGTCGTCCCCCGCAAGGGGGACGTGGATAGAAATGCGGTGTCCGTCCCGGCGTCTATCCGCTCGCTGCTGTCGTCGTCCCCCGCAAGGGGGACGTGGATAGAAATTCTGCGCTGCCCTCCAGTCGTCCGCCGTGAAGTCGTCGTCCCCCGCAAGGGGGACGTGGATAGAAATGCACTGCTCCGACCAAATCAAGCCGGCCAGCTCAGCGTCGTCCCCCGCAAGGGGGACGTGGATAGAAATGCGCAGCGTCTCGGCCCGGGCGGCGGCGCGGGTGCTGGTCGTCCCCCGCAAGGGGGACGTGGATAGAAATTCCTTGGTCCGCTTGGCCGCGGCTCGCAGTTTGCCGTCGTCCCCCGCAAGGGGGACGTGGATAGAAATGCACCTCAACGCGCACAAGAGCACCGGCGTGATTCGTCGTCCCCCGCAAGGGGGACGTGGATAGAAATATTCACAAACGTCTCCGGAGGCACGTAAAACTCGTCGTCCCCCGCAAGGGGGACGTGGATAGAAATCTGCTGGCATACTCAATGTCATCCTCTGACGCATGTCGTCCCCCGCAAGGGGGACGTGGATAGAAATTGGACGAACAAAACCACGACCGCCAATTTTGCCGGTCGTCCCCCGCAAGGGGGACGTGGATAGAAATGGAACACAATCAAGGCGGTGGTAGAGGGCATTATGTCGTCCCCCGCAAGGGGGACGTGGATAGAAATTTGCCGCACGGCGAGGTCTGGATTGCGGAAGGTGTCGTCCCCCGCAAGGGGGACGTGGATAGAAATATATGCCGCAGCCGCCGCATACGCGGAGGGCAGACGGGTCGTCCCCCGCAAGGGGGACGTGGATAGAAATACGCTGTAGATACGCACGCCGTCGGCTGTGCCGTCCGTCGTCCCCCGCAAGGGGGACGTGGATAGAAATAACGAACGGTTTTTTGGCACAGAGCCGCCGGACTAGTCGTCCCCCGCAAGGGGGACGTGGATAGAAATTGTCTGGCAGAAGGAGGCCCGCAACGACTTCGAGTCGTCCCCCGCAAGGGGGACGTGGATAGAAATCCCAAAGGCGCACAGATCGCTTTGACCGGACGGCGTCGTCCCCCGCAAGGGGGACGTGGATAGAAATCCAACCGCGGCGCGGTGCAGGGCAGCATCTCGGACGGTCGTCCCCCGCAAGGGGGACGTGGATAGAAATTATGATCCTGCTGCATTTGACTATGCAACTATTTTTCGTCCCCCGCAAGGGGGACGTGGATAGAAATTTGAAACTGCCGCCCGATTCCGGGCGGCCCTCAACGGTCGTCCCCCGCAAGGGGGACGTGGATAGAAATTCCCGGTTGGCCTCACGGTAGGCGCGCTGCTGGTGTCGTCCCCCGCAAGGGGGACGTGGATAGAAATGGGCTTGTCCAGCGAGGCCACGCGCGTTAAAACGTCGTCCCCCGCAAGGGGGACGTGGATAGAAATAAGAGCGTTGCAATGGTGCTGACGCAGACGGCTGTCGTCCCCCGCAAGGGGGACGTGGATAGAAATGCGTACATATCGACAGCTATGGCGGCTCGGTGTGTCGTCCCCCGCAAGGGGGACGTGGATAGAAATGCCCTGGTCGGCACGCCTGATACCTGGTCCGAACCGTCGTCCCCCGCAAGGGGGACGTGGATAGAAATACCGCACCCAACACCGCCAAGAGCGAGACCCTTAGTCGTCCCCCGCAAGGGGGACGTGGATAGAAATTGGTATTTGGGGAGCTGCTTTGGACGGTTTGTCTGTCGTCCCCCGCAAGGGGGACGTGGATAGAAATATTTCAACGGAAAATGCCCGGGCATGAGCCAGGCCGTCGTCCCCCGCAAGGGGGACGTGGATAGAAATATGCGGGCATACGGGCTTTGCACCTACCTGACGGAGTCGTCCCCCGCAAGGGGGACGTTGGTAAAAATCCACGCGTTGGGCTTCGTCGTGCGGTGCGCGGTGTGCAGGGTGTGCTCGCTATGGAACAGCCCCCTCAGCTCCCGCATCTTGTCGACTTCGCTTTTGCCGTTCCGGCGCGGGACCGACAGCCCGAACTTGCTGTGCACCCACAGCCCGTCATCATCGACGGCCATCATGTCGTACAGCAGCACCTTCTGCCAATCCATGGCGGTGCGGCCGCCCTGCTCGTACAGCTCGACGGCCTCGCCGCCTTTGGTCTCATCATAAGGCAGTACAAGCGCCTGTGTGGGGGTCTGGCGTCCGAGCCTGGCCGTTTTCCTGGCCATGCGCAGCGTCACCCCCTAGGGTGTGTCTGAAAAATCTCCAGCACTGTCCAATTCTACTAAAAAGCAGCGCCTACTGCGTTGCTTAACCTTGCAATACATAAAGTATTGCGGCGGTTTCGCGCCTTGTATTCGCTACTTTTTAGCGAATTTTCCAGCACTTTTGATTTATCAGGTACACCCTAAGTACATCGTATCAGGCCCACGTCGGCCACCTCCCTAAAAATGAGCATGAAAAAAGCACGGTGCGGTTGCATCGTGCTTCAGGAGATTCCCCTTATTCGGGAATCATATCAAAGAGCCTGTTCCCCAGCTCGGAATACTGCCTGTAGCGTCTTTCGGTTGCTTCATCAGTTCCCTGCGAATACGCGACCTCTGCTTCCCGTACACGCTCAAGCAGTTCGAGCGCCTCATCTTCGGCATAATCGCCATTCTGCCGGAACGGAATTTCCTCAGCTTCCAGCAGCGCCACTTCCTGTGGAGTTAATTCAATTTTCATTTTCCTTCAACTCCTCCAAAAGTTTCTCGCGTGTCCTGGAATGGGTCGGATAGCAGGTCACTATCACACCCGTGTCCGGGTTGACAGTCAGCGTTGCCTTGAGGCCTGTAACGCTGAAAGGCGGCCGCCCCGCCTTATCATACTTGACAGGGCCTATTTCAGGAGGATTCTCAATCGCGTCCTGTATAGAATCCACCAGCACACTGCGCGCTGCCATGCGTTGCTTCACATGCTCGCTGACGGATCGGATTGCCACATTGTTGGTGCATAGACCAACAAATCTTCACTATAAAACTTTAACATTTTCGTTTGGGTCTGTCCACTTCTTCGTGTGCACATTCTGCCGCCGTCCGTCGCCGGGGGCGTACTCGACCGTACAGCGGCAATACTCATGCCGCCTACCCTTCCTGCGGCACGTCCGGGCAAGTGCAGGTCCCGGCCAGTCTGCCGCACCAGCGGCAGCAGTTGGCCACGACGCGGCGGATCACCCGCGGCCGCAGCCCTTCGTTTTGGGCGCAGGCAGCCGTTTTGCACAAGGCGCGCCGGGCGCGCTTTGTGCAACAGCTTCAAGCATATCCCCCGTTTGTAGAGATTCGCCCAGTTTTGCACGCGATTTTGCCTAGGGTGTATCTGAAAAATCCCCAGCACTGTTCAATTCTACTAAAAAGCAGCGCCTGCTGCGTTGCTCAACCTTGGAATACATCAAGTATTCCTGCGGTTTCGCGCCTTGCATTCGCTACTTTTTAGCGAATTTTCCAGCACTTTTGATTTATCAGATACACCCTAGCCTTGGCTCCGTTTTTTCTATATAATAGACCATAGAGCCTTCCCGGCCGCCCCGGCGCAAAAAGGGGCGGCGGGCAGGCGGCCCCGCTGCAAACTGATCAGAAACGGAGAGAACGATCATGGATTTCAAACCGAGCAAAAAACTGGGCTTTGGCCTGATGCGCCTGCCCCTGACCGACCCCAATGTGGACACCAGCATCGACATCGAGCAGCTCAAGCAGATGGTCGACGCTTTCCTGGCGGGCGGCTTCACCTACTTTGACACCGCCTGGATGTACTGCGGCTTCAAGAGCGAGTGCGCCGTCAAGGACGCGCTGGTCAGCCGCCACCCGCGCGACAGCTTCACGCTGGCGGACAAGCTGCACGCCGGGTTCCTGAAAACCAAGGAGGACCGCGACCGCATCTTTGACGAGCAGCGCCGCAAGACCGGCGTCGAGTATTTTGACTATTACCTGCTGCACGACATCGGCGCCGACCACTACAAGGTCTACACCGAGCTGGACTGCTTTACCTGGCTGCAGGAGAAAAAGGCCCAGGGCCTGGTGCGGCACATCGGCTTCTCGTTCCACGACAACGCCGAGCTGCTGGACCGCGTGCTGACCGAACACCCGGAGGTGGAGTTCGTGCAGCTGCAGCTGAACTATCTGGACTGGGACAGCGAAGGCGTGCAGTCCCGCAAGTGCTATGAGACCGCCGTCAAGCACGGCAAGCCGGTCATTGTCATGGAGCCGGTCAAGGGCGGCACGCTGGCCCAGGTGCCCGAAGCCGTCGAGACGATGTTCCGCGCCCACCACCCCGATCTGTCGGTGCCGTCCTGGGCCATCCGCTTTGCGGCCAGCCTGGACAACGTCATGGTCGTTTTGAGCGGCATGAGCACGCTGGCGCAGGTGCAGGACAACATGAGCTACATGGCGCAGCTGCGCCCGCTTGACGCCGCCGAACAGGCGCTTGTGAAAAAGGCGGTGGACATCATCAACGGGGCCATCACCATCCCCTGCACGGGCTGCTCCTACTGCACCGATGGTTGCCCGCGGCACATCGCCATCCCCAAGTATTTCTCGCTGTATAACGCCGAGCTGCAGGAGGTCGAAGGCAAGGGCTGGACGCCGCAGGGCGAGTATTATGATCGCCTGACGCTGAGCTTCGGCAAAGCCAGCGACTGCATCGGCTGCGGCCAGTGCGAGCGCGTCTGCCCGCAGCACCTGCCCATCATCCGCTACCTGAAGGACGTCGCCACCAAGTTCGGCAAGTAAACGCCGGGCGCCCCGCAAATTTCATACAGCAATAAAACTTTACCTCCAAAAAACCTCCGGCCTGATGTCACTGGCAGCCGCCGGGCATTTTTATGGGTTTTGTCAGGCTTTGAGAAGATCGCGCAGGCAGGCGGCCAGCGTTTCGGCGGCCTGGCGGTGGCAGGCTGCGCCGGGGTGCTGGCGCGCGCCCAGCGTCTCGGGCGTGGCGGCGGGCAGCGGCAGGTACAGGGCGCGCCCGTCGCCGGTCTCGGCCCGGTAGCGGGCCACGGCGGCGCGCAGCAGCGGCGGCATGCGCCCGTTTGTATCCGAAAGCATCCCGCAGGCCCACACGATCTGCGCGCCGGGGTTGTGCGCGCGCACGGTCTTGAGCACATCCACCGCTTTCTGCTCCAGCGCAGCCAGGTGCTCCGGCGTGGGGCGCTGGGCGTGGCTTTCGCCGGTGACAGGGTCTGTCCAGGGCGGGTTGTCCATGGCGCCTTCGTCGTTGGTGCCCAGGTTGATGATGACCGCATCGGCCGGCCAGGCCGCGAAGTCATACGGCTGCTGCGCGCCCAGCGCGGCGTTGCGCGCGCCGGCCGCCACGCCGCAGACCTGCTCGTAATAGTCCATCACGCGGTGGCGGGGGTCGTTGTCCCAGCCAGACAGCAGCCCCCAGCCGCTCTGGCTGATGATGCGCCATTCCGCACCCAGCGCCTCGGCCGTCAGGCGGGCATAGTGGGGCACCGCGCTGAAAAAGGCGCTGACCCAGTCCGCCTCCTGTTTGGCGCCGATCGCGCCCTCGCCGCTGGTGATGCTGTCGCCGATGAACTCCAGCCGGTACGCGGGCGCGGGCAGCGGCAGGAATTCGCCGTCCCTGACCCCCAGCGCCGTGATTTGCAGAAAGTGGTCGGGTTCGTCCGGCATGGCCTGCACGTCCTTGAGCACGCGCACATGCCTGGCCACGCCGGGCGTCAGGCCGCGGAACAGGCAGATCTCGCTTTCGCCCGCCGCCACCGGGAAGCGCGCGATCCACGCGCCGTTGAGCAGAACGCTGATCCACGGCTCGTGCGCCGAAGCGCCCGCCCGCAGGCACAGGTGCAGTTCGCTGCCGGTAAAGCTGCACTCGAACCCGCTGGCGGTGTAAAACAGATTCAGCGCGCCGCCGGTAAAGGTGTGCCGCCCCAGCGGCCGCACCGCAGGCAGCGCCTGCAGGGAAACTTTCTCCATAAAAAGGACCTCCGTTCTGCATGTTGCCCGGCTTTTCGCGTTCCGTGGCCGAGGTTGCCAAAATCTTAGCACGGCCGCGGGCCGCCCGCAAGGGGAGAGAGTATACGAAAACAGGAGACAGGTCCCGGCCGTGCGCATTTGCCCCGGGCGGCCGGGGCTCACCCGCGCACCAGCGCCGCGGCGATATCATTGACGTTGGTGCCGGTGGGCCCGGTGATAAGCAGGCCGCCCACGGCCTGCAGGGCGTGGTAGGCGTCGTTTTCGGCCAGCGCGGCGGGCACAGACCAGCCTTTGGCGGCCAGGGCGGCCAGCGTTTCGCCGTCCACATAGCCGCCCGCGGCGTCGGTGGGGCCGTCGGTGCCGTCCGACCCGACGCTGAACACGGCCGCCTCCAGCCCCGCCAGCCCCGCCCGAGGATTTTCCCATCGGCGGCAGTTTATCTAAGCTGTTTATTCAAACAGACGCCCCGCGGCGTGAAAGCCGCGGGGCGTCTGCTTTTTGTCATCGTCTTGCCGATTTGTACAATTCGTATTTACTCTGTCGTTTCCGAAAGCGGCAGCGGGAGGCTTGCAAAAGTCTCGCCGCCGCGCAGGACGGTGAGGGTGACGCTGGCAGCGTCCTCCGGCACGGCATCGAAGTAGGCGGTGTACCGGTAAGCGCCGCCGGTCTCATCGACCGGTTCGCCTTCGGCACGCTCGAGCTTGAGCAGTTCGCCGGTGTCGGTACGCAGCACAAACTCGTCGGTAGAATACGGCGTGACGTGGTCGGCCGGTTCCGTGCCCGCGGGCGGGTCGTTAGGCGTTGTAACAACAAGTTTGGTCGCCGCCGGGGTGGCGCGCAGTGCGTCGACCGTGACGCCGCTGGCTGCATCCTGCCCGGTGGCTGTGCGTATTCCTCTTTCGCTCGCAGCGGGCACAGTGAAGGACACCGTGTAAACGCCGGGCAGGTCGGTTTCATTGGTCATGTCCCAACGGCTGCCGCCAAAACCGTTTTCGTCATAGTCATCGACCCTGTTTTCGACATTGTAGGCAACGAGGTCACGCAGTACCAGCGTCAGCTCCTGCCCGGCCAGCGCCGCCGGGTCCGGCTGCAGGAAGACCGGGTAGCGCAGCTCCATCACAAAGGTGTCCGCGTCCTGCCGCGTGAAGACGGGCAGGCCCTCGTTGCCCAGCAGCGTACCGTCGGCCAGCGTGAGGTCGCCATAGCCCTCGCGGTCGTCGGGCCAGGCATTGGGGTTCGTGCGCTGTTCGGGGCGGACCGGCATGATCTCGTCAAAGGCGGCAAGGCTGCCATCGGCAGCGTCAAGCACCACGCTCAGGCGCAGCCACTCGCCGTCAAAGTATGCTTGCGACAGCGTTATTGTGTAGGGCGTTGCGGCGGCAGTGGCCGGGGCCCCGATGGATTCGGCATAGCTGTCAAGCTGTTCGCTGCGCAGCCGCGCGTTTGCGTTGCGGTTGACCCAGGCAAACGCGCCGCCCACCAGCGGCAGTTCTTCCGCCAGGGCCGGTGCCACGGCGTTCACACCGCACAAAAGCACGGCGCAGGCAGCCAGCCCCGCCACTGCGCGGCCGAGCGCACGCAGCGGCCGGCGGGCTGGAGAAGCCGGGCGCGCAGCCGGGACAGCCTTGTCCCGCGGCAGCCGGGCGCGGGCAGCTGCCAGTATGCAGTCAAATTCATCGCCCGAAAGCGGGGCGGCGGGCAGGTCCAACCTGTCCAGTTCATGCAGCAGGTCTGCGTTATAGTTGTATTCATTTTGCATGGCGGTGCACTCCTTTCTCTTGCAAAGCACGGCGCAGGCGGTCACGACCGCGGCTCAGGCGGGTGTTGACGGCGCTGACGCTCAGACCCAGCGCGGCGGCGATTTCCTTGACCGGCTGCAGCAGATAGTATTTGCGCAGAAAGATTTCGCGGTCTGGCGGGTCCATTGCGGCCACCAGCTCCGCGGCGAGGTTTCCGGCTTCGCTGCCGGGGCGCTCGAATTCCGCCAGCTCGCCGAGCGTCTCAGCAAGGCCGTCGTCAAGAGAAAGTTCACCCTGCCGCCGCAGCGCGCGGTAGCGGTCGATACCGGTGTTGCGGGCTGTCACAGCCAACCAGCCGCGCAGCGGCGCACCGCTTTGTTCAAGTGCCGCGGCATTGCGCCACAGCGCGACAAACACATCGGCCACGCCTTCTTCCACTTCGCGTGCGTCGCGCGGCAGGATGTGCGCCAGCACCCCCTTGACCAGCGGGGCGTAAACCTGCATAGCGGCGCGCAGCCCGGCGTCCGGGTCGCGCCGCAGCAGGCGGATCAACACTTTGTCATCCACATGTCTGCCTCCTTTTGTTTATTCCGGGAAGCCTTCCTTATCTATCCAGACGATTCAAAAGCGCGGTTTCTTACATGCGGGCGGGCAGGATTCTTTTATTTTCGACCAACGCTGCCCCACCGCATCTTGATGCTGCCTTCCAAGCAGATACTGGCGCATTATAATACCCGCTCCACGCGCTTTGCGTGGGCGGGTCGTTTGTTTATATATACTGTGCGCCATGCCTCACAAAACGCTATACAGCAAAACCCCGGCGGCGCCGGCGCCGGCCATGACCCAGATGGGGTCGGCCTTGAAACGGCGCAGCACGAAGAAGGCCGCGGCAAAAAGGCCGACGGCGACCCAGTCCGGGCGCAGCGGGTCGGCGGGCAGCAGGTTCTGGCCATAGAACGCCAACAGCAGCAGCGACACGCCCGAGGAGGCGATCATCGCCACCACGGCGGGGCGCAGGCCGAACAGGATGCCCTGCACCATCGCCAGGCCCTTGAAGCGATAGTAGACATAGGCCAGCGCCGTGACGATGCAGCACGACGGCAGCACGCAGCCCACCGTGGCCACCAGCGCGCCGGGTATCCCGGCGACCTGAATGCCGACAAAGGTCGCCGAGTTGATGGCGATGGGCCCGGGCGTCATCTGCGAGATGGTGATGATGTCCGAAAACTGCGTCATGGTGAGCCAGGGGTGCAGCTCCACCACCTGGTGCTGGATCAGCGGCATGGTGGCGTAGCCGCCGCCGATGCTGAACAGGCCGATCTGGAAAAAGCTCCACAAAAGCTGCAGGTAGATCATGCTTCGCCGTCCCCCTTTCCGCGCCCGCGGCGCAGGGTGTCCCACGCGCCGGCCGCGCCGCACAGCAAAATGATGACGATGACACTGACGTCAAAGAAGCACGCCGCGACAAACGCCGCCGCCATGATGACGACCGGCAGCACCCGCCGCAGCTGCAGCACCGAGCGGCCCATGGTGTACACAACGTCGCAGATCACCGCCGCCACCCCGGCCGACATGCCCGCCATGGCCATGCTGACGATGGGGTTGGAGCGGAAGGCCGCATAAAAGAACGAGATGACCGTGATGATGACAAGCGGCGGCAGCACCGTGCCCGCCACCGTGACCAGCGCCCCCGGCAGCCCGGCGATGCGGTAGCCGATGAGGATGGACGCGTTGACCGCGATGGCGCCGGGCGAGGACTGCGCGATGGCCGCAAAGTCCATCATCTCCTGCTCGTCGAGCCAGTGCAGCTTTTCGACAAACTTTTTGCGCATCAGCGGGATGATGACAAAGCCGCCGCCGAACGTGAACGCGCTGAGCTGCAGCGTGGAAAGGAACAGGGTCAGGTATTTGCTCTTGCTGTTTTCCATGGGGAGCGCCTCCTTGCAGGGGGCACAAAAATAGCCCGCACCGGGCGGGCCTGCCCCGGTCCAGTATACCACCGGCCGCGGCATAAGAAAACTGTTTTTTTAGCCCTCCCACGCCCGTTTGAGCTTCAAATAGGCGCGGTAGCCCTGTTTTTTGACCTGTTCGTAGGGCAGGGCGAGCATGCGCGCGATCTCGACATAGGTGTAGCCGCTGACATAGCGCAGGTAGAGCAGCCATTTTTCCCGGTCGTCCAGGCCGTCCATGTCCGCAAACAGCCATTCCCGCTCCAGCGGGGCGCGCAGGGCCTGACCGGCGCAGTGTTCGGCGGCTTTCTGCATGCGCTGCCAGCGCAGGTTTTGCCGGTACAGGTCCAGCGCTTTTTTGTCGGCGATCGAGATGAGGTAGCTTTTCAGCGTGCCGCGGCTGTGGTCGAACTGCCGCCAGTTCAGGCAGAACTCCGCCAGCGCGGCATACACGCACTCGTCAATGTCCTCGGGGGCGTTGAGGCGGCGGGCGCAGATCCCCCACAGCAGGCGGCGGTACTGCGCCACCAGGGCCTCCGACGCGGCTTCGGCGTCCCGCTGGAATAATGTAAGTATTTCCTCCTCATTCACGGCGGCCCACACCTCCCCAACATTCGCTTCTACAAACTAATTCGTAGCAATTGCGAAAAAGGGGACAGATGGGCATAAAAAAAGCCCCTCTGCCGAAACAGAGGGGAAAGGGTCGCACAAGCCGCGGCGGCTGTTATTTCACATCGATCTCCAGCACGAAGGCGTGGTCCCAGCGGTAGCTGATCTGCGCGCGGCGGGGCGCCGAAGCCGGACTCCGAGACGGCAGTCAGCCGGGGGCTGCGCTCCAGCGCCAGCGGGTGGAACGCCGCATACACCCCCTGCCAGACCTGGTACGCCGCTTCGTCATACAGCCTGCCGGAGTTGATCCAGCTGCCGCTGACGGCGGTCGGGTCGATGGGGTCTTCGGCCACGGCGAACAGGTTCAGCCCGGCAAAGGTCAGCGCCTCCGGCGCGCCCGTGAGCGTGAACTGCACATAATAGGGCGTCGGCGCGGGCGTTTCTTCCTCCGCCAGCGTGCCGTCCGGCTGCAGGGTGTAGTTGACGCTGCCGCCAACCGGGGGCTGCGCGCAGCCTGCGGGCAGTTCTTCGCTGACCTGCGCGGCCAGCGTGCCGCCCGCCACGGCCCAGGGGCCGCCGCCTTCCGGTAGCGGGATGACCAGGTCCTCCGGCAGCGGCGCGTTCAGGTAGATATAGGGGATGGTCAGCGCATAGCGCCCCGGTTCGGCCGGGCCGAAGTCCCAGCGGGAGAAGCCCGTCTCGTTCAAGGGGCTGTAGTTCAGGTTTTGGCCGGTGTACACCGCGCCGCCCGGCCCGGCGGCCGTGATCTGCCCGGCCGGGCCGCCGTTATACCGGTAGGTCCCGCAGGTCATGCCCGGCTCCACGGCAAATTCCTCGCCGTCCAGGGGGTACAGGTCCACGACCAGCCGCCCGTCCAGCAGCTGGGGGATGGCCAGCACGCCGCCGTATTCGCCCAGCTCGTAGCTGTAGCGGTCCGGCGCGTCCTCCCGCGCCGGTTCCAGCGCAAAGTCCAGCTGCAGCCAGTCCAGGTCCAGCGTCAGCGCGCCGCCGGCGGGCAGGTCTGCCGCCTCGCAGGAGAACAGGATCTCGTAGGCAACGGCGTCCGGCGTTTCCAGCGCGCTGCCGTCCATCGCCAGGCCGTCCTGGGTCGAGCAGTAGCCGGTGAACGCCGCTTCGCCGCCTGCCCAGGTCACGCGCGGCTTGGGCGCGTACATCGTCGTCAGCATATGGTGCCAGGGGACGGTCGAGGCCAGCTCGCCGCTGCCGATCTGGCTGTCGGCCGCGTCCGGCCCGCGGGTCAGCACGATCTGCACCGAAAGCTGCCCGTCCGCGAGCACGGCGTCGGTGATCTCCACCGCGGCCAGGTCGTTTTCGCCGGCCGCTTCCCCGGCCAGGATATAGAACGGCGTTTCGGCGTCGGTGTTGACGCCGTACCCCGGCAGAATGCCGAAGTACCGCAGCACCGCATAGCCGCAGGCCGCCAGCAGGGCCAGCAGGACAAGGATGAGGGTGGCCAGCAGAGACTTGCGCAGCCTGGCCAGCGCGCGCTGGCGGCGTTTTTTCACCGTCTCGTAGGGCAGGCCCAGCCGGTCCGCGATTTCTTTGGGCGTGTAGCCCTCGAAATATTGCAGGCGGATGAGCTCCGCCTCCTCCGGCGAGAGCCGGGCCAGCGCCTCCTGCAGCGCGAGCCGGTCCTCCGGCGTAAGGCCGGACGGCGCGGGCAGGCTTTCGTCCAGCGGCTGGGCCTCGCCCCCGGCTTTGGCCGCGCGCAGGCGGTCGATGGCGCGGCGGCGCGCCAGCAGGGCCAGCCAGCTTTTCAGCGTGCCTTTGCCGGGGTCGAAGGCGTCCTGCTTGAAGTAGAACTCGGTAAACGTATCGTTGACACATTCGCGCACGTCCTCCGGCTGCGGCAGCACGCGCGCGGCCGCCGCCCACACGACCGGCGCAAAGGCGTCGATCAGGCAGGCCATGCCGGTCTCGGGGTCGCTTTTCAGCAGCGCCAGCATCTCTTTGTCGGTGCGCATGGGTCCCTCTTTTCCGCCGGGCGGCGTTTGTTCAGTGCTGTTCTTATTATGGCAGATAGAAGGGATGTGCGCAAGACTTTGGTGCGCAAAAAAGCAAGCCAGCGCCGGGAGGGCGCTGGCTTGCTTGGGATGCTTTATCGGGATGATTTGCGGGGCGATGTGCCCGCCGGGGCGTACAAGATCCACTGGCTGCGCGGGCAAAAGCTGGAACCGGCCCGCGCCGGGGAGGCGCCATGAAACCGTTTTTGGAACAATGGAACCCGTCGGTCAAAGCGGCTTTTGTGCCGGGCATGCGCATCACCAGCCTTTTTCAGCAGAGAAAGCAAAACGCCCCGCCCGGGGCGGCGGGGCGCAGGGGGTCAGTGGAACAGCAGCGGCAAAAAGTCGCGCACACATTCGCGCCAGACTTTCCACAGGTGGTAGCCGTCGTAGATCTTTTCAATGCAGCGGATGTTTTTCTCGCGGCAGATCTCGCTGTCCTGGCGGAACGCGTCAAAGAACGGGTCTTTGTCGCCCATGGCGCGGAAGAACACCTTGAGCGCACGGTGGAACGCCCCGGCATCGTCCAGCACGCCGAGGTGCGCGCCTTCGCCGGTGCGCGGGCTGCGCATGAAGCCGCTGAACAGGCCCGCGTAGCTGAACAGGTCCAGGTGGCGGAACGTGGTCCAGCAGGTCTGGAAGCTACCCATCGAAAGCCCGGCCATCGCGCGGTGGTCGCGGTCGGTCAGGCAGCGGAAACGGCCCTCCACGAACGGGATCACATCGTGCAGCAGGAAGTCCTCCATGCAGGCGGGGTCCGCGTGGCGCCAGCTGCGGCCGCCGTCGCCGGGCAGCTGCAGCATGCCGTTGCACATGACCACGATCATCGGCACGGCCGTCCCGGCGGCGATCTCATTGTCCAGAATGAAATTCACATGCCCCTGCATCGTCCAGCAGGTTTCGTTTTCGCCGTAGCCGTGCTGCAGGTACAGCACCGGATACGCCTTTTCCGGGTGGGCGGCGTACTCCGCCGGCAGGTAGACCACGCAGGTCTCGGTGCGGCCGGTCACGCTCGAGCGGAAGAATTCGTGGCTGACGCTGCCGTGGGGCACGTCTTTGCACTGGTAGAAATCAAATTCCTCCTCCGGCACGTTGACATAGTTGACGGGGTTGTTGTCCGCAAAGCCGATCGGCGCCATCGGGTTGAGCACGCTGTTGCCGTCCACAAAGAACTCGGTGGTCAGCATACCGGCGGTGGGCGTCTCGGTCACGGCGGTCCACAGCCCGCGCTCGCCGCGCTGCAGCGGCACGATGAAGTCCGGCGAGCTGAACTTTACCCGGACCCCCTGCGCGTTGGGCGCATACATGCACAGCTGCACGCGCCCGTCCGGCAGGACGCACGCGCCGCAGGGGATCTCCATGCCCTGGCCGTCCGGCCCGGCGGCCGGACGCGGCAGCAGCGGGTCAAACTGGATGACGGTGGAAGTCAGGCCGGGGTTTTCCAGGGTGGATGCGGTGTAGTCTTTCTGCATAGGGGGTACCTCCTTGCTGCCGGGGCGCGCCGGGGGCTCCCCGCCGCCGGGAAGGGCCGGGCCCCGGAAAGTTGCGAAAGAAAACGCAAAAGCGTATTTTCCCCATTCTACACCGCCCCCGGCGGCTTTGCAATCCCGTAAAGAAAGGGAAAAACAGAACTTTCTTTTGCTCTGCCCCCGGCTGGCGCAGGCAAGCCCCCGCGCTGATGCGCAGCGCGGCTCAGTAGCGCAGAAACAGCATGCCCAGCACAAGGCCGCCCACTGCGGCGGCGGATGCGGCCAGGTCATACGCGCGCACGCGCGGCACGGTGTAGTAGCTGCGGGGCGCGTCGCCGCAAAAGCCCTTGGATTCCATGGCCATGGCCACCGATTCCGACCAGCGCACGCTGTTGACCAGCATCGTGAAGATGGGCTTTAGGGACAGCGCGTGGACGTGCAGCCCCCGCACCGCGAAGGCCAGGCGCACCTGGCGGAACTCCCGCACCATGCCGGGCATCAGGTGGAAAGCCGCCAGGATGCCATAGGCGAAGCGGGGCGGCAGATGGCACTGGTGCAGAAGGCTGGCGATGAAAAACTCGCCGCTGGTGGACAGGGCAAACAGCATGCCCAGCCCCGCATAGGCCAGCAGCCGCGTGGCCAGCTGCAGGGCGGTGTACAGGTTGCGGGACATGGCCGCCCGCACCGCATAGGGCAGGGCCGACACCGCATCCAGCGCGGCGGTGTCGGCCGCGCCGCCGCGGGCGTAGTACAGCCCCATGAAAAACAGCCCCAGCGCCGCCATACCGGCGGGCAGCAGCAGGGCGGCCAGCCGCCGCAGCCCGCAGCGGGACCCCGCCAGCAGCAGCGCCACGCAGAGGCCGAACACCGCCAGGTTGAGGCTGACGAGATACTGCACCGACAGAAGGATCACGCAGACCAGCACCGTGGCCGCCTTGACCGTCGGGTTCCATTGTTCCAAAAACGGTTTCATAGCGCCTCCCCGGCGCGGGCCGGTTCCAGCTTTTGCCCGCGCAGCCAGTAGATCTTGTCCGCCCAGGCGGCGGCCAGCGCCCGGTCGTGGGTGATGAAGATCACGCTCAGCCCCCCGGCGTCCACCTTGCCGCGCAGCTGGGCCATGATGGCATGCACCGAGCGTGCGTCCTGGCCGTAGGTCGGCTCGTCCAGCAGCAGCAGTTTCTGCCCGCCGCAGAGGACCGACAGCACCGCCAGCCGCCGCTGCTGGCCCTGGCTGAGCATATAGGGCGAATACCGCCGGTAGCGGCTCAGGCCGTATTCCTCCAGGCGGCGCTCCGCCTCGGCGCGGCAGGCTTCCTCCGGCCAGCCGGGCTGCCACACCCGCAGGCTGGCCATGACCTCCTCGGTCACGTTCTGGGTGATGAACTGGTTGGCCGGGTTCTGGAAGACGATGCCCACCTGCCGGTAGAGTTCCCGGCGGCGGATGCCCGCCAGGTCGGCGCCGTCCAGCGTGATGCGCCCCGCCCAGGCGTGGCGGCGCAGCACGGCCAGGAAGGTCGTGGTCTTGCCGCAGCCGCTGGGGCCCAGCACCGCGGTCATCGCCCCTTTGGGGAACTGCGCCTGCGCGCGGTCCAGCAAAAGCGGCGCGGGCGCAGCGGCGCGGCGGAAAAGCCCCCGCTTCTGCTGCTCTTCGCCCTGCGCGATGCTGACGCTCTCGAAACGCAGGATGGCCGCCCCCGTTTCCGCCTTGGGCGCATAGGGCGGCGGGGGGTCGGGGTAAAACAGGCCCAGCTCCGCAAACAGCGCGCGGTGCTGCGGCAGGTTGCCCCGGTGCAGCCCGCGGGCCGCCACCCGGCCGCCCTCCCTGAGCAGGATGAACTCGTCGGCGGTATCCAGCCACAGCGCGGGCTGGTGGTCGATCGCGATGATGGTGCGCCCCTTCCGGTGCATCCGGCGCAGCATCTCCATCAGTTCGCGCGCGGCGTCCCAGTCCAGGTTGGCGAAGCATTCGTCCAACAGCAGGCAGCGGCATTCCATCACATACAGGCAGGCCAGCGCCGCGCGCTGCTTTTCCCCGCCGGACAGCGTGTGCAGCGGCCGGTCCAGCAGCGCCTGCACGCCCAGTTCGGCGGCGGCCGCCTCGATGCGCGGGTCCATCGCGGCGGCGTCCAGGCAGAGGTTTTCCATGCAGAAGCGCATCTCCCCGCGCAGCGTATCCATGCAGAACTGCAGGTCGGGGTTCTGGAACAGCATACCCACCTGGCGCGCGCGCTGCTGGGGGTCCATGGCGGCCAGGTCCGTGCCGAACCAGCGGATCTGCCCACCGGCCAGGAAGCCGCCGTTTTCGGGGTAGAGCCCGGCGGCCACCGCGGCCAGCGTGCTTTTGCCGCAGCCGCCCGCGCCCATCAGCACCGTCACGCGCCCGGCGGGGATGTCCAGGTCCACATGGTCCAGGATGTTGCGTTTGCCCTGCTCGAGGTAGCGGAACACCACGTCCCGCATCGACAGGGCCGGTGCGCTGTCCATCCGCTTAGTCCTCCAGGTCGGCGGCGTCGGCGCCGCGGGCCACGGCGTAGCCCTTGAGCACACCGGCCTTGACGAGGCCGTCCGCCAGCAGCGGGGTGATGATGCCGTCAAAGGTGATGGCGCTGACGATACGCACGGCCAGCATGAGCGCCAGCACCGGCACGGCGATCTGGTTGTAGCCGCTGATGACCAGGTTGTAGCCCAGCGTCAGCACCGAGCAGAGCACCGCGCCCTCGATCATGGTCAGGCGGTCGAACTTTTTATAGCCCTTGAGCGCCACGATCAGCTCAAACCCGAAGCCCTGCACAAGGCCCGACAGGATGATGATGGGCCCGAAGTAGTTGCCGAACAGACATTCCAGCACGGCGGCCAGCAGTTCGGCAATGAGGCCCGCGCCGGGCTTGCGCATCACATACACGCCGAACGCGCCCGCCATGAAGTAGATGCCGTAAAACGGCTCGTACCCGAGCGAGGCCATGCCGAACGGGGTGAGGATGCCGTACAGGATGCCGCCCACATAGGTGCAGCCGAGATACACGACGCCGAACAGCACGGCGCAGATGGCGATGAGCAGGACGTCTTTCAGTTTCCAGGCATTGTTTTTCATGGTTCATTCCTCCACAGTCGGGCTGTTGCAGTTCATGGTAAAGTGCAGCACATAGTGGTGCACGTTGGGGGCGTTTTCCATCACTTCGCACACGTCGTACAAATAGCGGAACACCGCCTGCACGTCGCCCTCGATGCGGGTGGCGTAGTGGATGGTGACAGGGTTGAGCCCGGCGTCCTGCGCCATGTACCAGACTTTGGCGATCTCGTCGATGTAATCGGCGGCCCCGAGGGGGTAAAGCGCCAGCTTGCAGTGCACGGGAAAATGGATGCCCTGCACGGCCGCCGCGTTGGGGGCTTCGCCCTCGCGGTCCAGCACGCTGTCGCCCGATACATCCCCCGGGCAGCCCTTGGAGAACTGCCCTTCCAGCGCCATGTGCACGCCTTCGCGGTAGGCGTTGAGGAACAGCGCCTGCACGGCGTCGGCCACATAGGGCAGCTTGCCGCGGTAGACGGTGGACAATGCGTCGGTCTCGCTCCACACCGCCGAGGTGTCGGTCTTTTCCAGCGCGCCGAGGATGATGTCGATGAAGCGGTCGGTCATCGGGTACAGGGTGAACCGGCAGCCCGCGATGGGCAGGGCCGTACCGCGCCCGGCCCAGGGCAGGTCAGGGCGGTTGCAGCCGGAACAACAGCTTTCGTTTGCCATAAAAAATGCCTCCTGCAAATAAAATTGACAAAACAAAAAGGACGCCTCCCCGAAAGAAAGCATCCGCCAAAAAACACCGGCGCCACAAAAGGCCGGTTTTATATAGAATTGCTTTCCTACGCTGGCATAACCCAGATCAGGTTCAAGGGTCGGGCGCTGGCCCCTCTCGGCTCCGAAGAGCTCCCCTAGAATTCTATCCGTATTCAGTTTGTTTTTGTCGGGAAAATGATAGCACAAACCCGCGGGGCTGTCAATGCGGGGCGAAGGGCGCAGGGCGGCCGCACAAAAAAATCCCCCATGGACAGGCTTTTGTCCATGGGGGTCTGGTATCGTATAGAAAAGAGGCGGGCGGTCATTTCCCGAAGCTCGCCAGCTCGTCCACAATGCGCGCCACGCGCTCGACATCGCGCGGGGGCAGCTGGCGCAGAACGGCGTCGATGTGCCGCAGCGTATCCTCGGCTGGGTCGGCGGCGTCGCCGCGGTAGAGGAACAGCGTCGCCAGCGTGATGCCCAGCCCGTCGCAGATGCGCTGCAGCGTGAAGATGGTCGGGTTTTTCTGGCCGCGTTCGATCATGCCGATCGTGTTGATGTTCAGATCGCATTCCAGCGCCAGCTGCTCCTGGCTGATGCCGCGCAAAAGGCGGAAATGCCGCAGCTTGGCCCCGGTCTTTTGTACGATGCTTTCGCCGCTTTCCACAAGACCCACCCCCTGCATGCCTAAATTGGCTGTTTTCTATTATTTTAGTGGGTTTTGCGCGGGTGCACCAATTATTTACATGGTGGATAATCACTATTATAATAGGATAACCATCACGCCCGACCGAAAACGCGCAAGCTGCACAAACATTTTATTGTTTTTTGTGCACTATTAAAATATCCCGCGCACAGAGAAATATGCTATACTGAAGGAGAATCGAACCATGTCGGATTTTTGCTGCCGGGCGTTCGCCGTGCCCGGCCCGGTCGACCTGGCTGCGCTGTACGGGGCCATCTGCGGCACGGTGCCGCCGCGCTACGCGGCCGGGCAGGGCTTTTCTGCCGATGCAATGCGCTTTTTGCTGGAAGGCCGCGCCCGCGCCGAGCTGCGCTTTGCCCCCGGGCGCTGCGAGATCTGGCTGCTTGGCTGCCCGGCAGGCAAGGCGGCGGCGTACAGCGCCGTGTACGGCGCGCTGTTTCAGGAGCTCGTCACCCAGCTGGGCGGCAGAAAGGAGGAATGACCCATGGCCGAAGACAGGATCACCCGCCTGCTGGCGATGCAGCGGCAGCTTTTGTGCGGCAACGCCATTGACAAAGCGGCCGCGGCGGCCGAGTACGGCGTCAGCGCCAAGAGCATCCAGCGCGACCTGGAAACGCTGCGCGGCTGGTTCGGCACGCAGGGCAACGACCTTATCTACGACCGCGAAGCCGACGTCTACCGCCTGCTGCAGCCGGAGGAAGCCCGCCTGACCAAAAGCGAGGTGCTGGCGGTGTGCAAAATTTTGCTGGAGAGCCGCGCCTTTACCGAGGCCGAGCTCGACCCCATCCTCAACAAGCTGGTGGCCTGCTGCACCCCGGCGCAAAACCTCAAGGCCGTGCAGGAGCTCATCGGCAACGAGCGGTTCCATTATGTGCCGCCGCACCACGGGCAAAAGTTTGTGGACAAGCTGTGGGCGCTGGGCGAGGCCATCCGCGACCACCGCGTGCTGGAGATGGATTACACCGGCCCCGGCGGCACGCCCAAGCACCGCCGCGTGCAGCCGGTGGGCATTTTGTTCAGCGAGTATTATTTCTATCTGGCGGCGTTCATTGAGGGCATCGACAAAAAAGAGCACTTTGCAAACCCCGAGGACCGCTCGCCCACGATCTACCGCGTCGACCGCATCGCGCGGTTCACGGTCACAAAAGACCGATTCGCCATCCCCTACCGCGACCGCTTCCAGGAAGGCGAGATGCGCAAGCGCATCCAGTTCATGTACGGCGGCAAGCTGCAGCATATCAAGTTCAAGTATACCGGCCCGAACATCGAGGCCGTGCTCGACCGCCTGCCGACGGCCAGGGTGGTGGAACAGCTGCCCGAAGGCGGGCAGGTCGTCGAGGCGGAGGTGTTTGGGACAGGGATTGATATGTGGGTCAGAAGCCAGGGGGAGTGGGTGGAGGTGATAACGTAGAAACAAAACATTAACTTTCACTATAAGGCAAAAGACAAAACGAAAGGACTGTTAAACATGGGTGAATATGTCAAAAGCAAAAAAGAAATGCGCTTTTCGAGTTTGGATTCTCTCAAATCAGTAGAGCAAGTAATCAATGAAGCAGAGGCCGCTATAAACGATAAATCCCGGACTATCTCTAAAACGGCGATACCGGAAGTTTTAGCCGGTGCGTTGGGCGCTGGTGTTGGCGGCGTAGCCAGTTTTGCAGCGTTGTTTTTTGGAGGCTCTGTTGTCGGCCTTAGCGCCGCGGGCATTACAAGCGGTTTGGCTGCGGCCGGTGCGATTGTCGGCGGCGGCATGGCAGCCGGTGTCGCAGTTCTTGCTGCTCCGGTCGCCGTGTTGGGCGCTGCTGGTGTCGGCATTGCCGCGCATGCAAAAAACAAGAAGCTGATGAACGCCAAAAAGCTGTGTTATGAGAACGCAGTTAGAGCGCAAAACGGAATCATTAAGGCGTTGAAGGAAGAATCACAGGCAGATAAAGAACGCCTGGACCTTTTGAATTCTCTAAACATTCTGCTGCAATCCGCCATTAAAGACCTAAAGCATGATCTAGGGCAGTCCTAAAATATTATACAAGCTGGTGTTCATATGAGCATTTTTAAGTATAGCGAGGATGAAGAAAAGCTAAACAAAGTCTTAAAATTAAACAAAGATATTTCGACTGGATTGTTGAACGACACAGACCTTTTAGCAACTCGTTCCTCCTCTGACGCTAATATCGCAGCTTCCATGGAACTTCTTTCGTCATTGGGCTATCAAGCTGACGTTTCTGCTGCAGAAAAACAGGCAGTAGAAAAAGCGAAGAGCCAAAAATTAGAGCACCAGCCATTGGCGCGTACTTGGGAAGAAATCCTCTCGGAAGCGGAAGCGTATTACCCGACAGAAGTCACACTGGAAGATATCCTTTCACCTGCTGAAATAGAAGCGGCTTTTCGTGAAATCGATAATATTGAAAGACAGTTTTCGCGGCAAACAAGCCTTACCAACAAAACCGACCTGTGCTTTTTGTCTGTTGCAATCGCTTTGCAAGTAGCAAAGGCATTGTTGTTTCCTTATGTCGCAGGCCAGTTTGGTTATGGAGAAAGTTTCGATCCATCAGAAAGAATGGCGCATGACGACCCCCGTATCAAGAAGGCGCAAAGAGAAGCCAATGACCTGTTCCGCGACAAAAAATTGAAGAACAATCATCCCACCGGATACTGGATCAATCTTTTGTATCAAACCCCGCCATATGATATAACGAAAGGGTCCACAGCCTTGGGAATCAACATGGGAGGAAAATATCATCGCCTTTATACGTTGGGCCATGACCCCGTGTTGGGATGGATTTTCGGAACGGCAAATATCCTTACAGATATTATCACATTGAACAATTTTCAATCTTATCGTGTGGTACGCAAACCCAAAATGCTAATCACACCCGAACGAGTAGATATTCTTACGATGTTTTGGGAAAGCTATGAAACAACAAAAGAAGATTTTCTCAACCTTCCAGCTGCTATATTTGCTCAAGCTCAACATCTAAAGTCTGATGAGTATACTAAAGTTGGATTGCCTGTACCAATAATTGAAACCTTAAACGAAAATTTTGCCTCCGCATTATACAAAGAACAATACGATGCGCTGTGTTTTTCACGCGATGTGAAAATTGTTGGCGTTTCATACATGGTTTCGCTGTTGATCGACATCATCATTAGTCTTGTGCATGGGCTTTTCAAAAAAGCTGGTGAGGATAAAAAACTCTACGAAGTGCGGACCAGAAAGATTTTGCTGATTTCTAACGCGATTGCTTCTACAAGCAGCGTTATAAACACCTGCATCATAAAAAACCCGAAAAATCTGGACATTGGCAGTTTGTTGGCAACGTTGACACACCTTATCACCGATACACGTTTTATCGCGCGAATCAAACAGGAATTTATCGAAAACGAAATCAATAAACGTTTAGCGGCTGATTTGGAAGAACTTGACCAAATTTGCCAAACACTATAGTTGGTTCTTTGCGGAGTTGGGACGATAGCCCCTCATGTTGTCCGACTTTTGAATCCTCTAAGAACCTGCGGAATCAGCTATCTCTCCTGTATCCTGTCTGGAACCAACTTCCATTCCAAAAGTATTTTTTCCCCGCAAACGTCTACGGGCTGGATGAATTCAGCCCCTACGACCGACGGCGCGGGCGCGGGGCCAACCGGGAAACCGCAAGCCCCGTGTTTTGGCAGCCTTTGTAGGGGCCGATTCTATATCGGCCCGGGGACCCCGCCGCGCCGCGAACGCCCGCGGGCGGGATAAATCCCGCCCCTACGGCCGACGGAGGGTCTGCAGCCAACCGGGAAAACCACAGTCCCCGCGTTATAACAAACCTCTGTAGGGGACGATGCTCGCACTGCGCCCGCAGGCGCGTTTCGGAGGCCAACCGGGCCGCAAGGCCCGGCTCTTAGGCCGGAGATCGTCCCGGGGACCCCGCCCCGCCGCAAACGCCCGCGGGAGGGATAAATCCCTCCCCTACGGCCGACGGAGGGTCTGCAACCAACCGGGAAAACAGCGGGCCCCGCGTTATAACAAACCTCTGTAGGGGACGATGCTTGCATCGTCCCGGGGGACCCCGCCGCGCCGCGAACGCCCGCGGGCGGGATAAATCCCGCCCCTACGGCCGACGGAGGGTCTGCAGCCAACCGGGAAAACCACAGTCCCCGCGTTATAACAAACCTCTGTAGGGGACGATGCTCGCATCGTCCCGGGAGCCCCGCGGCGGCGCAAACGCCCGCGGGAGGGCCGTGGCCCTCCCCTACAAACCATCGCAAACGCCCGGCCAAACGGGATAGCCATACCCCTCCGGGCGGCCGTAGGGCGGGGTGCCCTCACCCCGCCGGACCCGCAGCGAGGCGGCCGGAAAACCGGCCGCCTCGCTGCGCTCTGCCTGTCTCCCCCTCTCAATTTCCTCCCCCGCTTGCCATCTTTCCCGGCGCGCGGTATAATAAGACCATGTAACAAACCGCAAACTACAGGCCGAACGTGCCGACCGCGGGCGGGGCGCTGCGCCGGCTGCGGCAAAAAGTGAGGGATACCATGGAAAAGATCAAAATGACCACCCCCCTTGTCGAGATGGACGGCGACGAGATGACCCGCATCCTGTGGCAGCAGATCAAGGACGAAGTCATCCTGCCGTTTGTGGACCTCAAGACCGAATACTATGACCTCGGCCTTGTCCACCGCGAGGAAACCAAAGACCAGGTGACCATCGACGCCGCCAACGCCAACAAAAAGTACGGCGTGGCCGTCAAGTGCGCCACCATCACCCCCAACGCCCAGCGCGTGGAGGAATACCACCTTTCCCAGATGTGGAAGAGCCCCAACGGCACCATCCGCGCCATTCTGGACGGCACGGTTTTCCGCGCGCCGGTCATGGTGCGCGGCATCCGGCCGGTCGTGCGCACCTGGCAGGCCCCCATCACCATCGCCCGCCACGCCTTTGGCGATGTCTACCGCGCGGCGGAGTACCGCGTGCCCGGCGCGGGCAAGGCGGAGCTTGTGTTCACGGCGGCCGACGGCACGGTGCACCGCGAGACCATCAACGAGTTTGACGGCCCCGGCGTGCTGCAGGGCCAGTTCAACAAGGACAGCTCCATCGCCTCGTTTGCGCGGTCCTGCTTCCAGTATGCGGTGGACACCAAACAGGACCTGTGGTTCTCCACCAAGGACACCATCTCCAAAAAATACGACCACACGTTCAAAGATATCTTCCAGGAGATTTACGACGCCGAGTATAAAGACAAGTTCGAGGCCCTTGGCATCGAATATTTCTACACCCTCATCGACGACGCCGTCGCCCGCGTGATCCGCTCCAAAGGCGGGTTCATCTGGGCGTGCAAAAACTATGACGGCGACGTGATGAGCGACATGGTCTCGACCGCCTTCGGCTCGCTGGCCATGATGACCTCGGTGCTTGTCTCGCCGGACGGCAACTATGAATACGAGGCCGCCCACGGCACCGTGACCCGCCATTACTACAAGTACCTGAAAGGCGAGGAGACCTCCACCAACCCGGTCGCGACGCTGTTCGCCTGGTCCGGCGCGCTGCGCAAGCGCGGCGAGCTGGACGGCATCGAGGCGCTGGGCCGCTACGCCGACGCGCTGGAGAAAGCCACCATCGACACGATCGAGTCCGGCACGATGACCGGCGACCTGTGCGCGATGTGGGAGGGCGACGCCCCGGCCCGCAAGGTCACTTCGCTCGACTTCCTGCGCGCCATCCGCGCCCGGCTGGAAGCCGCGCTGGCGTAATTTTGGCATAATCTACGGCATACATCAAACAGACCGCCGCCCATGGCTTGGATGGGCGGCGGTCTTTATTGTTATTTTGTTGCGGCGGGGTTACAGCAGCAGCGCGTACAAGCCGCCCTGCACGCTGCGGGCGATGAAATGCTCGTAGCGGCCGGTTTTGGTGTCGTACCAGTCGGAGAAGGGCACGCGGCTGGTTGTCTCGCGCAGCACGCGGGCCAGCGGCGCGATCAGCGCCGCGCGCACGGCCGGGTCGGGGGCCATGGCGGCGGTCCAGCAGATCCAGTCCGACTTGGTGTAGCTCGCGCGGGAGTCCAGCGGCAGGCCGTAGCGCTCGATGCGCGGCAGGTAGCTGGCCGTTTCGGCGGCATAGAAGCTCTCCGGCATCAGCCCCAGGCCCAGCACGCGGTCCCACAGCAGGTTGTACTTCATGCTCCAGCCCTGGCCGTCCAGCGTCAGCGGCGTGTCGCCGCCTTCGCCGATCTTTTCGCGCAGGCGGGCGGCCATGGCGCGCGCTTTGTCCTGGTACTCCGGCTGGCCGGTCAGCCGCCCGTAGCACGCCACGCCGACAATGGCCTTGGCCGCCAGGTTGACGTTGTGCGCCAGGTGCCCGGCAAAGTCGTCGGTGCAGAGTTGTTCGGCCGGGTCCTCGCCGTATTGCAGCAGGTACTTGACCCAGGTATCCAACAGCGGGCGGTACTGCTGCGCCAGCGCGGCGTCGGCGCCGTAGCTGCGCGCGGCTTCCAGCATGATGAGCATGTTGCCGCACTCCTCCACCGGCATCTGATAGGCGGGGTCCCAGATATCGGTCCCGGCCGGGCAGAGGTAGTAGGGCGGGTAACATTCGGTGGGGCCCACATGTTTGCGCGCGGCATAGACCTGGCCGGTCGCCAGCGGGTAGCGGCCGACGTCATGCGGGGCGAAGTCGTCGGTCCACACCGGCATGGAGGCAAACTCCAGCACCGGGCGGCACAGCGCGTTGACCAGCTCCGGCGCAAAATGCAAAAACACCGGGATGGACGGGTAGCTGACGTCCACGGTGCCGATGCAGCCGTTGGAGTCGTTCTCCTTGGAAAGCAGCGCCATCTGCCCGCCGGGCGTGGCGATGAGCTTGTGCGCGGCGAAGGTATGCCGCCAGCCCGCGTTGAGCAGCGCGGCGTAATCGTCGCCGCCCGCGGCCTGCGCTTCGCGCGCAAGGCGGTCGTCCAGCGCGGCGCAGCGGGCGAGCAGCTCGTCGAAATGCGCGTGCGCATAGCGGATGGCGTCGGTGACCTGGCGGCCGTCGCGGCGGTACCAGGCTTTGCACAGGTCGCCGAAATAGTTGACCGAAGCGATGTCGTCATAGGCGATGACCCAGCGCGCTTCGCTGCCGCAGGCCAGCGGGGCCGCCGCCTGCACGCCGTCGCCGGTGGGCTGCGCGCCCGCACCACACAGGTACAGGTAGCCCCAGTCGATGGTCACATGGTCGCCGGAATGGCCCAGCGGCTTCTGGGTGGTCTGGCCGCACCAGGCTGCGGGGCGGCCGTCCAGCACAAAGTCTGCGCCGGTCATGGCCGGGCGGATGTCGCCGTCGTAGCACAGCCTGTCGGACAGGTGCAGCCGCACGCGCACGTCATGCGGCGCGCCGTCGGCGCTTTCGGCGGCCAGCGTGACCAGCGTGACCGGCATGCTTAGCACGTCGGGGTCGTCGGGCAGGGCGGGCGTTACAAAGCAGGCGGTCAGCCGCACGCCGCCAAACTCGCTGACAAAGCGGGTGCGGGTGGCGCTGACCTGCAGTTCGGCCAGCGCGGCTTCGGGCTCGGGCCCGGCGCCAAGGAAGCGGCAGGGCTGCCCGTCCACGGTCATGGCGCCGCGCACCGGTTTGGCGGGGCCGCTCCAGTGGCAGGCGTCGGTTTGGGTCATGGTGTCGGCGGGCATCCAGATGGACAGGTACGGGTCGGATGCGAGGAGCGGCACGGCGGGCAGGCGGTCGATGCAGGGCATGGGTTGCCTCCTTTTACAAGTTTGCAGCGTGTGGTTCAGGCGGGCCGGGGCGCGCTCAGCCCTTCAGGCCCTGGATGCTGATGCCTTCGACCAGGTTTTTCTGGAAGAAGAAGAACAGCGTGAGCACCGGCACCAGCGAGAGGGCGGACATCGCGAAGGTCGCGCCGTAGTCGGCCATGGAGCTGTCGTTGAACATCTTGAGCGCATAGGCGACGGTGTACATGGCGGGCTTGTTGAGGTAAAGCAGCGCGCCCATGAAGTCTTCCCAGCTGCCCATGAAGGTCAGAACGCCGACCGTGACCAGCGAGGGCACGATCATGGGCACGATGATGCGCAGGAAAACGCCGTACCAGCTGCAGCCGTCGATCTTGGCGGCTTCGTCCATATCGCGCGGGATGCCGCGGATGAACTGCATGATGAGGAAGATGTTGAACCCGCTGGCAAAGAAGTTGGGCACGATCATGGGCAGATAGGTGCCGACCCAGCCCATGCTGTTGTAGAGCACGAAACGCGGGATCATCATGACCTGGCCGGGCAGCATCATGGTGACGATCATGAGCACGAACCAGAAGTTGCGCCCCTTGAACCGGATGCGCGCCAGCCCGAACGCCACGATGGCCGACGAAATGACCATGCCGACGGAGGAGAGGATGGCCACGAACAGAGAGTTGGCAAAGAAGTTGCCGAACGTGTAGCCGCCGAAGCCTTTCCAGCCGGTGATGTAGTGTTCGATCGTGAAGTTTTTGGGGATCAGCGAGGTGGCGGTGGAGAAGATATCGCCGTTGGGCTTGAACGAGGAAGCCACCAGCCACAGAACGGGGTAGAGCATGAAAAAGCTGACGAGGATCATCAGCACATGGTAGACGGTGGTGCCAATGCGCCGCCGGGCCGAAACACTGTGCGTGATATTCTTGATGGACATGGGCTCACTTCCCTTCCGATTCATAGTAGACCCACGCGCTGGAGGAGCGGAAGATCAGCGCGGTGAAGAACGCGATGACCAGCAGCATGAACCACGCCATCGCGCAGCCGTAGCCCATCTTGAACTGGTCGAAGGCCTTGTTGTACAGGTGCACGCCGTAGTACAGCGTCGTGTTGAGCGGGCGGCCCTGGGTGATGAGGTAGCTCGAGTTGAAGGCCTGGAACGCGCCGATGACCTGGTTGATGAGGTTGAAGAAGATGATGGGGGTCAGCATGGGCAGCGTGATGGAGAAAAAGCGCTTGACGGGGCCCGCGCCGTCCACAATGGCGGCTTCGTGGTAGCTCTGGGGGATGTTCTTGATGGCCGCGAGGAAGATCAGCATCGAGGAGCCGAACTGCCACACGCCCAGCGCGATCAGCGTGCCCAGCGCGGTCTTGGGGTTGCCGAGCCAGGCGGTGTCGCTGGGCAGGCCAAAGACGGCGAGGATCTGGTTGATGACGCCGTTGGGCGAGAACAGCTGCTTCCACAGCAGGGCGATGGCGACGCTGCCGCCCATGAGCGAGGGGATGTAGAACGCGGCGCGGTAGGCGCTGGTCAGCCGCGTGGCGCGGGCCAGCACCAGCGCCACCAGCAGCGCGACGGTCAGCTTGATAGGCACCTGGATAAAGGCGAACTTGAACGTGACCCAGAACGAGGTCCAGAACAGATCGTCCTCAAAAAACATTTCCTTGAAGTTGGCAAGGCCCACCCATTTCGGATCAGAGAGGACGTTATACTCGGTAAACGAGAGGTACAAAGAGGTGAAGAACGGGACGGCGGTGAACACGATCACGCCGATGATGAAGGGCAGTACGAACACATAGCCCGCCACGTTGTCACGGTCCAGCCAGGAACCGATCCGGTGCTTCAGGCCATCGTTTTTCTTCATGACGGCAGCTCCTTCCTTACAATTTTGAATGATTCAAAGAATCGCGCCGAAGGTGTTTTCCTTCGGCGCGACGGGTCACTGTATCACTGTGGGCCGGACGCCGGGGGCAAGAAGGGCGGTGCAGCCTTCACAGAGAATGCGGCGTGTTATTCAGCAGAAGCGGCGGCTTCGGCCAGGATCTGGTTGGCTTCGTCCATAAACTGCTGCGCGGTACCGGCCAGGTCGGTGATCTGACCATAGCGGATCTGTTCGGAGTACTGATCCAGCAGCTCCTCAACTTCGGAGGACACCGCCGGGTCGGGCGCCATGATCGGGGACGCCATATCGGGCTGGCTGGCAAAGTCGATGAAGTCGACAACTTCCTGGCTGACTTCGTCGAGGGACGGGGCGACATACTCGCGCATCTCGGAGGAGATGGGCACGGCGCGCTCGATGCCGACAATGTCATAGCACTCGGGGTTGTTGGTGAAGAAATCGATGAAGCGGATGGCGGCGTCCTTGACCTCGCTGTCCGCGCCGACGCACCAGTACATGGCAGGCTTCAGGTAGGAGTTCGGCGTTGTGGCGTCCTCCGTGGTGGGGATCATGACCATGCTGATGTCCTTGCCGGTGGATTCACGGTAGGCCTGCAGCTCGTTGGAGTTCTGCTGGCGGCTCCAGGCATCGTTGACCATCGAATCGAACGCGGTGACGGCGGTCTCCTCGCCGGGCTTCATACCCCAGCCTTCATTCTGGGCATCCAGCGCCAGCTGCCACATATCCACAAGGTACTGCGGGTCGTCAAAGCCCAGGCCGTCGCCGTCGTCATTGTAGAAGTTCATGCCATAATTGCGCAGATAGAAATTCAAATTGGCGGCAGTGCAGCCGGTGATGAAGGTGTCGCGCAGGCCGGTGGCTTCATACACAGCCTTAGCCACATCCATATACTCAGTCAAGGTGGGGTTCAAGGGCAGTTCCAGACCCAGCTCTTCGACGATATCCTTGCGGTAAAGCATGACCGGGGCGTTGGTGCCGGTGGAGATCGCATACAGCTTGCCGTCCACACTGCCGGAATCAAGGATGCTCTGCTCGACATTGCTCATATCGAGGCTGCCGTCCTCCACATAGCTGTCCAGCTCGGCCAGCACACCGTTCTCGGCGTACTGCACAAGATACGCGTAGTCCATCTGGAACACGTCGGGCGTCTGGCCGCCCGCGACCTGGGCGGGCAACTTGGTCCAGTAGCCGTCCCAGTCGGAATAGTCCATCACGACGTCGATATCGGGGTTGAGTTCCTCGAACTTTTCCAGCATCGCGGTGGTCTGCTCGTGCCGCGTCTGGGAGCCCCACCACAGCACATTGAGCGTCGTTTTGCCCGCTTCGCCCGAAGGCTCGGCGGCGTCGGCGGCTTCGCCGGTGGCGGCGGAACCCGCGGTGTCGGCGGCTCCGCTGGTCGCGCCCTGGCCGCAGCCGGTCATGACACCGGCGATCATGATGCCGGCGCACATCGTTGCAAGTACCCGTTTCTTCAAGAGAAACACCTCCATGTGTTTTGTTGTCACTATTATACAAAACTCACACAGAATGTTAATTCGTTTTTCAGATGTGTTTGTTCAGATTTCCGTCTTTTGCCCTTTTTAGCCCAGCCGCACGCCCATCTCGCCGGGCAGGGCGTGGGCGCGGGCGCAGGCGGCGAGGGTCTCTTCCAGGTCTTTGACAAACCAGAAGCGGTCGCCGTCCAGTTCGGTGGGCTCGATGAGCTCCGGGCGCACCGGCGTGATCGGGTTGGTTTGCACCATGCGCACGGCCCGGATGTGCGGCACGTCGGCCGCCGCGCCGCACACCGGCGCGCCGCCGGTGCGCACGGCATCCAGCGCGTCGAACAGTTTCTGCATATCGGGGCCGGGGTCCACGGCGTCATAGTCAAACGCCGTGCCGTCCGCCAGTACGCCGCGGAAGGTCGGCTTTTCGCCGGTGTAGGTGACGGTCGCGCGCTCGAACTCCAGCACGCCCACCGGCCCCCAGAATGCCGTGCGGATCGGGTGCGCGGTGTAGTACAGCACCGGCACGCCGCCCGCGGCGGTAAAGCGCAGCGCGGCGATGTCATAGTTTTCAATGTTCGGGTTGGCGCGGTAGAGCTCCGCCTGCACGCTTTCGACGCCGCGCGCCGTGCACATCGCGTCGCCCAGCAAAAAGGTGAGCATCTGGAAATGGTGCGCGCAGGCGTTTGTGAACGGGCTGTCGAACACTTCGCGCCCGTGGCAGGTGATGTGCCCGGCCCAGTCGTTGCGAGCGTAATAGTTGGCGCCGCGGCGGAAACCGTGGTACACCGTGGCGCGCAGCGGCGCGCCGAACCGCCCGGCCAGGATATCGGCCTTGAGCGCCAGCACCTGGCGGTTGTAGTTGAGCTGGTAGCCCACCGCCAGGAACCGCCCGGCCTTTTCGGCGGCGGCCTGCATGGCGGCGGCTTCTTCCTGCGTCAGGCACAGCGGTTTTTCGCACAGGACGTTGGCCCCGTGCGCCAGGCAGGTCAGCGCCATGGCGGTGTGGAAGTGCACCGGCGAGACAAGCACGGCCAGGTCGGCGCGGTCGCGGGCGAAAAATTCATCCAGGCTGTTGTACAGCGGCACGCCGCGCGCGCGCATCAGCGGCACGCGGTCGGGCAGGTGCGGGTCAATGTCGCACACGGCGGCAAGGTCCGCGCCGGTGTCCTGCCGGAGCAGCGTTTCCAGGTAAAAGCGGCCGTAGCCGCCCGCGCCGACAAGCACGACGCGGGGCCGTTCGTTCAGCATGGGGTTTCCTCCTTATATCTATAGTTCTCCATCGTTTTCGCGTTCGGCGCGCCAGACGCGCTCGAACCACAATTCGCGCGGCGGCAGCGCGCGCGCCGGGCGCAGGCGGCACGCGCCGTCCCGGGTTTCCAGCACGCCGCTTAGCGCCGGGTTTTCCCGGTCGTACAGCATCGCGGCCAGCACCTGCTTTTGCACGGTCAGCGCGTCCTGCAGGCGCAGGCGCGTTTCCAGCGCCGGGTCGGCGGGGTCCCAGGCGGTGCGGTTTGCTTCAATTTCCGCAATGCGCCGCGCCAGCGCGCGCATGCCGCCCGCGTCGCGCACAAACGCCGCGCTGCGGGACATGGCCTGCTGCACCTCCCGCAGCAGGGCGGGCGCGTCGCCGCCGGGCAGCGTCAGCGCGCCGGGGTCCGGCAGGGCGGGCGGCAGCGGGCGGCGGGTGCGGGCAATGTGCTGCGCCGCACGCAGCGAACCGACCTGCGTGCTGTTGAGCGCCGTGCCGCCCGGGCGGTACCGGCCGAAGGTGCCCGCGGCCTCGCCGCAGGCGTACAGGCCGGACACGGCGGTCTGCCAGTGGCAGTCCACGCCCAGGCCGCCGTTGTGGTGCTGCGCGCAGACGCGGACTTCGAGCATTTCCCGGGAAAGGTCGATGCCGTGCGCGCGGTAGAGCTCGATGGCCGGGGCGTTGATGGCCCGCAGGCGCGCAAGCGGCGTTTCGCCCGCCAGCGCGCCGCAGCGGGCCAGGTAGTCCCGCGCTTCGGCCCCAAGGGCCTGCGGCGCGTAGCCCTGCGGGTTTTGCCGGTAGTCGAGATACACCCGCCGCCCCAGGTCGGTCTGCTGTTTGACCAGCAGATCAATGCGGGAGGACCCCTGCGCCTTGCGCGGGTCAAACGGCCACTGGTACCCTTTCAAAAAGACAAGGTCGAGCGCGGCGGCCCCGGGCAGGCTTTCGGCCAAAAACTCCCGCTCGGTCCCCGCTTGGTCCACCGAGACATAGCGCGGGATGGCCTGCTGGTAGCTGCCCGATACGTTCCACCGGAACCCCACCGAAGCCAGCCCGTACTGCCAGCAGTGCAGGTTGACCCCCGCGCAGCCCGTCGCCAGCGCCATGCCGGACATGCCGAACTGGCTGGGCGGGTAGACGCGGTCCGCATAAATACCCGCGGGCCCGCCGGTGGCCAGCACGACGTTGGCGCAGCGCACGGCGACCGGCGCGCGGGTGCGGCGGTCCAGGCAGAGCAGGCCGCACACGCCGTTCTCGCCGGTCAAAATGCGGAAGACCAAGGTGTTATCCAGCACCGGCACGCCGCGCGCGCGCACGCTTTTTTCCAGCGCTTCGGTCATGTAGCGGCTGGTCAGCGGCCCGGCTGAGGTGGCCCGGCGGCGGGTGTCGTGGTCGGTCTGGTAGCCGACATACTCGCCCATCTCGTTGGCCGGGAACGGCACGCCGAGCTGCACGAGCTTGAAGAAGGCGCGCGCCGAACCGGCGGCTTCGCACAGGGCGATATCGCCGTCCACATCGGGGCCGCACAGCGTGCGCGCCATCTCGCCGACGCTGTCGCCGTCGTCCCCGGCGAGCGAGAGCTTGTAATAGGTCTGTTTGTCGCTGCCCGTGTTGCGGGAAGTGCCGCAGTTCATGCCCTCGGTGATGAGCAGGACCTCCTGCCCGAGCGCGGCCAGGCAGTCGGCGGCGTTGAGCCCCGCGCAGCCGGAGCCGACGACCGCCGTGCGGGTGACGATCTCTTTCATACGGCGCACCTCACAGCCTGCGCAGCGCAAAGCCGCCGTCCGCGTTGAGCACCTGCCCGGCCGAATAATCGAGCAGGCCGGAGCAGCAGGCCAGCACCATGTTGGCGACATCCTGCGGCTGGCCGAAACGCGGCACCGGCAGCAGGCCGCCGTCGATCATCTGCTGGTATTTTTCGTGCACGCCGCGGGTCATGTCGGTCTCGATGATGCCGGGGCGCACCTCAAACACGGGGATGCCCTGGCCCGCCAGGCGCTGGGCAAACAGCTGCGTGACCATGCCGACGCCCGCCTTGCTGATGCAGTATTCGCCGCGGTTGACGCTGCCCGCATAGGCCGAAAGGCTGCCGATGTTGACAATGCGGGGCGTATAGTCCGGCAGGCGGCCCAGCCCGGCCAGCATGGCTTTGGCCGCCAGCTGGCACATGAACATTGTGCCTTTCAGGTTGACGGCCAGCACGCGGTCAAAGCTGGCTTCGTCCATCTCCAGCAGGTCGCAGCGCACAAGCGGCGCAACGCCCGCGTTGTTGACAAGCACATCCAGCCGCCCGTATTTTTGCAGCGCATGGTCGATCAGCGCGCGGCGCTGGGCGGCGTCGCTGATGTCGGCGGGGCAGTAATCGGCCCCGGCGGGCAGGTCCGCGGGCGCGGCGGGGCGGGAGCCGCTGTACACAACCGTGTAGCCGTTTTCGGCCAGCAGGTTGGCGATGGCGCGGCCGATGCCGCGGGTGGAACCGGTGACGACGGCGGTTTTCATGCGTGGTACACCTCCCTGTCGCGCACGATGCAGCCCGCGGGCTTCCCGGCGCGCAGCAGCGCCGCGCAGCCGCCGCAGGCCACGCAGACCTTGTTCGGGTCCAGCGCACCGGCGCGGCATTCGTGCACAAAGTCCGGGTCGGCAAAGGCCATGCGGCCAAAGCCCGCCAGCGCGCAGTGCCCGCCGCCCACCATGCCGGCGGCCAGGTTGGGCGCAAACTGGCGCAGGTAGCTGAACGCGCTGCCCAGCACCGGCAGGCCGGGCAGCTGGCGCTGCAGTTCGGCCACGCCGTCCATCATGCGGCCGATGCCGGTCAGCGGGTGTTCGTCCGGCACATAGTTGCCGTGGTCATACGGGCGGTTGACATGCGGGTTTTTATAGGGGTTGCCCATTGTGACGTTGATGAGCGGGATGGCGAATTCGTCCCGCAGTTCGCGGATGAGCCGCAGCGGTTCGGCCAGGTCGACCGCAAGGCTGCCCTCGTGCACGCCGAAACCGTAGGGGTAGGCGAAGCCGTCGTACACATTGAGGCGGCTGGTCAGGAAAAAGTCCCCCGCCGCGCCAGCGCGCGCCGCGCGGTAGGCGTTTTTCAAAAAGCGGGTGCGGTTTTCGTAGCTGCCGCCGTAGTCCCCTGGGCGCGTGTAGGCGCTGAGCAGCTCGCACGCCAGGTAGCGGTGGCAGCACTTGACGTCCATGCCGTCGAACCCGGCCTTTTGGGCCAGGCGGGCGGTGGTTTCAAACGCGGCTTCGTACCGGCGCAGCTCGCCGTCGGTCAGCACGCGGAACGGCTGGTCCAGCCCTTCCTCCAGCGGGGGGCAGCGGTAGGCGACAAGCGGTTCCGGCACGCCGCGCGGCTTGGAGTACCGCCCGCTGTTGGTGGCCTGCATGATGATGAGCGGCGCGTAGCCATTGCGCTGCAGCGAGACTTCCCGCATGCGGTCGACCAGGCGGGCGAACGCATCGACGTTTTGTTCGGTCAGCCAGAGCTGGTGGGCGCTCGCGCGGGCTTCGGGCACGGTGGCGACAGCCTCGAACCAGATGATGCCGGGGCCCGCGGCGGCAAAACGCTCATAGCGGCGGATGGTCAGCGGGCCGGGCGCGCCGTCCGGCGTGCCGTCGGTGCCTTCCATCGGCTGGAAGACAATGCGGTTTTGTACGCTGCGGCCCGCCAGCGCCAGCGGCGCAAACAGCGCCCGGCTGTCTTCGGCCAGCGGCACGAACGCGCCGAGCGCTTCGGCTTTGGCGCGCACATCGGCCAGGGTCTTGTAGCGGAATGTCTCGTGCGGCATGTTCAGTCCTCCTTGAGCTGGATGCGGTAGGTGGCGACCTCAAACGGGCGCAGGTGCAGCGCCGCCTGCGGCGGCAGCGGCTGGCCGGTGGGCTGCTCCAGCAGGTCGCAGGGCACAAGCGCCGCCACCGGCACGCCAAAGTCGAAGTGGTAAACGGTATCGGCCTTTTTGCTTTCGTACACGCGCAGCACCCAGTCGCCGCTGCCGTCGTCGGCGGGTTTGAGCGTGTCGAGCATGACGTTGTCGCGGTCGGCGGCCGCGGCGCTGAACGCCGGGGCCTCGCCGTCCAGCGCGAGCAGCGGGTCGTTGAACGCGGCGGCCTGCCGCACAACGGGCGCTGCGGCGAACGGGCCTTCCCAGGCGGTAAAGCCGTAGCGGAAGCGCTGCTCGCCCTGGTCTGTCCCCATTTCGGGCGAGGCGGCCGCGCGCAGCAGCGTCAGCTCGATGCTGTTTTCCTCCACGCCGACGCCGTATTTGCAGTCGTTGAGCACCGCGCAGCCGTGGGCGTTGTCGCACAGCGCGGTGTAGCGGTGGTTGCACACCTCAAACCGCTGCTGGTCAAACGGGCGGCTGCGGTGGGTGGGCCGCTCGACAAAGCCGAACTGGATCTCGTGCTGCGCGTGTTCGGCGCGCACATCGGCCGGGAACTCCACCTTCAGCAGCCGGTGCAGCTCCTGCCAGTCAACGGCGGTATCAAATTCAAGCACCGGGCTGTCCGCGCGCAGCGTGATGGTCTGCCGCACGCGGGAGCGCCCGACCGTACCGGTCCAGCGCACGCTGGCCTGCAGGCCCTGCGCCTCGGTGATCTCAAAGCTATCGGCCTGCTGGACCCCCACCGGCTGCGCGCGGTAGTTGCTGTCGATGTCCCAGGCGTCGAAACGGCGGGGCACGTCCTTGTACAGACGCAGCACGTTCATCGGGCGGCCGCAGGTCAGCTCGCGCCCGTCCAGGCGGTAGGACAAAACGCGCCCGGCGCGGTCGAGCCGCACCTCCACCCGCCCGTTTTTCAGGCAGGCGCCGGCCTGGGTCGGCTCGGCCGTGACGGCGGCGGCCGCCGCGGGCAGCGCCGCGGGCCGCAGCGAAACAAAGCCCAGCGCGGGCGTTTCCACCAGCGCGCGCCCGCCGCACACCGGCACGGGCCTGCCTTCCGGCGTCACCGCGCCGTTTGCAAAGCGCGCGGGCAGCGCCACGACCTCGGCGCGCGCAAAGCCCTGGGCGTTGAACAGCGTCAGGCCCGCGCCGTCGCCCGGGTCCACCAGCGCGCGGCGGGCGGCCGTGTGCAGGGCGGCGGCGTCGCGCTGCAGCGCGGCGTGGGCGGCGTTGGCCTCGGTATACACCCGCGCAATGGAGGAACCGGGCAAAATATCGTGGAACTGGTTGAGCAGCAGCGTTTTCCACAGCCGCTGCGCTTCGGCGTGGTCATACGCCGCGCCGCGCCGCGCGGCCAGCGCGCCCCACACCTCCATGTGGCGCAGGGCTTCCTCGCTGCGGCGGTTGTTCTTTTTGACGGCGGCCTGGGTCGTATAGGTGCCGCGGTGGGCGTTGAAATACAGCTCGCCGTCCCAGGTGTGGGCGGGGCCGCCCTGCGCGGCCAGCTCGTCGAAAAATTCCACCGGCGACATCATCTCCACGCGCGGCGCTCCTTCCAGGTCGCTTTCGCGCAGGGCGTACTCGATGTGGTCGCGGCAGGGGCCCCCGCCGCCGTCGCCGTAGCCGAACGGGATCAGGAAATCGGCCAGGCCGCGCTTCTGCACGCGGTTTTTCCACACGCCGCACAGCTCCGAAGGGTCGGTGCGGTAGGTGTAGTTGGTGGGCAAAAACGAGGTCACGCAGCTGCCGTCCATGCCTTTCCAGGTGAAATAGTGGTAGGGGAACGGGTCGCCTTCGTTGTAGCTCCAGAAAATTTTCTGGGTGACGAGATAGTCCACACCGCACTGCGCCAGCAGCTGCGGCAGCGCGGCCGAATAGCCGAAGGTATCCGGCAGCCAGAGCATGCGGCTGTCGACGCCGAACTCCTGCTTAAAGAACCGCTTGCCGAACACGAGCTGCCGCACGAGCGATTCGCCGGAGGGGATGTTCGTGTCCGGTTCGACATACATCGCGCCTTCGGCGATCCAGCCGCCCGCCTGCGCGGCCTGGCGGATGCGGGCGTACAGCTCGGGGTAATGGTCGCGGCACATCTCATAGGCGGCGGGCTGGCTCTGGATAAAGCGGTAGCCGGGGTAGCGCTCCAGCAGGCGCAGCTGCGCGGCAAAGGTGCGCGCGGTCTTGCGGTGGGTCTCCTGCATCGGCCACAGCCAGGCCAGGTCCAGGTGGGCGTTGCCCACGGCGGCCATGCGCGGCGCGGTGGAGCCGTTGCGGCAGGCCAGCAGCGGGCGCAGCGCTTCGCGCGCGGCGCGGTAGCTTTCATCCCGCGCGGCGGGCGGCTGTTCAAAATCGACCAGGCGGGTGTATTCCTCCAGCCCGTCGGCGATTTTGGCCGCGCGCAGCGAATCCTGCGGCAGCTCGTCCATCAGCTGCGAAAGGGTCGAAACGTCCATCCACAGCTGGTAGGCGTCCTCGTTCCACACGCCGAACGTGCTGCGGCCAAAGCGGGTGCGCGGCCCGCCCGCGGCGGGGTCGCCCAGCGTGCCGGGCAAAACGGGCCCCGTGCAGCAGCCGCCCACATCGGGGAAATAGTGCCCGGCGTAGGCTTCAAACAGCAGGTCGAACGCCTCGCCGCCCGCGGCGCAGCGGGTCAGCACATTGTCGCAGATATAGTGGTGCGGCACGCTGACCCACTCGGCCCGGCGGGTGCCGAAGGCTTTGCCGTTCACAAACAGCGTCGCCTCGCCGCCAAGGTCCAGGTCCATCGCCACGGCCTGCCCGCGCACCGCTTCGGGCAGCGTCAGGCGGGCGCGGCACCACAGGTACTGCCAGGTCTGGCCCCACGGCGTGCCGGGCGCAAGCGGCGCAAACGGGCCGCTTGCCGCCTGCTCCGGCGTCAGGTGTTCCATGGTCGGGAACGCTTCAAATTCGATCTCGCCCACCGGGCGGTACAGGTCGCTGGCCAGCACGCGCTGCCAGTGGGCCAGGCGGTCCCGGTATTCTGAATGTAGCAGGGCCATCGGGTGGTGCCTCCTTTAAGTTGATCCGGCGCAATGGTTTTGACAAAAGCGGACAGATACAGTAATCTTGAGGATAGCATACCCGAGGGCGGGCCGTTGCACAAGACAGAAATCCGTTGATTTTTACTAAAATTCCGACAATGGCGCACAAGGTCGGAAATTTGACCTTTTTTCTCTGAAATCTGCATTAACTTTGCCCGCCCGGCCCGTCTAGACTAAATAATGTATAGTAAACGAAACAGGTACAAGACTATGAACGACGCCAACCAGACCGCCCCCGGGCGGGAGCCTTTTTTGGCCAGAACGGCCCGGTTCGTGCGCAACCTGAGCGTGCGGACCAAATTTCTGTTCATCCTGCTGCTGGCCACCACGCTGGTCAGCATTACGGCCGTGGCCTCGCTGCTGATCCCGCTGCGCGCGTATGACGAGCAGCTCTACCGCAGCAGCACGCAGATGATCTCGCTGTTTGCGGAGCAGGTCCAGCGCGAGCTGCGCAATGTGGAGGACATCAGCTACCGCATTTTGACCGACAATACCCTGCAGGAAAACCTGGCGGTGCTGAACGACGCCGCCCCGGGCACCCAGCCCTGGGTCAACGCCAACACCCAGGTCGCCAACCGCGTGGCCTATTTCAGCCTGTGGTTTTCAAACACCGTCAGCTTCCAGCTCAAATCTGCCGGCGGGCGCACCTACAGCCATTTCTTCGGCTCCTCGCTCACCACGGACAACATGACCCCCGAACGCATCGAGCAGGCCGCCGGGCGCCACGGGCGGCTGGTCTGGCTGACCGAGGACGGCGAGACGCCGCAGCTGATGCTGGCGCGCGAAATTCTGGAGATGGAAAAGCTGACGCTGGACAGCCTGGGCACCATGCTGATCGAGGTGGATTTCCCCGCGCTGGTCGAACAGTACCGCCGCGGCATGACCGAGATGGGCGCGCCGCCGCTGTGCGCCGTGTACAACGAGGGCGTCTGCCTGTATGCCAGCAACGACACCATCCGCAGCCTGGGCGACGCGGGCGAGGACGGCTACGCCTATATGAAGTTGGACGGGCGCTCGGCGCTGTGCGTGCGCTACACGGCCGCCAACGGCATGAAATATGTCACGCTGGTCGATTACCGCGACATCCGCATGACCACGCTGGCCGCCGTCAGCATCACGGTGGCCAGCATCCTGGCGGCGGCGGTGCTGGTGCTGCTCATCAGCGCCCGGCTCATCGCCAACATATTAAACCACCTGCAGGTGCTGCTGCAGAAGTTCGACGACTTCGCCGTTACCGGCCGCCCGATCTCCGAGCAGGGCAGCCCTTACAAGGAGCGGCTGGATGAGATCGGCGATCTGCACCGCGGCTTTGACTGGATGACCCGCGAATGGACCCGCGTCAACCGCGAAAAAGAGGAGCAGCAGCGCCTTTTGCAGGAAAAGCAGATGCAGCAGCTGCGCGCGCAGGTGCGCCCGCATTTCCTGTATAACACGCTGGAATCCATCTACTGCCTGGCGCAGAGCGCCGGGAACGAGCGCATCGCGGTCATGACCGAGACGCTGGGCAAGATGCTGCGCGCCTCGCTCAACGACAAGCAGGACATTGTCACCGTGCGCGAGGACCTGGAGCTCACGCGCGAGTATCTGCGCATCCAGCTGATCCGCTACGGCGAACGCCTGCGCGTGGAATACGACGTGGACGAAAGCGTGCTGCCCTGCCGCATCCCGTCCATGACCATCCAGCCGCTGGTGGAAAACGCGATCCACCATGCGGCCGAAGAGATGCTGGACACCTGCGTGATCCGCATCAGCGGCCACGCCGTCGCGGGCGGCGTGGACATCACGGTGGAGGACAACGGCCCCGGCATGGACGAGGACATCCTCGCCAAGCTCGAAAGCGGCGAGGTCAAGCCGGAGGGTTTGGGCATCGGCATGCGCAACATCCACAAGCGCGTGCAGTTCGCCTTTTCCGACGCGTACGGCCTGCAGGTGAAATGCGCCGGCGGCCTTACGCAGATCATCGTCCACCTGCCGGATACCCGCTGACGCTGTATTGCTGCACAAAAACCGCGCGGTTCCATAAGAAAACAAAGCCGCAAAACTCTATCTGCAAAGCGGCGTCTGCTGCGTTATCGGGCCTTGCATTCCACCAAGGAGTGCCGCGGCCCTCTGCCTTGCATCCGCCGCTTTGCAGCGGTTTTGCGGTGACAAGCAGTTTTTGCAAAACCTTTGTTTTCTTATGTTACGCGCGCCAAGAGAGGGGTCGCTTATGTATAAACTGCTGCTTGTCGACGACGAGCCGATCATCCGCGAAGGGCTTGTGCAGATGATCGACTGGAAAAAGCTGGACCTGGTGCTGACCGCCTCCTGCCCGGACGCGCTCACGGCGCTGGACAGCATGACCGACGACATGCCGGACATCCTGCTGTCCGACATCCGCCTGCCCGGCATGAGCGGGCTGGACCTGGTCGCCCGCGCCGTTGAGCTGCACCCGATGCTGCAGACCATCCTGCTGTCCGGCTACGATACCTTCCAGTACGCCCAGCAGGCGCTGAAATACGGCGTGCGGGAATACCTGCTCAAGCCCTGCGCGCGGGACGAGCTGGAAAGCGCGCTGCAGCGCGCCTGCCAGGCGGTCGACCGCCAGCGCCAGCACACGCTCTACCTGTACGAGGAGCGCCGCCGCCGCATCCGCGAACTGGCGCAGGCCTTCGACGCGCTGCGCACCGGCACGCTGGAGGGCGAGCCGCTGACCCGCCAGGTGCGCGAGCTGGTCAAAACGGTCGAGGACCCGAGCCTGCTGCAGGCGACGCTGATCTCGCTCATCACCGAAAACACGGGCAGCGGCCAGACCGAATGGGGCATGAACACCATCACCGAAGCCCTACAGGAAAACGCCCCGCTGGACGAGCTCATCGCCCGCAGCCTGCTGCGCCTGCGCCGGGAAGCCCCCGGCGCGCACGGCAGCGATTTTGTGCGCCAGATGACCGCCTATGTCGACGCGCACTATGCCGACGAAGCGCTGTCGCTGCAATATATCGCCGACAACGTCGTGTATATGAACGCCGACTATATCGGCCGCGAGTTCACCCGCGCGGTGGGCCGCAAGTTCAGCAGCTATCTGCTGGCCACGCGCATGGAGCACGCCAAGCTGCTCATGCGCAGCGACGCGGCGCTGCACAGCTATGAGATCGCCGAAAAAGTGGGTTTGGGCAAGAACCCCCACTATTTCAGCCAGCTGTTCCGCAAATACACCGGCATGACCCCCAAAGACTACCGCCGCAGCCTGCAGGACGGCTGAGGGATGGCAAGCGGCGCCGCATAGCATCCGCACACAAAAACACGCGCCCGCGCATACGCGCAGACGCGTGTTTTCCTTTGTTGGGACCGTAGGGGCGGATTCCATATCCGCCCGCGGGCCCTCGCGCCGCCGCACGGTCCGGCGGGGTGAGGCACCCCGCCCTACGCCCGCCCGGGTGGTTATAGCCGTCCCGTTTGGCCCAAAACACAAAATTGATTCGTAGGGGCGGGATTCATCCCGCCCGCGGAACCCCGCGCCGCCGCAATGCCCCCGGGACGATCTCCGGCCTAAGAGCCGGGCCTTGCGGCCCGGTTGGCCTCCGA
>ERZ1643251.736-NODE-736-length-42709-cov-6.653561_pt1 | contig 42709 bp, 34 predicted proteins | sample MGYA00579261_ERZ1643251 | MGnify/ENA primary metagenome ERZ1643251 (study PRJEB29033, sample SAMEA4952267) | chicken gut metagenome | biome: Broiler Chicken; feature: Gastrointestinal Tract; material: Caecum | place: Ireland | collected 2018 | study: Broiler... | reverse complement strand
ACGCGCGCCAGTTTGATGTAGTCTTTGTTCAGCTCATCAATCATGTAACGTCTTACCCACAGGGCATACCATGCGATGGAGCCCAGCGACAGGCAGACGATTGGCAAAATACTGGACGGTCCGGGGTTTCGGGTTGAATACATTGACGGCAGTCCCAGCACTCGTGATCCGAAAATCAGGATCAATGAGTAGGTTACCAGCGAAGGAACCGCGTTTACAAAAATTGTATACACAGTAACGATGTGGTCCGGAACTCTGTCTTTAAAACTTGTCTGAAGAATACCCAGTGGAACACCGATTACAACCGAAATTGCAATCGCGATCAAGCCCAGCTGCATGGAGATAGCAAACTTGTCACCAATTACCTTGGTAACTGCTACACCGTTCTGGATACGTCTGGATTCGCCGAAATCCAGGTGGATAACGTTGTTGTAGAAGTCCATCAGCTGCTCTGGGATTGGGTCAAGAAGGCCCGCTGCAAGCAGCTGCTCCTGCTTCTGCTCCTCAGTGAATTTCATCAGCTGTTCTTCTGTGAAATAGTAGTCGGTAGGAAGCATTCTCAGCAGCAAGAATACGATGGTAACAATAATCAGTACTGTTATCAGGGACTCTACTAACCTCTTGATGGTGTATTTTAGCATTTTTTTATCAACTCCTGAATTCTATTGCTGTTCAGAAGAATATGCTGCAACCAGTTCAGCCACACCCTTTTCCTCGCTGGTATAGCCGTTTACATTGCTGCCCCAGTTCTTCATCTTGTCGCCCACGCTGCCAAACATTGGCTGCATCTTCGTATCATTGTCAACTCTGGTCAGGCACCAGCCTACCTGGTAGTAGCAAGGCAGTACAAATACGTGCTCCAGCATGTAAGCTTCCGCTTCTGCGTAAGCGGTGTAGCGAGCATCCATGTCGTCGTTGATTGCATTCGCTGCATCTACCATGGTGGTGAATTCTTTGTATGCATCCAGCAGAGCCTTGGTGTTCTCGTTTTCTTCAACATCGTTGATGTTGTTGTACTGCATGGAATAGTAAGCAGTGTCCTGTCCATAGGTCATCTGGCCCAGGTAGTTCTGCGGGTCGCCGTAGTCAGCGCCCCAGCCGTTGATAAGGAAGGCCTGCAGTTTCGGAGTAACAACCTCAGTGTTGATTGCATTGACGTAGGTCTTGATGTTCAGTTTTACATAGTCGTCGCCCAGGGTATCAGAGAAGGTCTGTGCCAGTACGTTTGCGCTGTCCAGAGCGGTCTGGCTGGAAGCGGAAATGTAGTAGTCGACCGTAACCGGGAAGGTGACGCCAGCGGCGGTCAGTTCTTCGATTGCCTGTGCTTTGCACTGCTCAAACTGGTCAGCATCCAGTCTTACCATGGTCTCGCCGTTCTTCTCCGGCAGGCCGAGGTTTTCTTCTACCAGCTGGGTGTAGTCTTTACCGTCAGAGGTGTAAACCAGACCCTTCATGGTGAAGGCGTTGTTCTCGCAGCTCATCGGGTCGATTGCGTTCTGTCTCTTCCACCACTCGGACAGGTCAAGGCCGTACCACCAGGATTTGCGGAAGTTCTCGTTGGCAATCGCGGTGTTCCAGTTGGTGTCCGGGGTGCCGTCTTCGTTCATCTTGTTGTAGTTGAACTGCATCTGGTAGGAGAAGTGGGACGGAACGTCCGGTACCAGGTAGTCATACAGAGGATGGCTTGGGTCTCTTGCGATGGTGGTCAGCTGGCTCTCGGTGAGCTGTACATAGTCAACCTCGTTGTTCTCATAGAGCTGGAACGCAACGTCGTTGGACTCTACCAGTTTAACGGTAACGGTGTCGAACAGGGTGCAGTCGGTGTCCCAGTAGAGCGGGTTCTTGGTGAAGACCTTCTCGTTGTTCTGGACGTAAGAGGTCATGGTGTAGCAGCCATTGTACCACATGGTCTCGTTGGTCATCGCCTGAACTTCATCGACGCCGCCCAGCTCGTCAACCATGCCCTGTGCCATTGGGTAAAGAGCAACGTAGGAAGCCAGCGAATCGAAGTATGGTTTCTGGGTTACGCAGGTGTAGACAACAGTGTAGTCGTCCGGGGTCTCGATGCCGACCATCTCACGGAACTTGGAGCCTTCGCCTGCATCCAGCGCTTTGGCTTCCTCTTCGCTCAGGGTCTTGGTGTACTCATAGTACTCCTTTGCGCCCGCGATCATTTCCATCGGCATTGCGGTGTTGTTGGAATCGTTCTTGTAGAAGTTGAGTACCCACTCCAGGCCGGTTGCAAAGTCGTTTGCTACGACGTTTGCCTTCTCGTTGCCGTTCACGTCTACCCACTTCGCATTGTCGCGGAGCTTGAAGGTCCAGGTCAGACCGCCGTCCTCAGAACCCCACTCTTCCGCGATACACGGAACCAGCTCGCCCTTCGGGTTGGACTCCAGCAGGCCGTCCACCAGGCTGGTCAGGTTCTCGCCGTCCTCAGCACGCTGTGTGTACAGGATGTTGAAGGTCTGCAGCTCTCTGGTTGCCAGTCTTGGGATGTACAGGTCCTTGATGGCGTCTTCGGAGGTGTCGCTGGTGCTTGCACTGGACTCGCCCTCCGAGCCGGTTTCTCCGTTGCTGCCTGTGTCGCCGCCGCTGCTGCATCCTGTCAGGACCATTGCTGCTGTCAGCGCCAGCGCGAGCAGTCTGGAAAGTGTCTTTTTCATGATTGGTTGTTCCTCCTTCGCTTATCGGAAGCCCTTCTTTAATTTTTGTATGGCCGGGCCAAACCGATATCGCCGTCTCTTTCTCTTTTTTTCGGCGATAATCCGATTGAGTGCTATCCCGTCTCACTTTAAAAACGGTATAAAAAATTTATACCGTTTCCAAATCGAGCGTTATAACATCAATAATGATTAATAATTAGGATAGCAGATAAGATGTACTTTGTCAATATTATATACCTCTTCATAAATTTAACCATCAAAAGTATATAAAATAAACAAAATCTACCAATCGCGCACTTTTTATCCAGCAAAATCTTATGCGTTTTATCCATTTTTATCATGTTTTTTCAGTTGAAAAAGTACAAATTCAATAAAGTTTAAAGTGTCTTAAAAAATTTTTCAAAGAACATCTTTTATTTTCTCACTTTATTTTTTTCTTATTTTTTTCATTTTCGACCTTTTGCATATTCTATCGACCGCATCTTTATACATTTTCACTTTTTTATATCCAAACTCACAGAATACAGGATTTGTTTTTATGCAACAATGCCATTCAGCAAAAAGAATCTGTTCATAAATTAGAGAAGAAAGCTTCATTCCTTCTTTCTATTTTTATAAAAATACCAGAAAAGGTCCGGCAGACAGCTGCCAGACCTTTCCAGTTTAGTTGATATCGAACCGGTATTCGGTCACCGAACGGTACAAATCCCCTGCCGGCAGCACCACCGACGGGAAGTGCGGGTGCTGCATCGCGTTCGGGAAGTGCTGGGTCTCCAGACAGAAGCCGCCGCGGTCGGCATAAACCGCCCCGCCCTTGCCGCGGATGTTGGCCGTGGACAAAAAGTTGCCGGTATAAAACTGCAGCCCCGGCTCGGTGGTGCGGCAGTCCAGCAGGATGCGGCTGGTTGGGCTGTACACCCTGGCGCAGAGCTTGCCGTCCGGTTTCTTCAAAATATAGTTGTGGTCATAGCCGGAGCCGTTTTTCAGGTGGATGCTCGGGTCGTGGAGGTGCTCCCCGATCGCGGTGAAGCTGCGGAAATCCATCGGCGCCCCCTCCGCGCTGTCCAGCGAGACAATCCGTCCGGTCGGCAGGCAGTTCTCGTCGTTCTCGGTGAAGCTGTCCGCAAAAATCTTGACGCACTGCCCCTCCACGCTGCCGCTGTCGTGCCCGTCCAGATTAAAATAGGTGTGGTTGGTCAGGTTGATGACCGTGTCGCGGTCGCACAGCGCCCGGTAGAGGATGGTCAGGCGGTTCTCCTCGTCGAAGGTATATTTGACCGAGACGATCAGATTGCCCGGATAGCCCTCCTCCCCGTCGGGGCTGAAGTAGGAAAAGACCACGCTCTCCTCGTTGGCAATCTCCCCGTGCCACAGCCGCCGGTGAAAGCCGGTCGGCCCGCCGTGCAGGTGGTTGGGGCCGTTGTTGACCGCAAGATGGTACTCCTTCCCTCCCAGGGTAAATCTGCCCCCGCCGATGCGGTTGGCGTGGCGGCCCGGCACCGCGCCAAGGCAGGCGGTCTGCCGCTCATAGTCCTCGACGCAGTCGCACCCCAGCACGATGTCCCGCAGCTGTCCCTTGCCGTCCTGCACCCTGGCCGAGACCACCGACGCGCCGTAGTCGGTCAGGCTGACCGAAGCCCCCTTCGGGTTTGTGATGGTATACAAAAAGGCCGGGCGGCCGTCACTTAACGTTCCAAAAGCTCTCTTTTCAATCGACATTCTGATTCCTCCTTTACGGGCTTCTCTTTTTCCATTATAATACACCTTTTTGCGGATGACAACCGCCGCGCCCCTCTTTTTTGAGCAGGCTGTTCTGGGTGTACTGCCAGAAATCGGTCCCCAGCAGCCGCAGAAAAACGGTGTACATCAAAAAGAACGCTGCCAGCACAAACCCCAGCCGCAGCGCCGGCAGCACCGCAATCTCCCCCAGCTTGACAAAGAGCAGCCGCGCAAAGGCCCCCGCCGTCGCCGAGGCCAGCAGCGGACGGCCCACCCAGTTTTTGACCCGCAGGCAAAGGCCGGTGTGCCGCTTAATCCAAAACAGGCACACCCCGGCGCCCAGCAGCGCCGAGAGCAGCTCCCCGCAGAGATACCCGGTCAGCCCCAGCCGCAACACCCCGCCCAACAGCAGGGTGCACCCCAGCCCGCAGAGGCTGCCCAGCACGGTCAGCACCGAGCAGCGCTTCTGCAGGCCGATGCTCTCCAGCACGCTCTCGGCCACCGCGTAGTAAAATCCGGCCAGCGTCACCGCCGTCAGCATCGGCAGGTGGCTGCCTGCCAGCGGGTTCTGGTACAGCAGATACCCCAGCTCCCTGCCCACCACCAGCATGGCGGTCATGGCCGGGAGGCCGAAAAGCCCCACCACGTGCAGCGCCTTGGCAGCCTTGCGGCGGATCATCGCCGCATCGTCCAGCGCCTTCCCCGCCGAAAAGCGCGGGCTGAGCACGGTGATCAGCGGGGAGAAAAAGGCCGAGGGCAGCATCAGCATCGGCATGGTCATGCCCGAGAGGACGCCAAACTCCTCCATCGCCGCCTCGTACCCCGCCCCGGCGCGCATCAGCACCCGCGGAATCAGCACCATGTTGGCCGAGGAGATCAGCCTCCCCAGCAGCGTCGCCAGCGACACCGGCACCGCCACCGAGGCGATGTCCCCCAGAATCTTTGCGAGCGGCACCGTGTCCCTGCCTTTGAGCTTTCTGCGGCGAAAGCGGTAGAGGGTGGTCAGAAAGGTGGCGCTGACCAGCTCGCTTAAAATCATCCCGCAGACAATCAGCGCCGCCGCCTGCCCGTCACTGAGGGTAGTGACGCCGCGCGCCAGCGAAAACAGCACCAGCGCCCCCACGATGCGGCAGAGCATCTCCAGCGTCTCCGAGACGGTGGGGGCAAAGGTCTGTCCCGTTCCGTAAAAGAAGGCCTTGTGGACGTTCTCAAAGCCGGTCAGAAACAGGCAGGGCACAATCAGCAGCAGCGCCGGGGCGGTCTGCGGGTTGCCCAGCACCTTCCGGGCAAAAAAGTCCCGCCCCAGCCCAAAGGGAATGGCCAGCAGGCAGAACAGCCCCAGAAACAAAATGAGCGCCGTGCGGATCAGCCGGATGATCGACCGGCCCTCCCCCAGCGCCTGATAGCCCGAGGCGATGCGGGAAACCGACAGCGCCACGCCGGTCAGCGTGCAGGAGAGCACCACGTTGTAGGCCGACATCACCAGATTATAGACGGCGATGGCCTGTGCGCCCGCCAGCCTTCCCAGCAGGATGCGGTAGCCAAAGCCCAGCAGCTGCAGCACCACCGAGGAGGTGCTGAGCAGCAGGCAATGATAAAAGATACAGTTTTTGTTGAGCCTCACAGGCATCCCCCCTCCTTCTCCAAAAGGGTATGCGCCGCCGCCGGACAAAATGCCGGGCGGAGAGAATGCTCTGCGGGCGGAGAGAATGCTCCGCCCTCCCTCTTGACTTATAGCCCACTCCAGGTTGTATACTGAAGGCATCACCCAACCAAAACAAACCGACAAAGGAGGTCCTGTCATGACCATTACACAGGTGAGCCAGAAGTACGGCCTGTCGCAGGACACGCTGCGCTACTATGAGCGGATCGGCATCATCCCGCCGGTGCCGCGCAACAAAAGCGGCATCCGCGACTACGACGAGGTGTCCTGCAGCTGGATCGAGCTGATGAAGTGCATGCGCTCGTCTGGCGTCCAGATCGAGGCGCTGATCGAGTATGTCTCGCTGTTCCAGCAGGGCGACGCCACCCTGGACGCCCGCAAGGCGCTGCTGATCGACCAGCGCGACCAGCTGCTGGAGCGGATGGAGCAGATGCAGCAGTCGCTGGACCGGCTCAACCAGAAGATTCAAAACTACGAGCAGGTGATGGCCGCCGCCGAGGCAAAGCTCAAGCGCACCGAGGAGGCATAGTCCGAGGCCTAGTCCGCGGACTAGGCCGCGCAGTCGCGGGCTATGCCGCCTGCCCAAAAAAGCGCACAAAAAAAGCGGGGAAAATTCCTCGCTTTTTCTTTGCTCGCGGTTGCATGTTGGCGTGCAACTTTTGCCCCGATTCGGGGTATAGGTGAAGGGGGTTTTGCCCTCCGGCCCCTCCTGTTTTGGGAACCGGCCCTGGAACAAAACGGCTGGAACAAAGGCTGTTTTGACAAACGACAAACCAATTCGGCCACAAGCCAGAAACAATTTATTCATATTATTCATCAAATAAACGATGGTTTGTGTCGGCTTTGTGCCGGGTTTGTTCCAAGTTTGTTCCAGCAAAAATGGCTTAACTAAGCCAAAAACAGCTCTCTGGAACAAAATATACCCTCTATTTTATAAAAAAGATTTATAGAATATAGGGTATAGAGAGAAAAGTCTTGAACGGCTTTGTTCCAGTCGCAGGGAGGTCAGCGTTATCAGCCGATCCGGCGGAAAATCTTTTTGCGCAGGACCTCCCGGTAGGCGGTGATGATGCGGGAGAGGGCCACGTCGTAGATCCAGAACACCACGTTGCCCAGCGCCAGCAGCGCCAGGACGCTGTACTGCCCCAGCGGGCCGACATCCTCCAGCACGCCCTGCAGGCCAAACAGGTAGATGATGACCAGGTAGCTTGCGATGACGGCGATGTTAAAGACCAGAAACTTGGCCGCATACTCCAGCGCGCGGGAGCGAATCTTCTCCAGCTTGCCCTTCAGAATCGGGTAGTACCCGAAGAAGCCGACAAACAGCACCGCCGCCTCCTTGTCCGGGCAGATGAACAGCGACAGAAAGCTGACCGCCGCATAGACCATCGCCGCGGTCGAGTAGCCGTTCTCGATCACCACCACAATCAGCACCATCCCCGCCAGGGCCGGCATGGTGTAGGTGGCGATCGGGATGATGGTCAGCAGCATCAACAGCAGGCACAGCGCCGAGGCGATGCCCCCCATCGCCACCTGCGTACTTTTCTTAATCAAGCAATCACTTCCCTCAAAAATCCGGCTTTTAGCAGCAGCTGATCAGGTCGCCGCCCATGCACTCGCAGCAGGTGTCGGCGCAGATAAGCCCCATGCACATGTCGCAGCCGCTGGCCCCGCCGGTCTGCACGTTGCGGTAGTCGCCGTAGCCGCCCGCGGGACGGCCGGTATTGCGCTGCCACATCAGCTGGTTGAGGGCGGTCTGATACTCGGCGTTGCCCGGGCTCATCTGGTTGGCCCGGACATAGTAGTTGTACGCCTGGTCCAGCCAGCCGCGCACATAAAAGACCCTGCCGCGCAAGAAGTACCACTCGGCGTCCCGGCGGCTCTGCGGGATGCCCTCCAGCAGCTCCTCGGCGTCGCTGACGCGGTTGGCGTTGAGCAGCTGGCGGATATCCGCAAACTGGCTCCCGCCCCGGGAACTGCCGCCCTGGCCCGCATAGCCGCGGGAATATCCGCTTTGCGAATAACCGCTTTGTGAATAACCCCCCTGCGAATAGCCCTGACCGCTGCGGCTGCTCTGCTGCTGCTTGCGCTGGCGCTGAATCTGGTCGTAGGCCTCGTTAATCTCCTTCATCTTTTCCTGCGCCAGGTCCGCGAGGGGATTGTTGGCGTAGTTGTCGGGGTGGTATTTTCTGGCCAGCTCCCGATATGCGTTTTTGATCTGTTCATCGGTCGCACTCGGGGATACGCCCAATACCTGATATGGATCTGTCATCGTCTTAAAGCCCTCTCTCTATTCGCTCGTCTCTTTTACTAAACCTTGCTCCCGGGGCGGCAGCCGCTTTTGCAGGATGGCGTCCACCGTCTGCCGCAGCCCCAGGTCCAGGATATTTTCCATCATCGTGTCCAGGGAACGGATTCCCAGCAGGTCATAGGCCTTGCGCATCTCGGCGATGGTCAGGTAAAGCGTTCCTCTGGCCTGCTCATAAAGCCGGCCGCGGTCCAAATCGGGCGTTTCAGCGGCCTGGCAGGCAAAGGGGTTGTACCGGCCTTTGGCTTGGTCCTCGTCCCAATCGTCCAACGCGTCGATGAGATAGACCCACCGCCCCAGCAGATATCCCAGCCGCTCCAGCGCCCGCCTGCGCATCGGGTCTTCGCTGAGCGAGGAGAGCACCTGCTGCATCAGCAGGGCGGTCGGCTCGGCGGCCTCATCCACCTGCGCGCAGCGGTTTTCTTCCAGCTCCCTTTGCCGCTGCATCAGCTCCTCCAGCTGACGGGCAAGCTGCGGCTGACGGGCCGCGGCCTTTTTGTAGTCCCGCCTTGCAAAGGGCAGGACCAGCCGCACCGCAAGGCGCTTTTTAAAGCCCTCGTCGTGCAGGTCGTCCAGCAGCTTCTGGCCGGTCAGCAGCATCGCCACGTCGCAGCAGAGCGCAAGGCTCTCATTGGCGCAGCAGCAGGTTCTTTTGCGAAACGGGTGGGCGATGCAGTTCTGGCGGCAAAACCGGATGCTGCCTTCCCGCAGCCCCATATCCAGCACCGCCAAAAAGACAAAGTCGTAATTGAGGGTCATGCGCGCAAACAAACCGTAGCGCTCTGCCAGCTGCTTGCACAGCCCGCAGTAAATCCCCTGATAGGCTTCCCACTCTTTGACCTTTAATTCCGCCTTGACCGGTTTAATGTAGCCAAACACCGCGTCCCGTTCCTCCAAAGCCAAGATTTCTCCCTCCTATTTTACAATACCGGATGGGTGAATTCTTGAACAGGCAGTAAATTTTTCACTCTTTTTCTCATTCTGGCCCCGCTTTTCCGAATAGATTGTTCCAAACGGGGGCAAAAATTTTCATTTCGTCTTGTTTCAGGCCACAAAAACTGATATACTTGCAGATGCGGCAGCCGTTGCGGCGCCTGCTTTTTGATTCTTTGGGGAAGGGGTATCTCCCCGCAGCATTTTTGGAGAGAAACTATTTTTTAGGGGGAATTTTTTTGTTGGACCTTTTGATGATCGCCTTCGGGCTTTCGATGGACGCCTTTGCGGTGTCCACCACCAACGGGATGTGCGTTTCCCGTCAGCAGACAAACCGCTTTTTCGGCAAGGCGCTGAGCTGGTCGGCGATGTTCGGCCTGTTCCAGGGGCTGATGCCGCTGCTGGGCTACTTTCTGGGCCGGGCTTTTTCGGAGTTTATCTCCTCGATCGACCACTGGGTCGCCTTTGTGCTGCTGGCCTTCATCGGCGGCAAGATGGTGTGGGAGGCCGTCCACCCCGAGGAGGACGAGGACGCCTGCGACACCAGCCTCTCCTTTGCGGCCATCCTGACCCAGGCCGTGGCCACCAGCATCGACGCGCTGGCGGTCGGGGTCAGCTTTGCGGTTCTGCAGGTGGAGATCTTCTCCTCCTGCACGGTCATCGCCGTCACCACCCTGCTGTGCTCGCTGGTCGGCTCCTTTCTGGGCAAGGGGTTCGGCTCGCTATTAAAAAGCAAGGCGGAGATTTTCGGCGGCGTCATCCTGGTGCTGATCGGCCTGAAGATCCTGCTGGAGCACACCCTGCTGGCATAAAAGAAGAACGGAACAGCGAAAAAGCTGAAGCGCTCTGCTTCAGCTTTTTTGTTTCCATCTTGTTTGCCGGGCGGGCACTCCCACAACGCGCCCTTGCGCCAGGCTCCCTACCTGCGCGCCAGATACTGGTCCAGCGCGACGTGGTAGACAATCGCGGTGCGCTCGTCGTGGCAGACCATCTGCACCTTCTGCAGCGTGCTGTCCTTTTTGAGGAAGTCCCCAATGGCGGACACCGCAATATCCGCGGCGCGGTTGACCGGGAAGTGGTAGGCGCCGGTGCTGATCGACGGAAAGGCGATGGTCTTAATCCCCTCCCGCACAGCAAGCTCCAGGCAGGAGCGGTAGCAGCTGCGCAGCAGCTCGTCCTCCCCTTCCTCGCCCCCATGCCAGATGGGGCCGACGGTGTGGATGACAAATTTTGCGGGCAGCCGGTAGCCTTTGGTCATCTTGGCCTGTCCGGTCTTACAGCCGCCAAGGGTGCGGCACTCCTCCAGCAGCTCCTTTCCGGCCGCCTGATGGATCGCTCCGTCCACGCCGCCCCCGCCCAGCAGGGTGCTGTTGGCCGCGTTGACAATGGCGTCCACCGCCAGGGTGGTGATGTCTGCTGTGATGATTTCAAATCGGTTCATGTAAAATCCCCTCCGGAATCTTCAATACGCTTTCCCTGTATTATTATAAACGTTCTGCCCCTCTTTTGCAACCACCTTTTGCAAGAGGGCACTATAATTTGTATGTCACAAAAATTAGGACACAAGATTTTGTTGTCACGTCCAAAAGCTTCCTGTCGTTTTGTCTGTTTTTCCGCAACAGGAAGGGCGGCCCGGAAACGGGCCGCCCTGACAGGCGATGTTTTTTTATGCTTCATGCTCGCTGCCGGATACGGTAATCAGCAGCATCTTCACAATGCGGTTGCTCTGGTTGGACCAGCAGTGCCGCTTGCCAGCCGCGATTTGGATGCTGTCCTCCGGATACAGGGTGTAGGTCTTGCGGTCCATCTCCAGCGACAGGATCCCTTCCAGCACATACACAAATTCCTCTTGGTGGTTTTTGTAAAATCCCTGCTCGCCGCCTGCTGCCTGCGCGCCGGGGTCCTCCTCCTTCTCCCTTGACTCTCCCGCCGGCTGTTCCGGGCACATCAGATACCGCTGGGAGGGCATCAGCTGCAACAGCTTTGGCACAATCTGAAAATTGTGGTCCTGCGCTCCGCCCAGATAAAACTGTACCGTCTCGGGCGCGGCGCTCAGCACCGGTCTGCTGTAGCTGTGCACCACCGGGTCATCACAGGACTTTGGCGCCGCGTCAAAAAAGTCCATGATGTCCACATCCAGCACATTCGCCAGGTTGAACAGCGAGTCGATGGCAATGGTGGTCATGCCCCTTTCCAGCTGCGAGAGGAACCCGATTGACAGACCGGTTTTTTCCGCCAGGTTCTTCAGGGTGTACTTCTTTGCTTTTCGATAGGTTTTTATTTTCTTGCCGACATTGATGCTGTTGCGATTCATTCTTCTTCCCTCCATTTCTTCTAATTACTTTAACTATAATCTTTTTTTCATAAAAAAGCAATTGATTTTTTCAAAATTATTATAAAAATTTGATACTTCCTCCATCTCGATAAAATCTTTATGGAAAAGTGATAGTTTAGCCTCGCTTTTTCGTACAAAAAAACACAGATGCCGCGGGCATCTGTGTTTTTGCAAAACCTTTAATCGATCAGGACGTGCGCCCACTTGCCGCTCTTGACCCGCAGCAGGGCAAAGACCAGCTTGATCCACTCTTCAAAAAAGACCATCGCTGCCACAACCGGCAACGATTGATGCAGCACCAGCACCCCGATGAAGGCCAGCGGCACACCGATCAGCCAGACGCCGACCAGGTCGAGCATCATGCAGAAGCGGGTGTCGCCGCCCGAACGCAGGATACCACAGAACAGAACATAGGTGAACATCTTGGGCAGCATGTAGATGGCGTAGACGGTCAGGGTGCCGGTCAGCAGATGGTTTGTTGCCTGGTCGAAGTCGTAGAAGCCGACCACCAGTCCCTCCGAGCAGTACAGCCCGATGGCCACAATCACCGAAACCACAAAGGTCATCTTCAAAAAGACGCCCGCGTAGCCCTGGGCCTTCTCCCGGTTGCGGCGGCCCAGCTCGTTGCCGATCATGACCGCGCTGGCGTTGCCGATGCCGAAGAAGAAGATCTGGAACAGGTCGTTGATGGTGGAGGCCACCTGGATGACCGCCAGCGAGGAGGCGCCCAGCATGCCGTAAGCGATGTAGTAGACCGAGTTGCCGATGCTCCAGCCGCCCTCCGAGATGATGACCGGGAAGGAGGTCTTGAGCACCCGGCGCAGCATCTCCCTGTCAAAGCTGAACAGCTCCTTAGGCTTGCCCGCCAGCGGGTGCTCGTGGCTGGCGTAAACGCTCAGCGCCATCAGGATAAACTCGACCACACGGGCCAGCAGGGTGGCCAGCGCCGCGCCCTCGACGCCCAGCTTTGGCATGCCGAACTTGCCGAAGATGAGCAGGTAGTTGAACACCAGATTGATGCCCAACGCCAGGGCGTTGATGAGGGTGGGGAGCTTGAGGCGGTGGATGGCCCGCGAGTTAAAGCTGATGGCAAAGGTCATCGAGGTGAAGAAGTAGGAGAGCGCCACAATCCGCAGATAGCGGCAGCCCAGATCGATGACGTTCTGCTCCCGGGTAAACAGGGTGAGGATCTGCGGGGCAAACAGCAGCGCAGCCAGCGTGAAAAACATCGAGACGATGACCCCCAGCATGATGTCGATGCCGAAGGTGCGGCGGATGTTTTTGACGTCCCGCACCCCCCAGTACTGGGAAACATAGACCGCGGCGCCGCTGTAGATGCCGAAATTGATGGTGGAGAAGATGAAGTAGACGCGGTTGGCCGTGCCCACCGCCGCCAGCTCATCGACGCCCAGCTTGCCGATCATGACCGTGTCAGCCATATTCAGGCCGATGCTGATCAGGTTTTGCAGCACGATCGGGATTGCCAGGGTCAGCATGGTCCTCCAAAATTGCTTGTCACAGTATTTGTTCTTCAATTGATTCCTTCCTTCCAAAAAAATTTGCTATGCTCAAAGAGGGGCGGGACGGAAGGGATTCTTCCATCAAGCGGATCGTGAGCGCCCAAAGGCCGGTCTCCGGCCTTCCGGGCAGAGCGTGCGCCCCTCTGAGTCTGCCTTTTCTTTTTTTAAGAAATTGTAAACAGCCTTCTTATTATAGCAAGTTTCCCGCTTCTTTGCAAGGGGCCCCTTCGGGTCCATTTGCGAGGGGCGCTGCGCCCCCTCTGCGCTCCCAATGCGAGGAGGGGCTGCGCCCCGTCCTCTGCACTCCTCCCCATGGGGAGGGCGCTCCGCCCCTCCACCCCGGGTGACTTTCCCGCCGCGGGGAAAGTCACCAAAGGCGCGCCAAGGGCTGCGCCCTTTGGAATCCCCCCAGTGCGGAATCACCGCCCTTGCTGCGCTCGCTTACGCATCGCGCCGGGCTACCTTCTGCCACAAAAGTAGACCGATTTGCCACTTTGAGTTTGTGGGAAAATCGGCCTTTGTTTCTCCCCGAGCTCTACCGGAGGTCACACCCTCTATTTTCAATCCGTGGCTCGGCAGGTGGGGAGCCCCCGAGGATGCTTGAGGGTTTAAGTTATCGCGAACAATACCGCTAGGGCAGGGAGCGGGGGAATCCAAGGGGGTCCGCCCCCTTGTGCTGGGGGTCCAGGGACCAGGAGGTCCCTGGCGTATCTTTGCCTACTTTCTCTACGCGAGAAAGTAGGCCGGGGCGCCGAGCATGGCAAAGCCATGCTCTCGCGGAGCGCCCGCTCTCAGGGGCTGTGGGGGCGGAGTCCCCCAAAAAAGCCCCCGGGTACCCACCCGCCCCTCGGCAGAGAGAAAAAGGAAAAGAAAAAGGCCCCCATCAAAGGGGACCTTTGAAAATCTAGGCGCTCTCGCCACTCAGGCGGGAGTGCATCTCCTCCTGCTGGAACTGCTTGGAATAAAGATCGTGGTAGTAGCCGCCCTTTTGGAGCAGCTCCTCGTGCTTGCCCTGCTCCACAATCTTGCCGTCCTTGACCACCAGAATCAGGTCGGCCTGCCGGATGGTGGAAAGCCGGTGCGCAATCAGGAAAGAAGTCCGCCCCTTGAGCAGCCGCAGTGTCGCGCTCTGAATCAGCTGCTCGGTCTGGGTGTCGATCGAGCTGGTCGCCTCGTCCAGCACAAAGATGGCCGGGTCGGCCAGCACCGCGCGCGCAAAGGAGATCAGCTGCTTCTCGCCGGTGGAGAGCTTGTCTCCGCCCTCTCCGACGTCGCTGTTGTAGCCGTCCTCCAGGTGCTCCACCACCGTGTCCGCCGAAACGGCCTTGGCCGCCGCACGAACCTCCTCGTCGGTGGCGTCCAGCCGGCCATAGCGGATGTTGTCCATCACCGTGCCGGAAAACAGGTGCGGGTTCTGCAGCACATACCCCAGCCGGTTGTGCAGCCAGAGCTGGCTGCGCTCGCGGTAGTCCCTGCCGTCGATCAGGATGCGGCCGGCGGTCGGCTCAAAGAAGCGGCAGGCCAGGTTGACCAGGGTGGACTTGCCCGCGCCGGTCTCGCCGACGATGGCAACGGTGGTGCCCGCCGGAATTTTCAGGCTGAAGTGGCTGAGCACCTCCTCCTCGCCGTCCGGGTACTGGAAGGAGACGTCGTCGAACTCGATGTCGCCCTTAATCGGCTCCCAGTTTTCCTTCTTGGGATGGAAGGTGTCGCCGTACTTTGCGATGACCTCGGGGCTGTCGACGATGTTCGGCTTCTGGTCCAGCAGCCCCATGACACGCTCGATGTTCGGCTGCACCGCGATGATGTTGGCCAGCACCCTCGCCATCTGCTGAATCGGCTCAAAGATGGACACCGCATAGGTGGTGAAGGCCGAGAGGGTGCCCACCAGCATGGCGTTTTCCAGCACCAGGTTGCCGCCCCGCACCAGCACGATGGCGGTGGCGGCGGAGCTGGCCAGCATGACCAGCGGGATGTACACCGCGTTCAGTCCCGCCGCGCGCACCGAAGCGGAACGCATCTCCTCGGTGATGCCGGCAAACTCGTGGGTGTTTTTGTCCTCGATGACCAGCGTCTTGGAGGTTTTTGCGCCCATGATGCCCTCGTTGAAGGCGCCGGTGATGCGGGAGTTGATGGCGCGCACCTTGCGGTTCCAGAACAGAATCTTCTTCTGGAAGTAGGCGGTCAGCACCGCGATGACCGGCACGATCACCATGACCATCAGCGCCAGACGCAAATCCAGCATCGCCATCGAGATGAAGGCGCACACCACATAGGTCAGCGCCCAGAGGATGTCGATCAGGTCCCAGGCGGTGATCGAGGCGATCTTGTTGGTATCGCTCATCACCCTGGCCAGGATGTAGCCGACCGGCGTGACGTTGTAGTAGGAGAAGGAGAGGGTCTGCAGGTGGACAAAGCAGGCCCGCTTGAGGTCGCGCCCCATGCACATCTCCATCTTCATGGCGCTCAACGTATAAAAGACAAAGCTGAGCACCTGCAGCACAATCACCGCCAGGTACCCGACGATGAAGGTCTGGAAGCCCTGCAGCGATTTTTGTTCGATAAAGTTGTCCACCGCGTACCGCTGGAACAGCGGCAGCAGCACATCGACAATCGAGATGATGATGTTGGTGACGATAATCAGCAGCAGCAGCCAGCGGTAGGGCTTGATGAACGGCCCCAGCCGCTTCCAGATGGAAAACTGAAAGGACTTGTTGCTCTGCGGCGCGTCGTCACGGTTGATATTTGCCATGTTGCTCACCTGCTTTCTGTCACAGCGCCTTGCGGAGCGCCCGCTGCGGCCTTCTGCAGCAGCTCCCGGTCGGCGTTGTTCATCTGAATCTCATAGATATCCCGGTAGATGCCCGGCCGCGCAATCAGCTCCTCGTGGGTGCCAAGGTCCGCTACCCGGCCGTTGTCCAGCACCAAAATCCTGTCCGCCTGCATCAGGGTGGTGATGCGGTGGGAGATCAGGATGGTGGTGGCGCTGCCCATCTTCTCCTTGAGCTGCTGGCGAATTTTGGCGTCGGTCTCGGCGTCCACCGCCGACAGCGAGTCGTCGAAGATCATCACCGGGGCGTTCTGGGTCAGCATCCGGGCGATGGCCACGCGCTGCTTCTGTCCGCCCGAGAGGGTGACGCCGCGCTCGCCAACCACCGTCTCATAGCCCTGGGCAAAGCCCTCGATGGCCTCGTCCACACAGGCCGAGCGTGCCGCCGCCCGCACATATTCGAGCATGGCGTCGCGGTCCCGCTCCTGGGCGGTGATGCCGATATTTTCCCGGATGGTGCGGGAGAACAAAAACGGCTCCTGCAAAACAATCGCCACATTTTTGCGCAGGTAGCCGCGGCCAATACGGCTGATGTCCACCCCGCCGATGGTGATGCGCCCGCAGCCCGGCTCCAGGTCGTACAGGCGGTTGAGCAGGTGCATCAGGGTGGTCTTGCCGCTGCCGGTACCGCCTAAAATGGCGAAGGTGCTGCCGGCGGGGATGGTGAAGGTCACATCGTCCAGCACCGGCTTCTGGTTTTCATAGCCGAAGGTGACGTGCTCAAAGGAAATATCCCTGTCCATCGGCGGCTGCAGCGCCCGGGGCGGGTCGTGCTCCGGCTCGGCCAGCAGGATATAGCTGACGCGCTCCAGTGAGACGCCGGTCTTGCTCATCTCGGCCAGGATTTTGCCCAGGCTGCGCACCGGCCAGGTCAGGGTAGCGTTGTAGGAGACAAAGGCCAGAAATTCGCCCAGGGTGATCTCCCCGTTCACCGCGCTGACGGTGCCGACGCAGATGACGGTGAGCACCTGCAGCGCCATGATGAAGTCGCCGGTGCTCCAGTAGGTGGTCATCATGTGGCCCAGGCGGATCCACAGGTCGGCGAAGTGGTTGTTGCGCTCATCGAAGCGTTCGATCTCAAAATTCTCCCGGCCAAAGGCGCGCACCACCCGCACGCCGGTCAGGTTTTCCTGCACGGTGGAGGAGAGCTTGCCCTCGGCGATGTCGGCGTCCATGAATCGCTTGGAGATTTTGGAGCTGAAGAAAAACGAGTACAGCGCGATGATGGGGATAAAGACCGCCACCACCAGCGAAATTTTGACGTTCATCGAGAACATGATGGCCATCGTCATCACAATCAAAAAGACGATGCGGAACACCTCCACCATCTGCGCGCTGACAAAGTTGCGGATGACCTCGACGTCCGAGGTGCAGCGCTGGATGATCTCGCCGGTCTGGTGGGCGGTGTGCCAGGAAAAGGGCAGCTTCTGGATGTGCCCGTACAGCGCGTCCCGCAGCGACTTGATCGCGTTTTCCGAGGCCCTGGCGGTGTTGATGCGGGCCAAAAAGCTAAAGACGCCCGACAAAATGGCCGCTGCCAGCACCGCTGCCGCCGCCAGCAGCAGCACCCGGGCGGTGTCGCCCTGCAAAAGGCGCTGCAGCCCCAGCGCGGTGAACCAGCCGGGCAGCTCCTCCGAGCCGATGATCGAGTCGACGGTCATGCGGATAATCTGCGGGGTCAGCGAGTTAAAGGCGGTGTTGAGCATCGAGCACAGCAGCCCCAGCCCAAACAGCCACAGATTTTCTTTGACAAAGCGAAATACCACCGCATACGCCTTGCTCTTCTGATCGTTTTGCAAGTAAAATCACTCCTCTTTCAAAAAACATTTTCTTTCCCTTTTGGGGCAGCGCGTCCTTTCTCTCCTTCCTGACTTACCGGCTGCCTTCCTTTTTATTGATGCGCTGGATAAAAAAACCGCCCTGTTTTTTAAGAAAACAGGGCGGCTTAAAAAGGGCAATTATTCTGCGAATCAGCTTCTGTTCGAGCCGGCGCGGGCGCACAGGTCCACGCGGGAGGAGAACGAAAAAGCACTTCCCTGCTGTTGAGTTGTCCAATATGGTGCGTTATCAAAAAAGCAAGCATTCATTGTCATACCTTTCGTCTCCTTTCTATCAGAATCAGCTGTTTTGTGTTCTAAAGCCGTTATCAGTATACTCCATCCCCCGGGGCTTTGTCAAGACGATTTTCACAAAAATTTTATTTTTTAAAACCGGTTTTTTATCAAACCGTTCAGGAGGGCTCGCGGCAGAAGATGGCCCGCGCGCGCAGCTCCCCGTTCTCGTCTGGCTCGATGCGGTAAAGCCCCAGCGGAACCGGCTGCTGCCGGGCAAATTCCAGATAGGCCGCCTCGTCCTCCCCCTCAAAGCGCAGCGCCAGCCCGCAGCTCTGGGAGATGGCCCGCGGGGTCGGCATCACCTGGATGGGAAAGAGGGCCTTGGCCTTCTTTTCGGTCTGCATGGTGTCGGTGGTGTTGTAAAAGCTCATCGCGTAGTAGCCTTTGGTCTCCATCTTGTATCGGTTCCTCCTGTTTTTTTATTTTCTTTCCAGCTTCCAGATGTCCCGGTTGTAGCCTTCGATGGTGCGGTCGGCCGAAAAATAGCCCGCCTTGGCGATGTTGACAAGGCTCTTGCGGCTCCATTCGCGCCGGTTTTCATAGTCGGCCAGCATCTGCTCCTTGGTGTCGATGTATTCCCGCAGGTCCAAGAGGGTCATAAAGTAGTCCTTGCCGACCAGCTCCTTGTAAAGCCTGCCCAGCTGCACCGGGTCGCCGAGGCGGATCATCTTTTTGTCGACGATGAAGTCGACCAGCTTCTCCACCACCGGGTCGCCGTCGTAGATTTTGGCCGGGCAGTAGCTGTTTTCGGCGTAGAGCTTCATCACCTCTGCGCTCGATTTGCCAAAGGTGTAGATGTTCCGCTCCCCCACCAGGTCGTGGATCTCGACGTTGGCGCCGTCCATCGTCCCCAGCGTCACCGCGCCGTTGAGCATCAGCTTCATGTTGCCGGTGCCGCTGGCTTCCTTGGAGGCAAGCGAAATCTGCTCGGAGATGTCGCAGGCGGGAATCAGCTTCTGCGCCCAGCTGACGTTGTAGTTTTCCACCATCACAATCTTCAGGTAGGGGCTGACCCGCTCGTCCTGCAAAAACAGCTGCTGCAGGCAGAGGATGAGGTGGATGATGTCCTTGGCGATGGTGTAGGCCGGGGCCGCCTTGGCTCCAAAGAGCAGGGTGATGGGTCGGCGCGGCAGGCGGCCGTCGAGAATCTCAAAATATTTCCAGATCGCGTACAGGGCGTTCATCTGCTGGCGCTTATACTCGTGCAGGCGCTTGATCTGGATGTCGTAGACCGAATCCGGGTCGATGATAATGCCCATCCGCTCCCGAATCTCCTTTGCCAGCGCCGCTTTGTTCTGCTGCTTGATGGCCTGCAGTCTTTCCAGCACCGCATCGTCGGTGAGGTAGGCGGTCAGGCGCTCCAGCTGCATCGCATCCTTTTTCCAGCCGTCGCCGATCAGCTCGGTAATAAAGCCGGAGAGGGCCGGATTGCAGAGCATCAGCCACCGGCGGAAGGTGATGCCGTTGGTCTCGTTGTGGAACCGCTCGGGGTAGAGCTCATAAAAGGGCGCCAGCTCGCTGGACTTTAAAATTTCGGTGTGCAGCTTTGCCACCCCGTTGACCGAGCAGCCGAAGTGGATGGCGATGTGCGCCATGTGCACCACCTCCTGCCGGTCGATGATGGCAGTCTTGGGGTCGGCGCAGAGCACCTTGGCGCGGCGGTCCAGCTCCTCCACCACCGGCACAAGCCAGGGGGTCAGCCGCTCAAAGTAGCCAAGCGGCCACTTTTCCAGCGCCTCGGCCAGAATGGTGTGGTTGGTGTAGGCGCAGGTGCGGGAAACGGTGCGGACGGCTGTATCCAGATCGAGCCCCTCCTGCACCAGCAGCCGGATCAGCTCCGGAATCATCAGGGTGGGGTGGGTGTCGTTGAGCTGCACCACCGCCGCCCGGTCGAGCTGCTGCGGCGCAAAGCCCCGGCATTTCATATCGCTGACAATCAACTGGGCTGCCGCGCTGGACAGAAAATACTCCTGCGCAAAGCGCAGCCGTCGGCCCTTCTCGTCGCTGTCGTCCGGGTAGAGGAAAAGGGTCAGGTTGCGGTGCAGGTCGGTCTTGTCAAAGTCGATGCCGTCGTGCACCAGACTTTCGTCGCTGGTCTCCAGATCGAACAGGCGCAGCCGGGCCGTCGTTTTGGCCTCATAGCCGGTGACATCCAGCTCATAGAGCCGCGCGGTGACCTCCGTCTCCCCCAGCGGGACGGTGAAGGTCTCCTCGGTGCGGCGCAGCCAGTCCGGTTCGTTGTGCCAGCGGTCGGGGTATTCGTGCTGGCTGTTCTGCTCAAACTTCTGCCGGAACAGCCCAAAGTGGTAGGCCAGTCCCAGCCCCTCCCCGTTCAGGCCCAGCGTCGCAATCGAATCGAGGAAGCAGGCCGCCAGCCTCCCCAGACCGCCGTTGCCCAGCGAGGGCTCCGGTTCCAGCTCCTCCAATTCGGGCAGCGAGTGTCCGTGCCGGGCCAGCAGCTGCTGTGCCTGGCTGTACAGTCCCAGGTTGAGCAGGTTGTTGCCCAGCAGCCGCCCGATCAAAAACTCCGCCGAGACGTAGTAGAGCCTGCGCCCGCCTTGCTCCTGATTCGGTTCCTTTTTCTTCTGCTGTATGGTTTCGAGCACCAGATTTTGCAGCGCGCTGTAGAGCTGCCAGTCGCTGCAGGTGTCCAGATCGGTGTCAAACTGTTGCTTTAAATATTGCTGTAACGATTCTTCCATTCCTCATACTCTCTTTCCTTGCTCCTGATGCCTGTGCCGCGCCCGCAGCCCCCTGCGGTAGACCGGCAGCCGCCAGCTGGCCTGGTTGAGCCCATAAATTTTTCTGGCCAGCGCCTTGCCCGGCTGCTCCTCCATCCGCCAGGCCCAGTTGTCCCCCACGGTGGAGGGGGTGTTCATCCGCGCGGCGGAGGGCAGGTTCAAAAAGTCCTGCATCGGCGCGATGGCAAGCTCGCAGGGGCTTACCCATGCGGTGCGAACCAGGCCCCAAGCAAAGTCCTTCTCCTTTTTGACCCCCATGTAGGTGGCCGCCATCCGGCGCTCCTGCTTGCCTGCGCTGCGCGCCCAGCCGCGGCTGGTGTCGTTGTCGTGGGTGCCGGTGTAGATGACCGCCCGCTTCGGGCAGTTGTGCGGCAGATAGCTGCTCTGCTCCTGCGGGGAGAAAGCAAACTGCAGCACCTTCATCCCCGGAAATCCAAACCGGTCGCGCAGCTGCTCGACGTCCGGCGTGATGGTTCCCAGATCCTCCGCAATCAGGCGCGCCTGCGGCAGCTGTTCCCGCAGTTTTGTGAACAGCTTTTCCCCCGGCCCCCGCTCCCAGCGGCCGTGTTCGGCGGTCTGCTCCCCGGCGTCGATGGCATAGTAGCCCGCAAAGCCGCGGAAGTGGTCGATGCGGATTAAGTCAAACAGCCGGCTCATCGCACCGATGCGCTCGACCCACCAGGCAAAATCCTCCCGCTCCATCACGTCCCAGCGGTAGAGCGGGTTGCCCCAGAGCTGGCCGGTCCTGGAAAAATAATCGGGCGGGCAGCCCGCCACCCGCAGCGGCTGGCAGCTTTCATCGTACTCGAACAGGCGGGTGTTGACCCAGGTGTCACAGCTGTCCGGCGCGACGTAGATGGGGATGTCCCCGATCAGCCGCACGCCCTTGCGGTTGCAGTATTCCCGCAGGCTCTGCCACTGGGTGTAGAACAGGTACTGCACAAAGCTGTGATACTCTGTCTGCTCCCGCAGCCGCTCGCGGGCTTTGGCCAGCGCCTGCGGATAGCGCAGTCGAAGTTCCTGAGGCCACTGCTGCCAGGGACTGCCGCCCTGCTCCTCCTTGATGGCCAGATAGAGCGCGTAGTCCGACAGCCAGCTTTCCTCCTGCCGGCAGAACCGCTCGACCTTTTCCCAAAGCTCCTGCTGCACGCGCGCCCGCGAAAAGGCCAGGCGCAGCAGCTTTGGTTTTTCTGCCTTGATCCTTTCAAAATCCACCCGGTCCTTCTGCTTACCCCAATCGGGCGCGCCGCACTCCTTGCGGGTGAGCAGCCCCTGCGCGGTCAGCTCCTCCAGGTCGATCAGCTGCGGATTGCCCGCAAAGACCGAATCGGACTGGTAGGGCGAGTTGCCGTAGCCGGTCGGCCCCACCGGCAGCACCTGCCACCAGCTTAGGCCCGCCTGCCTGCAAAAGTCCGCAAACTGCCGCGCCTGTTTTCCCAGCGCCCCGATGCCGTACCGTCCGGGGAGGCTGGTGATGTGCAGCAATACCCCGCTGCTTCGTCTCATATCTTCTCCCTCCTGCCTGTCAACAAAAGTATTTGCATTGATTGTACCGCAAAATCGGGCATTTGTATAGAGCGGGGCCATTTGCGTCAATTATAAAAGATTAATTTTTTATCAGTTTCACAAATCTTTACAAAAAATTCTGTCTTTTTTTCCAAAATTCAAAAACAAGCCGAGAAGTGTGCAGGAAAATCCTGCCTTTCCTCCACCTAAAGGATAGAGGAGCAGAAAAGATAATCTTTTTTGAAATTGATTTTGAAACAGGAAAGGAGAATCCTTATGAAAAAACGCCTGTTGAGCCGGGCTGCCGCCCTTTTGACCGCCTCGCTGCTGGCCCTGCAGCTGGCCGGATGCGGCGCTTCCAGTGGAGGCAGCGCCGAAAACGCCACCGCCCAGACCACCGCTTCCTACGATCAGGCCGCCGTTGAGGAGAGCGGCGTGATGGAGATTGCCGCCGAGGCGCCCACTGCCGACAGCGCCGCAAAGGAAAACTACGACACCGGCGGCACCCTGACCGATACCCTCAACCAGACCACCATGCCGGAGGATCTGGACCTCAAGCTGATCTGGCGGGCCAGCGTCTCGATGGAGACACTGGAATTTGATGAGAGCGTCCAGCAGATCACCGACCTTGTCAGCGAGATGGGCGGCTTTGTGGAGAGTTCCTCCTCCTCGGGCGGCTCGGACGCCAGTGGAAACTACAGCAGCAAATACGCCTACCTGACCATCCGCGTGCCCTCCGACAAGCTGACCGGCTTCATGGGCAGCCTCAACGACTGCGGCACCATCACCAGCCAGAACCTCTCCAGCGAAAATATCTCGCTGGAATACGCCGACACCGAGGCGCGCAGGGAGGCGCTGCAGACCGAATATGACCGGCTGCTTGAGCTGATGGCCCAGGCAGAGGATGTGGACGCCGTCATCGCCATCGAGGCGCGGCTTTCTGAAGTCCGGCTGCAGCTGGACTCGCTCTCCTCCCAGCTGCGCACCTACGACAACCTGGTGGACTACTCCACCGTCAACATCGACCTGTATGAGGTGCGCAACATCAGCGGCGCTGCCGCCACCACCCTCACCGAGCGCATCCGCAACGGCTTCTCCAACACCCTGTTCAACATCCAGGTGTTCTTCGAGGACCTGCTGGTCTTTGTGATCGTCAACATCCCGGTCTTTGTCATCCTGGCGGTGGTCATCGTGGCCGTTGTGCTGATTGTGCGCAAGGTGAGAAGGAGAAAGCAGAAGCGCAGCAACCAAACTCCGCCCGCCGCACCGTCCCCCGATGAGAACAGCAAAGAGTAGGCCCCTTCGTTTTCACAGTAAGGACAAGACAGGGGAACCGGCAACACCGGTTCCCCTGCTTTTTGCTTTTGTCAAATTTTATCGGGATTTGATTTGCAATCTGCTGCAAAACATGGTAAACTGTTAAAATAAACCGGCGCTGACTGCCGGGTAAGAGAGAAACTGTCGTGAAAGGATGTGTTCGTTTCGTGTTCACCCTGATCTCGGATGTCATTGCCGACAACCTGTTTTTGTTCCGCGTGCTGGGTTCGATCCTCATCTTTGTTTTGTTCTGGGCTCTGAGGGGCACCATCACCAAGACGGTGGTCAAGCTGCTGACCAAGCTGCTCAACCGCAGCCGCCAGATCGCCGACCAGTCCACCCTGCGCTTTGTGCTCGGTCCTCTTAAACATTTTCTGGCGGTCAGCGGCCTTTACCTTGCGCTGATGAACCTGCATCCCGGTGCGGGCTGGTCGGATTTCTTTTTAAAGGTCTACCGCATCGCGGTGATCGTTCTGATCTCCATCGTGCTGCTGCGCCTGTGCGACTGCGCCTCGGACAACCTGTTCCAGCCGTTTGGCAAGCAGGAGGAGCTGGAAAACCGCCTGAACAAGACGCTGATGACCCTGCTGAAAAAGGCTGCCAAGGTGCTGATTCTGATTATCGCGGGCATCGCGGTGCTCAGCGAGACAGGCATCAACGTCGCCACCCTCATCACCGGCATCGGGCTTGGCGGCTTGACCATCGCGCTGGCGGCGCAGGACACCGCTCAGAACCTGTTCGGCGGGCTGGTCATCCTGCTGGATAAGCCCTTCCAGGTGGACGACTGGATCTCCACCCCGGACATCGAGGGCGTGGTGGAGGACATCACCTTCCGCTCCACCCGGGTGCGCACCTTCCCGAACGCGCTGGTTGTGGTGCCAAATTCCACCTTGGTCTCCTCCCCCATCACCAACTGGTCGCGGATGAACAAGCGCCGCGCCAGTTTCACTGTCGGGCTGACCTACAACACCACCGAGGCGCAGCTGCATCGCTGCATCTCGCGCATCACCGAGATGATTAACCAGAACCCCGAGGTGCTTGCAGACGACACGGTAGTGGCCTTCAACAGCTTCCAGGACAGCAGCCTGGAAATTTCGGTGCTGTTCTACACCAGGGCGACCTCCTTCTCCGCCTTCCAGAAGATCAAGGAGCAGGTCAACTACGGCATTATGAAGATTGTCGAGGAGGAAGGCGCTTCCTTCGCCTTCCCCACCCAGACGGTCTACCTGCAAAGGGAAGAGCAGAAGTAAATCCCCGAAAAAGCCAACAAAAAAAGGAGCCTTTTTTCAAGGCTCCTTTTTCTTTTCGCTTCTTTTGTAAAGGCAGTCAGAAAGGAGAAAGAAAACGTGTTCCCTCCCTCCTCTTTCTGCCGTTCCGGGCTGTGATCTTTTCTTTTGATCCTACCTTTTCTTTCTAGTAAAGAAAAGGTAGGTTTTCTTTTTAGCAAAGAAAAGGTGGGTTAGTGGTGCTGAGCCTTGGCGCGCAGACGCTGCAGCATCGGCTCCAGCTTGGCAAAACCGAGGTAGAGCAGCGGGTTGTAGACCTTGTCAAATTCCCCGATGAACTCGGTCGCGCCCTCGCGGCGGCAGAAGCCCTCCTTGAACTTGTACAGGCCGTTGGATTTGTCCAGGATGAACACGCCGCCAAAGTCGTAAATCTCCGAGCCGTTCTCATAAGCCCAGCGAATCATCTCGGCCTGCATAGCGTAGTTGGGCATCAGGTTGCGCTTGTTGTTCGAGCTGGCGCCGTAGATATACCAGGTTTTGTTGCCGTAGTGGATGCAGATGGCACCGGAGAGGGCCTCCCCTTCGTGCTCGGCAATGTAGACGCGCAGCAGGTCGCTGCTGTCGTAGGCCTGCAGCATCCGCTTGAAGTAGTCGTACGGGCGGTGGCCGATCTTGTCGCGCACCGCGGTGATCTCGTACAGCTCATAGAACTTGCGCAGGTCTTCCTCGCTGCGCGACCAGTGGACGGTGACGCCCTTGCGCGCCGAGAGGCGGATGTTGTACCGGGTCTTTTCGCTGAAGTGCGGCATCAGCTCGTCGAAGGAAGGCTCGTCGAGCTTTAAAATCATGTTGTAGCGCGGCTGGATCAGGTCGTACTTGTCACAGCCGTCGTTGCGCACCCGGATTCCCAGCTTGCGGTACTGCTCCTCCAGCTCGGGCATGCGCGGCAGCTCCGGGTCAAAGCGCAGCAGGAAGGCATGGTACTTTTGGGCCAGCGGCTTTGCCTCGTCCAGCAGCCGCTGCACCAGGGCGGTGTCGTGCAGGTCGCAGATCGGCGCGCGGGGCGCGTACATCAGCGAAAAGCCCGCGAATACCCGTCGGATAATCAGCGACATCGCCGCGATGATCTTCCCGTTCTCCTCCAGGTAAACCTGCTCGCCGACCCAGCCCTCCTTGACCTTTTCCCAGGCCAGGTCCTGGGTGGCGTTGGCGTAGGGGGAGGTGCGGACAAAGGTTTGATATTCCTCGACCTTTTTCAGATCGTTGTGATTTAAAATCGGCATCGTTTGTTCACCCCTGTTTTGATTATAGCGAAAGCAGCCGTTTGGCTATCGCAAGGTCGGATTCATAATATACATATTCTCCCCGCACCTTCTGATATACCTCTTCCCCCTTGGCTGCCAGGACAATGACGTCTCCGGGACGGGCGGTGGTGATCGCCTTCTCCACCGCCTGCGCCCGGTCCTCGATGATCTCATAGGGGGTGTTGTACGGCTTGAGGTAGGAGGCAATCTCCTGACAGATCTCGCGCACATCCTCAAACTGCGGGTCCTCGGCGGTCAGGTACATGTAGTCGGCGTTCTGTCCCGAGAGGGTGCCGATGTCCCGGCGGCGCAGATAGGCCTTGCCGCCCGGGCAGCCGACCACCACCACAATCCGGCGGCCGGGATAGTCCAGCTTTAACGATTCGTACAGCTTCTGAAAGCTGAGGTAGTTGTGGGCGTAGTCGACCAGCACGGTGACGCCGTCCTTTTCCAGCAGGTTCATCCTGCCCTGCACCTGATTGTGGAGCAGGCCCTCGCGGATGGAATCGTCGTCGATGCCCAAGGCCCTGGCCGAAGCGATGGCTGCCAGCGCGTTTTCCACATTAAAGCGGCCCGCCATGCCGATGCGCCAGCTCTCCTGCCGGCCGTTGTGCAGGGTGGTGAAGGCAAAGCCCGGCTCTGCCTTCTCAATGTTTGTCAGCGTCCAGTTTTCGTCCCGGCTGTCGCCCTCGCTCTTGCCGAAGGTGATGACCCGCTGCGCGTGGGCGCGAGCACGTTCCAGCACCCGCTGCGCGTGGTCCATGTCGCGGTTGATGACGGCGATTTTGCAGTGCTCCATCAGCTGCAGCTTGCAGGAAAAATAGTCCTCAAAGTCGGTGTGCTCCAGCGGGCCGATGTGGTCCTCTCCGATGTTGAGGAACATCCCCAGGTCAAAATCGACCCCATACACCCGGTCCAGCTTGTACGCCTGGGAGGAAACCTCCATCGTCAAAAAGGGCAGGCCGCTGTCCCGGGTCTGCGCAAAGTACCGCTGCAGGTCCGGGGACTCGGGGGTGGTCAGGTGCGCCTCGTGCTGCTCGGCGCCGGTGTCCACCTCGACGGTGGAGAGCACCGCGCTTTTTTGGGCGTGCAGCTCCGGGTGGCTGCGGCAGCAGGCATCGAGGATATGCTTCATAAAGTAGGTGGTGGTGGTCTTGCCCTTGGTTCCGGTCAGGCCGATCAGCCGGAAGTTTTTGTAGGCTTCTCCATAAAAGGCGATGGCGACAAGGCTCATCGCTTTGCGGATGTCGCTGACCAGGATGCAGGGAATCTCCGCCGCATATTTCTTGGCGGAGAGGTAGACGCCCGCCCCCTTTGCCGCCGCGTCGAGCAGGTACTGCTCCTTAAAGTTTAAGCCCTTGCAGATAAAAAAGGTGTCCGGCTGCACGTCGGCAGAGCTGTAGGAGAGGTGGGTAAACGGCTTTTGCAGCAGATCCTGCGGGCCGGAATATTCCACCAGCAGCCCATCCTCCTGCAGGAGCTGGAGGGCTTTTTGTATGGTAATCGAATCGTTCATCTTTGACAAGGTCCTTTCCTGATTTCGTTCCCTATATATTTTATTATTATAACAGATTCCAACCATAAAACAAGTGAGATTGTATAAAAATTATCATGGCATTTTGTGAAGGTGGCCGACAGGAAAAGGTGTGGGGGACCAAGAGTCCCCCACAGCCTGTTTACTCAATCGACTTTAACGATTCCGCCATGTTGATGTCGTCCAGCTTGCCGAACATCGCCGCGTTGACGATGCAGGCAAAGAGGAAGGTCAGCGCAAAGCTGTACAGGTAGCTGACCGGCTGCACCACCGCCTGGAAGCAGACCATGTCGATGTTGATCTGCTCCATGACAAACCAGTGCAGCAGCTTGCCCAGCAATAACCCCACGCCGCCGCCGATGGCGGTGAGGAAGAAGTTTTCCCGGAAGACATAGGAGGCCACCTCCATCGGGTAAAAGCCCAGCACCTTGATGGTGGCAATCTCCCGGATGCGCTCGGTGATGTTGATGTTGGTCAGGTTGTACAGCACGATGAAGGCCAGCGCGCCCGCGCAGACGATGATGACCAGAACGATGTAGTTCATGCTGCTCATCATGTTGTCGAAGCGGTCGAGGGTATCGGCGTTGACCGTGACGCTGCTGACCGCGTCAAAGTTCATCAGCCGCGCCAGCAGCACATGCTCGTCCGCTACCCCGTCGGTCTTGAGGTAGATCGAGCGGTAATCCGGCGCTTCGCGGTTCTGGCTCTCCCAGCTGTCCGCCGAGAGGTAGAGGTAGTTGTAGATGTAATTTTCGCTCAGGCCCACAATCCGCAGCGACAGCTCGTTGCCGTCCTCGTCGCTCAAGGAAATGGTGTCGCCCAGCTCATAGCCGTTGCGGCGGGCAAACTCCGCGTTGACCACCGCCTGGCCCTCCTCCGGGAAGGGGATGCTCTCCCCGTCCTCGGTGTGCAGATCCCAGTAGTCCTCAAAGCGGGAAGCATCCTCCGGCACGATGACGGTCAGCGACTTTGTGCCGCCGTCCGGCAGCTGCGCGTCCATCGCGCTTTCCGCCGCGCGGGTGTAGCCCAGCGACTCGTCCTGCAGATATTCCTCCACTTCGTCCCACTCGCCGGTGGTGTATCCCTCCTTGAGCAGCACGCTCATCCCGTAGGTCTGCACGCTGGTGAACTGCTGCCCGGCGATGTTGGCGATCGAGTCCTTGACGCCAAAGCCGGTGACCAGCAGCGCCGTGCAGCCGCCGATGCCGACAACCATCATGAAGAAGCGCTTTTTATACCGCAGCACGTTGCGGATCGAAACCTTGACCAAAAAGGAGAAGCGGTTCCACAAGATCGGGATGCGCTCCAGCAGGATGCGCTTGCCGCTCTTGGGGGCCTTTGGGCGCATCAGCTCGGCGGGGACGCTGAGCAGCTCGTACCGGCAGGTGAAGTAGGTGGAGCCCATCGAGCAGAGCATCGAGGCCAGCAGCGAGATCAGCCCCAGGCTGTAGTCAAACACGAAAACAATGTCCCCCATCGTGTACATGATGGCGTAGGTGCGCCAGATGACAAACGGGAACAGCAGCGACCCGCCGAAGAATCCAATCAGGCAGCCGATGCCGGCGGCGCTGCCCGAATAGAACAGATACTTGCCCATGATGGCGCCCTCGCTGTAGCCCAGCGCCTTGAGCACGCCGATCTGGGTGCGCTGCTCCTCGACCATGCGGTTCATGGTGGTCATGCAGACCAGCGCCGCCACCAGGAAGAAGAAGATTGGGAAGACGTTGGCGATGGCGTCCACAATGGAGGAATCGTTGTCAAAGCTGGCGTAGCCGATGTTCTCGTCGCGGGTCAGGACGTAGACGTCCGGCTCCTCCAGGTCGTCGATCTCGTCCTGCGCGTCGTCCAGCTCGTCCTGCGCGTCGCTGGTGCTCTGCGAAAGCTCCTGCATCCCCTGCTCGTACTGAGCCAGGCCGTCGCGGTATTCCCGCTGGGCGGCCTCCAGCTCGGTCTGGGAGGCCTGCAGCTGCTGCTCCTGCAGCGCCAGCTCCTGGCTCTGCTGCTCGATCTGCGCAAGCCCCGACTCGATCTCGGCAAGGCCCGACTCAATCTGGCTCAGGGAAGCCTGCAGCTGCTGCTCCTGCGCCACCGACTGGGAATAGTAGGCGGTGCCCGCCGTCTGCGCCTTGGCTGCGGCGACCTCGTTTAGTCCCGACAGCACCTGCTGTTTTTGCAGCAGCAGCTCGGTCTTCTGGCTCTGCAGGCTCTGGCGCTGGCTTTCCAGCTGGGCCTTGCCGCTTTGCAGCTCGGTCCTGCCGCTTTCCAGCTGCGCATAGCCGCTGTCGATCTCCACCTTGGCCGAATCGAGCTGGTCCTTGGAGGCAATCAGCTCCAGCTCCCCGCTCTGGGTCTGGGCGGTCAGCTGTTCCCGCCCCTCAAAGAGGTCGCGCTCCGCCTCGGATTTCAGGCGGCTGTAGCGCTCGTCGGCCTGCTCCTGCGCAAAATCCTCCAGCCACTCCTCCGCTTCGTCGATCTGGTTGTCGTACTCGTCGGTGTAGATCTGCGCGCCGAAGGTGTTGAGCTTGACATAAATCTCAGTGTCGTAGTCGCAGTCGAAGGCGTCGCGCAGCACAAGCATGAAGCCGTCGATGGTGCCGTTGCCCAGCGAGGTGGTGCCGCGCTCGTAGTTTGCGTAGACCGGGGAATTGACCCGGCCGACGATGCGGAAGGTCTTTTGCGCAAACATCTCGTCGGTGTCGTCGTCGTTGTTGTCCGAGAGGGTCAGGGTTGCGCCGATGCTGTCCTCCCCAAAGGCCAGCGCGTCCACCACACACTCCTGCGCCGACTGGGGCAGCCTGCCGGAGACCAGCACCGGCTGGTTCTGCTCGTCCAGCAGCTGCATCACCTGCAGCGCGTTTTCGTTGCCGCTCTCGTCCACCAGCAGCGCGTCGGTGGAAACCGAGCCCTGGGCGTCCAGCACCCCTTCCCGGCGGGAGAGCTGCCGCGCCGCGTCGGTCTCAAAGCCGACGGTGGAAATCAGCTCGACATCATAAAAACTGGTCTGGTCAAAGTACAGCTGGGCGCTGCTGACCATGACGTCGCGGGTGACCTTCAGTCCCGAAAACAGCCCGACGCCCAGGGCCACAATCGCCATGATGGCAAAATATCTTCCCAAGCTCTGGCGGATTTCCCGCAGAGTGGTTTTTCCCATCGAGGAACCCATGCTACCACCCTTTCTTTCTGCCGTTGTGCATCACCATTCGATCTGCTCGACCGGCACGATGTGGTCGTTGAGCACCTCGCTGACAATCGTGCCGTTTTTGACGGTGATGATGCGGTCGGCCATGGCGGTGATGGCCTGGTTGTGGGTGATGACAATGACGGTGACGCCGCTCTGGCGGCAGGTGTCCTGCAACAGCTTGAGCACCGCCTTGCCGGTGTTGTAGTCGAGCGCGCCGGTCGGCTCGTCGCACAAGAGCAGCTTCGGGTTTTTGGCCAAAGCTCTGGCGATGGCCACGCGCTGCTGCTCGCCGCCGGAAAGCTGGGCCGGGAAGTTTGCCATACGCTCCTTTAAGCCCACCTCCTCCAAAACGGTGGCGGCGGGCAGCGGGTCGCGGCAGATCTGTGCGGCAAGCTCGACATTTTCCAGCGCGGTCAGGTTCTGCACCAAATTATAAAACTGAAAGACAAAGCCGATGTCGTACCGGCGGTACTCGGTGAGCTGGCGCTTGTTGTAGGCGGAAATTTCCTTGCCGTCCAGCCAGACCGAGCCCTCGCTGAGTGTATCCATCCCGCCCAGGATGTTGAGGATGGTGGTTTTGCCCGCGCCGGACGCGCCGACAACGACGCAGAACTCCCCTTTTTCCACCCGGAAGTTGACATCGCGCAGGGCGTGGATTTCGATTTCGCCCATCCGATAGATTTTTTTGACGTCGTGGAATTCGACAAAAGACATCTTTCGTTCCCTCCAAATTCCCTTTTCCTCTCTGTTCTTTCTATTATAGCACTCCGGGTGGGAGGGGAACAACATGAAATTTGTGAACTCCATTCCTTTTGGGCGCTTCGGCCCCAGAGGCTTTTGCAGGGACGAGGCCCCTACGACCCACTATATGCGAGGGGCGCTGCCCCTCTGCGCTCCCCATGAGGGGGTGCTCCGCCCCTCCACCCCGGGGGATTTTGCAGGGACGGAAGTCCCTGCTCCTCCAATGCAGGCGCTCCGCCCTGCACCCGGGTGACTTTCCCGTCGCGGGGAAAGTCACCAAAGGCGCGCCAAGGGCTGCGCCCCTGGACCTGCCGGTGCAGGGTTACCGCCCTTTTCGCGCTCGCTGCGCTGCGCTCCGGCTCGCGCCGGGCTGGTTTCTGCCACAGAAAAAGACCGATTTGCCACTTTGAGTTTGTAGGCAAACCGGTCTTTGTTGTTTCCTTTGGCTTTGACCAGGAAAAATATTCTGCTGTTAATCCGTGGCGCGGTAGAGGAATGGTTGCACGTTTGGATGCAACTTTTGGAGGGATTCGGGGTATAGGTGGAGGGGGTTTTTGTGCGGGACGAGGCATTATAGTGCAACGAAGTCAGGGCAACGAAGCTTGGTTTGATTGGTGTAAAATTAAATCGGACGCAATCGAGCAACAATTTGTTCATAAAGTTTACAAAATATCCGATGCTCGTTGCAGGTTCGTTGCAGACTTGGTTGCAGCCAAAAATGGCTTAACAAAGCCAAAAACTACCCCTTCTGCAACGAAAGCAACCAACTTTTATAAAAAGAGATTTTATAAAAAGGGATATATAGAAAAGTTTTGGCCTTCGTTGCAAGAGTTTGTTTTCAAATAAAGTGAATGCTTTGTGATAACCCTTCCCTTAATTGCTCTGTCCCTTATCCAGCGCGGAGGGAAGAACAGACCTGCACCTTTCCCAACTCCCTCCGTGGAGAGTCCTTCTGGGGGGGGAAGCGGCAACGCCGCGCAGCGTCGTGCCGCTGGGGGGATGATAATGCCCCCCAAGGGGGTCCAGGGGGCGCAGCCCCTGGCACGCCTTTGGTTCCTTTCGTCGTGAAACGAAAGGAACCCCGGGTGTGGGCCGGGTAGGCCCACTGGTGGGTGCAGGGGCTACCAGCCCCGCAAAATCTCCCCGGGGTGGAGGGGGCAGCAGCCCCCTATAAAAACTCCCGCAGACATGCGACATGATGCCCCTCAAAACCGGTCATCGCCTCGGCGCAGTACATGCTGTCCAGCACCGCCTCCTCGGCGCACTCGGCGATGGCGCGGAAGGCAAGGTCGATCTTCCCCTCCGGCATGACCTCAAGCTGCTGCACCTGCTCCTCGTCATAGCGCACGCTGTGGGCGGTGGAGAAGCCGATCATGATCTCCCCGCTGCCGTGCCCCACAAAGCTGCCCAGCCGCGCCAGACCGACGCTCGCCCGTCTCAGGATGCGCCCCAGCTGCCGCTCGCTGACCGGCAGGTCGGTGGCCGCAATCATCATGATGCTGCCCTTGTCGCACTCCGGCTGCAGCTGCTCCTCCCGGGCCTTGATCTGCCCGGCGATCTCCCGCCCGATATTGTGCCCGGCGATGGTCAGGTCGCTCATCCGGCCGTGGTTGGACTGCACCAGCAGGCCGAGGGTGTAGGCTTTGCCGTCCAGCTCGATGACCCGCGAGGCCGAGCCGATGCCGCCTTTCAGGCCGTGGCAGATGGTCCCCCTGCCCGCGCCCACCGCGCCGAGTGGAAAATCCTCCCCTGCGCTCTGGATGGCCTGCATCAGGTGCTCCTCCTTGACCGCGCGCTCGCAGATGTCATTGAGGCGGCTGTCGTTGCACTCGCCCACCACCGGGTTGATGCTCCGCATCGGCACCCCGTCCTCCCGGCAGCGGCGCACCATGTACTCGACCAGCGCGTCCTGCATCAGGCCCACATTGAGGGTGTTGGTCAGGGCGATGGGGGTCTCCAGCGTGCCCAGCTCCTGAATCTGAACAAGGCCCGCCGTCTTGCCAAAGCCGTTCCAGACATAGCTTGCGGCCAGCAGCTTGTTGGCGAAGATGTTTTGCCGGCAGGGCATCACCACCGTGACGCCGGTGTGGTGGTTTTCGCTGTCGATGGTGCAGTGTCCCACTGTGACGCCGGGGACGTCGGTGATTTTGTTGCGCTGTCCGCTCGGCAGTTCGCCGACGATCATTCCCGCATCGCGGATTCTTTTCTGTTGTGTCAAATTCATTCCTTCCCTTCTGTTTATCATCTTGCCTTGCATCTGCCAGGCATTTTATCCCTTCGCAGCCCCCGCAAGGGTCTTGCCGGAAGTCTCCTCCCGCTTTGTTTCCTGCCGGGCGCGGCGGATCACCGCTGTGCCGCCCTCGGAATAGGAGCGCGCCGCCAGCGTACCCGGGGCGCAGTTGTCCTCGACGTGGTAGTTGGCCGCGTGGTTGCGCCCCGCCAAAAAGAAGGCGGAATCCGCCGGGCGGTTGTTGGCGTCGTCCCAGGTGACATCCACCAGGTAATAGTTGTTGTTGACCCAGACATAGTTCCAGGCGTGGGGCTCGTCGCCGTAGGTGCCGGTCACAATCCAGCAGGGGATCTGCGCCCTGTCGCACAGCAATTTAAAGGCGTAGGCGTAGCCCTGGCAGACCGATTTGCCCTCCATCAATGCGCCGTAGGCGTGGTAGGAATTCGGGTAGTGGTCGGAGTCGCTGCGCGCCGCGGCAAAGTCATACTCTGCCCGCTCGCACAGCGCCTGCTGGAAATAGCGCAGCATCCCCACCGTGTCGCCGCCGGTCTGCGCCCTGGCCTGCGCGACGATGCTGTCAACCTCGTTGAACATCGCCTGCTTCTGCTCGCCGGTCAGGTCGAGATAGCGGAAGCTGAAGGTCACCTGATAATATCCGCTCTCGTTGTAGTAATAGACAAATTCTGTGTGATTGCTCAGAAAGCTCTCGGGGTAGTCCCTGCGCGCCTGGTACACCGCCTGGCGGCACAGCTCGATGAACTCCTCCTGGTCGCTGACCGGCTGGTCGAGGGTGATGGTCAGGCTCTCCTGCCCCTGGGTGATCGTCTGGCTGATCTGGCGGTAAAACTCGCTCTCACTGCCCGCGCTGCCGAAGATATTGCTGGTCACGCCCTCCTGGGCTGCCGGCTCAATGCGCACCGCGTAGCCTGTCAGCGGCGCCGCCGTGAAGGCCAGCGCGACCGCCGCCACCGCGGCAGACGCTCTTAACGTCGCCTTCATCCTCTTTCTGATTCCCACATTCCAAAATCCTTGCTGCATGAAAGATCCTTCCTCGCTTTCCTTGTCTTTGCCCTGCGAAGCGCAGTTGTGTTTCGCAGTTTGCGCGCCGCCATCCCTTTGGGGCGCGCACATCCAGTCGGTATCATCTGGGAGCAATCCCAAATAACACTATCCAGTATACCATGAATTTCCGACAAAGGCCAGCATTGCCGCGGGGATTGACAAAAATTTACAATCATCCCACCCTTTTCCATCACCGCTCGATGGCCGCGTCGCTCACCGAGACGATGCCGTGCAGGTCGCTCTCGCGGCCGGTGCCCAGCATGGCGTAGATGCCCTCCAGCATCTTTTCCTTGTCATAGGGCAGCGTGCCGGTCACCATGACCGGGTTGGTGACGTGGCTGGTGGAGAAGCCGGTGGGGGTGGAAAGCTCCAGCGCCTCCAACAGGTAGGCCAGCTCCTCGATGCGCTCCCGCCCGGTCGCCTGGACAAAGCTGCCTTCCCTGCACCACTTTTCCAGCTCGGTTTCCGGGAAAACGGTGAGGTTCATCATGATGATGTTGGCCGAGCGCACCTGATTGAGCATCCTGGCGCTGGCCTGCGCGTTTTCCCTGGCCGTCCCCGTACCGCCCAGGCCGTAGATGAGGATGGAATTAAAGGGAATCTGCGCCTGATTGAGCTTTTGCAGCTGCTGCACCGCTTCGGCGGCGGTGTGGCCCTTCTTCATCAGGGTCAGGATGCGGTCGCTGCCGCTCTCCAGCCCGATGTACAAAAAGCCCAGGCCCAGCCGGTGCAGCTCCTGGAGCTGCTCGACCGATTTGTCCCGCAGATTTTTAATCGAGGCGTACATCGAAACGCAGGCGCAGTAGGGCAGATACTTTTTGATCTGGATGAGGATCTCCCGCATCTGCTCAAAGGGCAGGCAGAGCGGCTCGCCGCCAATCAGGAACACCCGTTCGGTGTAGGGGTTGTAGCCCGCGGCGTCCCGCAGGTCGGCGATGACCTGCCTGAGGGGGATCACCTCGAAGTCGACCGTCTTGTACATGTTGCAGAAGGCGCAGCGGTTGTAGGAGCAGCCGGAGGTCACCTGCAGCAAAAGCGAGTGCCGCTCAAAGGGCGGGTAATAGATAATCTGATCGTAACGCACGAAAGCATCCTTCTTTCTTTTGACGCTGTGGAGGTTTTTCTTTTGTTTTTACTATACCCTAAATTCGGAAAAATGAAAAGCCCCTTTTTCCCGTTTTGCCGGGCAAGAAAAAAAGAGGGGAAACTCCCCTCCTTTACAGTTTGCTCTCCTCCGGCGCCAGCTCGTCCCAGCAGGCCTCCATCTGCTGCACCAGGGTGAACTGGGTCCTGGCGCGGTCGAGGTTCTGGTCGGGGCGGGCAATCTTAAAGTAGACATCCCCCTGCAGGTAGTCGGTCAAGAAGCGCATGCCGCATTCCAGCGTCATCAGCTTGGCGCCCCAGCGCAGCACCTCCTTTTCCCGCGCGGTCAGCACCTCACCGGCCTGGCTGAGAAAGCCGCGCTCGCACACCCGGTAAAGCTGAGGCAGAAAGTGAACCTTGCTCTGGTCCTCCTCATCCTCGCGGCAGTCATTGGCGCCAAAGCGGACCGTGTCGCCAAAGTCGTGCGCCGACAGCCCCGGCATCACCGTGTCCAGGTCGATGACGCACAGCCCCTTCATCGTCCGTTCGTCCAGCAGGACGTTGTTGAGCTTGGTGTCGTTGTGGGTGACCCGCAGCGGCAGCTCGCCCCGCTGCTGCAGGTCGAACAGGTACCGGCAGTCCGCCTTGCGCTGCCACACAAATTCGATCTCCCGCTGCACCTTGGCCGCGCGGTCCATTGTGTCCTGCTGCACCGCCCGCTCAAAGTCCCGGCAGCGCTTGGGGGTGTCGTGGAAGCGGGGGATGGTCTCGGTCAGGCGGGAGGCGTCAAAGGCCCCCAGCTGCCGCTGGAAGCGGCCAAAGGCGGCGGCGCACTCGAACAGGTCCTGCTCGTTGCGCGCCTTCTGCAGGCAGACGCTGCCCTCGATGTAGGAGAGCACCCGCCAGCAGCTCCCTTCCTCATCCCGATGGTAGAGCTCGCCGTCGTCGCAGGGGATCACCCGCATGCTCTCCCGGCCAACATCCCCGCCGGCCTGCCGGGTCTGCTCGGTGATAAACTCGGTCACCAGGCGGATGTTCTGCATCAGCCCATCCACATCCTGAAAGGTGTTGGTGTTGATGCGCTGCAAAATATACCGACCGCCGGCGCCCTCCACCAGATAGGTGTCGTTGATATGCCCGCTGCCAAACGGGGAAACGTGCTCGATGCTGCCGAGCTTTCCCCAGGCCCGCAGGGCAAGTTTTGGCTTTTCCATTCTCTTTCCCTCTCTGTCCGTCTTATTTCTGCCACAGCGGCTCTGGGTACAGGCCCTGCTCGGTCATCCTGGCCAGCGACTGCACCACCGTCTGCTTATCCTGCGGGTAGGTCACGCCGTACCAGCGGTCGGTGCTGCGCAGCACCTGCACGCCGGTTCCCTGCTCGTCGATCATCCGGCTGACGATGGAGGGCAGGAAATATTCCGCCTTGAGCGGGTTTTCCGAAAGCGCCCTGTTTAAAAATTCCGGGAAATCCTTTTTGGCCTGTTCCAGAAAGCGCTGCGGAAAGCCCCAGAAGTTCATCGACACCGGCACATCCTCCGGCAGGGCGGTGAAGGTTTTGCCCTCGTCCTCGCTGTAGGCGATACCCTGCGCGCCCGTCTCGATCCAGGTGCGCTCGGTGACGCTCTTGAGCAGGCCGTCCTCCCCGACCTCACAGATGCCGCGGGAGACGTGTCCGCTCTCGGTGACAGTGCTGCGCAGCGGATAGGCCACCATCGCGCAGCCGTCCTGCTCCCGGCTGAGCAGGTCAAACAGCAGCTTGTAGCCGCTGGGGCCGTAGTAATCGTCGGCGTTGATCACCGCAAACGGCGCGTCGATGCAGTTTGCGGCGCAGAGCACCGCGTGTCCGGTACCCCAGGGCTTGGTGCGCCCCTCCGGGACCGCAAAGCCCTGCGGCAGAGACTCCAGCGTCTGGAAGGCGTAGCGCACCTCCACAAAGTCGCGCAGCCTGCCGCCCACGCTCTCCTCAAAGGCCGCCTCCATCTCGGGCTTGATGACAAAGACCACCGTCTCAAAGCCGGCGCGCCTGGCGTCGTAGACCGAGTGATCCGAAATCTTCTCCCCATACTTGCCCATCGGGTCAATCTGCTTTAGGCCGTGATAGCGGCTGCCCATCCCCGCCGCCAGCACAACCAGAACCGGTTTTTTCATCCTGTCTGCCTCCTGTTAAAAAGTTCGCTTTCTCCAGTATAGCGTGTTCGGGCGGGTTTGTCTACTGCGAAAAAACAAAAAAAGCAGAAAGTTTTTCCCCGGCGCAAGGAGGAAAAAACCTTTCTGCTTTTGGCAGCTTACCGAGCCGAACCGCTCTTGAGCTGGAGCTTGAGATTGTCCGCGATCATGGCGATGAATTCCGAGTTGGTCGGTTTGCCGCGGGTGTTGCGGATGGTGTAGCCGAAGAAGGAGTTGAGCACATCGACATCTCCGCGGTCCCAGGCGACCTCGATGGCGTGGCGGATGGCGCGCTCGACCCGGCTGGAGGTGGTGTTGTTCATCTTGGCGATAGTGGGATAGAGGAGCTTGGTCACCGAGTTGATCATGTTGTGGTCCCTGACCGCCAGCAGGATGCCGTCGCGCAGGTAGTGGTAGCCTTTGATGTGGGCGGGGACGCCGATCTGGTGGATGATGTTGGTCACCATCATCTCCAGGTTGGGCTGGCTGCCGGCCTGCACCGCCGCCTCATCCTTGTTGTCGTCGCTGCGGCCGGTCAGCTGGAAGATGCGCTGCGCCACCAGCTGCGGGTCGATCGGCTTTAAAAAGCAGTAGGAGACGCCCGAGGAGAACAGCTGTTTTTCCAAAACCGGATTGCTGTAGGTGGAGATCACCATAAAGACAGGGAGATTTCCGCCCCTTTCCCTGACCTGACTGATAACCCCGATGGCATCCTGATAGGGCATAAAGATATCCATCAGGACCACGTCCGGCTGGTAGTCGCGGATCATCTCCAAAATCAGGTGGCCATCCCTGGGCGCGATGGTGGTTTCAAACCCGCAGCCGCGCAGGATCGCGGTGCACCTGGAACAAAATTCTTTGTCGTCATCCGAAATCAGGATGCGCAGTTTAGACTCCATAAAAGATTCCTCCAAATCTGAAAATTTTCCTGTCTCTTCCATATTCTGGAAATTTCTGGAATTAGATTACCATATTTTTCCAGTTTTTGCAAGAGCATAAAATGGATTTTCTTGCCTGCATCGCTACTTTTTTTCCATTTTTTGTTATTCTATCCTGGCAGACCAGCAATTTTGTGTCATTTTTCCCCGCTTTGTGTCGCTGCGGCTTTTGGAACTTCTGGTATTTTCACGCGAACCAGGTTTTTCGAAAAGAGAATGTCAAAACGCAAAAAAAGAACCGATCCTCTTTTGAGAATCGGTTCTTTAACAGATGGAGGCGACACCCGGACTTGAACCGGGGGTGAAGGTTTTGCAGACCTCTGCCTTACCACTTGGCTATGTCGCCATCTGGAGCGGGTTACGAGGTTCGAACTCGCTACCTCCACCTTGGCAAGGTGGCGCTCTACCAAATGAGCTAAACCCGCATATGGTGCCTTCGGTCGGAATCGAACCAACGACACGAGGATTTTCAGTCCTCTGCTCTACCAACTGAGCTACAAAGGCATTTGTTCTGCCCAGCAAGAAAAGAGTGGACAAGAAAAAGAAAAGTGGCGACCTGGATGGGGTTCGAACCCACGACCTCTAGCGTGACAGGCTAGCGTTCTAACCAACTGAACTACCAGGCCATATTGGTGGGAGTTACAGGGCTCGAACCTGTGACCCTCTGCTTGTAAGGCAGATGCTCTCCCAGCTGAGCTAAACTCCCATGTGGTTTGTTGCCGTTCGTGACAACGTAGATTATTATACTACGCACTTTCTGAAATGTCAATAGCTTTTTTCCGTTTTTTTGAAAAAATATTTTTGGCAGAAATCTTCTCGCATATACACCCGCCGGCGGCCCACAATAAAAACAGCGGACAGCGCCAAAAACGGCGCCGAAAAGAGCCGCTGCCGGCTGCTCTTATCCGCCCAACCTTTTTGGGGAAAGGAGCCTTTTTTATGTCGAAACACCGCTCCGGCCACTACCGCCACCAACCAGTAAACGACTGCAGACCCAATACAAGCTCTGTTCGGGCCTCGCTGCCCAACGGACACGCCTCCATCTTTCCGCGCATCGATCCGACCACCGGCATCCACCCGATGTATGCCAGCCGCACCAATCCACATGCGACGCAGCCCGGTGTGCCGGTCAACAAAGCGCACCTGCCCATCCGCAACTTCGAGCAGCTGCTCGATCAGCGGGATCTGAACTCCATCCAATTATAGCAAGCTGAGAAAAGACGCCCAGACACCCCGTTTGGGCGTCTTTTTCTATTCAGCATAAAACAGCTCCTTCAGCCCGGCCAGCGTCGCCTCTCCGATGCCCTCGATCTCCAGCAGCTCATCCATATCGGAGATGCCGCCGCGCGCTGCGATGAAGTCCAGGATGTCCTGTGCGCGCTTCTCCCCAATCCGGTCCGCCTCCATCAGATCCTCGGCGGTGGCCTGATTGATATTCATCGGGAAGGAGGCCTCTCCCTCTCCATAGGGAACCAGCACACCCTCTCCCTGCTGGACCTCCTCCCCTCGCAGGACCTGCTGCACCTGCTGGACACGGGTGACCGTCAGCGGATACCGCGCCTTTGGCGAAAGCGCCAGTTCAAACAGCAGCAGCCCCGCTACCGAAAGCACTGCCAGCAGCGCCATAGCGTACACCACCTTGTCCTCTTTCATGCTTTCTCCCCCTCTCCATCCATTTTCCTAAATTTTATTATAAAATATATTTTCCCCCTCGTCCAGTTCCGATTGATTCTTCCTATCAAAAATTCTAAATTCTATTATCACAAAATAACGCATACGATGTGTTATCTCCCTCTGTTTGAGTGCCTGCAACGAATGCGAAAAGAGCTTTTTTCATAAAAATGATGGTATAATTTTATGAAAAAAGTTATGAAAAACCGTCAATCTGTCATTTTTTCGCATAATTTTACCCCTATTTTTTTTCGATAAACTTATTGACAATGTACAATGATTTCGATTATGATATAGTGGAAGAAGATTTTATTTCTTCTGGCGGCTAGCAAAATATAACATAATATAACAATTGCTGGCTGTTCCCGGAAAAAATGACCGAGACGAGGGGGTTTTATTGTTATTTTTTCCACAATCCACACGCAGAAGGCAGCTTGTTTTCTGACAAGCTGTTTTTGCAGGTCTATAAGAAAAGGGTGGTGACAAAACTTGTTAGATGTACTCAGCAAAGTCAAGCAGGCTGAGGACGCTGCCCAGCAGCTTCTCAGCGATGCCCAGCAAAAGGCCGTCGCCATACGCGCCGACGCCCAGCGCCAGGGCAAGACAATCCTTGACAATGCCAAAGCCGACGCTGCCAAGCTCTCGGAGGAAACAGTTTCCCGCGCGCAACAGGATGCGCAGGTCTGGCTGGAAAATTCCCGTGCCTCGTGTGAAAACGAGTGCAAGGCGATGGCCGAAAGGTCCCGGGAGAAGCTAACAGCGGCGGCAAACCTCATTGCGGAGAGGATTGTGAACACGTTATGATTTTAAAAATGCAGAAACTGACGCTCATCGGGTTTCTTGCAGATAAGGAAGCTCTTCTGAAGGACCTGATGAGAAAGAAATGCGTCCAGATCGAAGGCCCGGAAAACATCCAGGACTATGAAAGCATCAGCGCCATCACCGTTCCGGGTGTTGCCCAGACCTACGAGCTGGAGCAGGAGCAGACCAAATTTACCTCTGCAATCCGCGCGCTTTCCCCTTATGAGGAAAAAGGCGGGCTGTTTGCCAAAAAGGAGCGGGCTGATTTTTCCGCCATGTTTGACAAGAGCCTGTACCAGGAGGCCTGCCAGCTGCGCGACGGTGTCAACGAGATTGTCAAGCAGATTGCCGATCACAAAAACGCCGTCTCCCGCATGCAGCTGCAGATCACCGCGCTGGAGCCCTGGACGGGGCTGGATCTGGATCTCTCGCTTGGCCGGACGCAGTCCTGCGAGCTTTTGTATCTGACCGCCTCCGCCGATGTGGATCTGGAACAGCTTCAGAGCCAGCTGGAGGCAGCCACTCCCCTGTGCTATCTGCACAAGGTCAGCAGCACCGCGGAGCTTTCCTGCCTGCTTATCATCTATCATCAAAGCGCGCGGGAAGAGGTTTTGGGCGTGCTTCGCGGCTTTAACACCAGCCGTCCGGATTTTTCCTCCCTTTCCGGCAACCCCGCGGAAAATATCTCCGCGCTCAAAGGACAGGTGGAGGCCGGCAGCAAGGAGATCGACCGCCTGACCGAACAGCTCAAGGTGATGGCCAAAAACGCCAACCTGCTCAAGACCGGTTCGGACATGGTCGCAATGCAGATCGACGACCAGAACGTTCGTCAGAACATCTTCCAGACCCAGAGCGTCTTTGCTCTGACCGGATGGATCACTGCCGACGACGCCGGCAAGGTCAAAAAGCTGCTGGACCGCTACACCTGCTACTATACCCTGGCAGATCCGCAGGAGGGCGACAACCCGCCGGTCAAGCTCAAAAACAACAATTTCGTGCGGCCATACGAGATCATCACCGAGATGTACTCGCTGCCTTCCCCAACCGGCATCGACCCGACCGCCGCCCTGACCCCGTTCTTCATCCTGTTCTTTGGCATGATGCTTGCCGATGCGGGCTA
>ERZ1643251.735-NODE-735-length-42816-cov-8.067608_pt1 | contig 42816 bp, 47 predicted proteins | sample MGYA00579261_ERZ1643251 | MGnify/ENA primary metagenome ERZ1643251 (study PRJEB29033, sample SAMEA4952267) | chicken gut metagenome | biome: Broiler Chicken; feature: Gastrointestinal Tract; material: Caecum | place: Ireland | collected 2018 | study: Broiler... | reverse complement strand
GAAACAAGCAGGGCAGAAGAGTTTTAAAGAGGAACTGGCGGAGCATAGGAAAGCGATAAACAGGGTACAAAAGCTCTATTTGAAGGACGGACATATTTTTGGGAGCATGGGGCCGCAGGTTCGAATCCTGTCATCCGGACCAAGAGCCGGCGCAAGTCAACCCTTGCGCCGGCTCTTTTTCAGTATTTTACACCCTTCCAGTATACCGGGGTCAATACCTCCGCCATTTCCGGCAGGTGCACATCCCGCAGTGCCCACCGCTTGAATTCCTCAAAGCCGGTACGGTCCACAATGTAACCAATGTGTTCCTTGCCGCCGGGAGCGTTGGGATCGATATAGGCCTTCACATAGTCATAGGTATTCTGAATAATCTTTATGATGCTGTCCGCATCCGCCCATTTGATGAAGTCCTCTCCCAGCCGGGGATTCTTCTTGCCGGTTCTGCCCAGAATGGTAAGACGGTAGTATTTTTCTTCACCGCGGGTCCAGGCGGCATTGGGACAGGCCAGAACACACTCGCCGCAGCCGATACACTTCTTGGCGTCCCGCTGGGGGCGGAAATTCACCGGCGTCAGCGCCTCCACGGATTTTTGCCGGCAGGCCTTGACACAGGCACCGCAGCTGACGCACCGATCCGGCTTCAGCCGGGGTTTTGTCATGCCCATAATGCCAAAATCGTGCATCCGCACCTTGGCGCAGTCGTTGGGGCAGCCGGTAAGGGCAATCTTAAAGTGCAGGTCATTGGGGAACACTGCCTTCTCTATCCGCTGGGCGAGGGCTGTGGTATCATAGCAGGCATAAGGACACACCCGGTTGCCGATACAGGCGGTAATGTTTCGGGTGCCAGAGGCGGGATACCCCTCCCCCTTCCTGTCCTGGTTGATTTCCAGGCCATCAATCAGACTTTGCAGGGCGGCGTTTACCTCCGGCACCTTTTCAAAAGGAATCCCGGGAATCTCAAAGCCCTGGCGGCTGGTAATATGCACCGTGCCGTTGCCGTAGGTTTCCGCAATCTGCTGAATCTTCCCCAGGTATCTGGCCTCCAGATGTCCTCCGGGAACCCGGACACGGGAGGCGGTCAGCCCCCGCTCCTTGGTGACCCGAAAAGCATTTTTCTTCAGCGCCTTGGTATTCATATCCATAACTGTCCCCTCCTTAATCCACCAGGGTTTTTCCCTTGGTATAGTTGAACACCGGGCCATCCAGGCAGATATAGGTGTCTGCCACCTTACAGTGGCCGCACTTGCCCAAGCCGCAGCACATCTTCCGCTCCTGAGAAATCCAAATATTCTCCTCCGGAATTCCGATTCCCAGCAGTCCCTGAACAGAAAAGCGCATCATTGCCGGAGGGCCCACCACGATTGCCGCAGTGTTTTTCCCATCCTGGAGGCGAATCTGGGGAATAAACTGGGTCACCAGGCCCACATGGCAGGCCGTGTCCTCCTCTGCGCAGTCCACTGTGAGAATCACATCCATATTCTCCTGCCAGCGCTTCAAATCCTCCCGGAAAAGAATGTCATGGGGTGTCTTGAAGCCTGCAATGAGCGTCATATGGCCCCGCTGCTCCGGATGGCGGAAGAAATAATCCACCACACCCCGCACCGGAGACAGGCCGGTGCCGCCGGCCATCACAACGATATCCTTTCCGGCATAGTCCTCCATCCGGAAGCCGTTGCCGTAAGGGCCCCGCAGCAGCAGGGTATCCCCCACATACCGCTCGAATACCTCGCCGGTGACTTTTCCCACCCGGCGGATGGTCAGGTCAACATACCCCTCCCCGATTCCACTGACGGAAATGGGAGCCTCGCCGTATTTGGGGATGGATACCTCAAAAAACTGTCCGGGCCTTACCTGGCCCTCATAGGCCATACGGAAGGTGTATTCAATATCCGTATGGCGGATAACCTCCAAAATCTGAGAGGAAAAAGGAATATAGTCGTTGGTTATCATTTTTCTGTCACCTCCGCCATGGCTTCTTCCAGATGGTTCACGCAGCCGGAGAAAGAGATATACTCCGGGCAGACATCGTCGCACCGGCCGCAGCCCACGCACATATGGTAGCCATTGCGCTGCTTGTAATCCAGCACCTTGTGGAGCACCTTGAAGCGCATCCGCTGACCGTTCTTCTTCCGGTAGCTTCCCCCGCCCGCTACAGCGGTAAAGCCGTCCACCATGCAGGAGGCCCAGACCCGCCGCCGCTCTCCCGCCTTGCCGTTTTCGCTGTAATACAGATCCTGCATGGTAAAGCAGGTGCAGGTGGGGCACACGAAGTTGCACCGGCCACAGGCAATGCACCGGCTGTCATATTGGTTCCAGAGGCCGCTTTCCCCTACCCGGGCTGTGAGGTTCTCCGGAATTTTAACCTGGATTTGATTTTCCGTGACGTGGGCAGGCTCCACCGGAATCACAGCGCCACCCAGGCTTTGCAAAAGGGCTTCCCAAGTGGGTTCCTTGCAGTCCAGATGGTAGGTGCCATCCGGCTGGGAATCAATGCTCAGGTCATAATTCCCGCTTATATTGGTCCCCATGCTGACACAGAAGCAATTTTCGTAAGTGTGCTTGCAGCCCATAAGCACAATCTTCAGGTGCTCCCGCAGCCGGTGATAGTAATAATCTCCGGGGCCGTTGTGCAGATACATATCGTCCAGCCGCTTCAGGGCGTGAAGGTCGCAGCTGCGAAGGAATATCACAGCACCCTTCCGGGGACCGTCTGCCTCTTTGGTATGTCCTTCCGCAAAGAAGAACAGGGTCTGGGAAATGGGGGTCAGAACCTCCTTGAAGGAGTACTGGGATTTTTCCTCAAATTCAATCTCCTCCGGCCTGAGAATCTTCCCGTAGCGGATACAGTCCGTATCCGAGAATCGCCCGCCGCCGGAAAATCTGCGCATACACGTCATAATCTGTCTGCCAGCTGTCCAGCAGTGCCTGAAGCTGGTTCCGGCTTACGCAAAAGCCCATGGGGTTGCCTCCTTTTGTGAATTTGTGGTTGGTGGTGTGGACATCTCCTCTATAATATACCACACAAAAAGGGACGGTATGTTGCCTGTGCAACATACCGCCCTTTTTATGGAATACTTTTATAGTATCTCAAAGGTGTTTTTCTCATAACGAATCAGTCCGTCTTCCTGCATCCGGGTCAGCTCCCGGGTCAGTGCGCTGCGGTCGGCACATAGGTAGTCCGCCATCGCCTGCCGCCCCAAAGGCAGGGTAAAACTGCCCCCTCCCTGCTCTTCCGCCAGGTAGTGCAGATAGGTGAGAATTTTCTCCCGGAGGGTCTTTTGAGCGAGTATCTCGATCTTCTGCATAAGCTGTACATTTTTATCCCCCATGAGCCGTACCATGTTTTCCACCAACCGGTGATGAAACACGCAGTTCAGCTTACAGGAGTGAATGACTTTATGGAAGGGCAGGAACAGCACTCGGCACCGGGATGCTGCTAGGAAGCTGACACTGGCCGCCTGTTGACTGCCGCAGGAGAAAGACTCTCCGAAAAGCTCCCCCGGCATCATACTAACCAGAAGTGCCCGGTTCCCTTCAACGTTTTCCTTTACCATATGCACCGTACCGGCGAGCACCACCCCTACACTTCGCACCTGGTTGCTTTCCAGCAGAATCATCTCACCTTTGTGATATTCCTTTCGAAAAACTCCCAGGCAGTCCAGCATAACCGGCAAATCCTCATCCCGGATTCCCTGGAACAAAGGCAGCTGCCGGAGCAGGCAAATATCCATGTGCATATTTACGCCCCCCTTTTTCTCAGTATAGCACTTTTCTTAACCTCACGCAAGCCAGGTTCTTCTTTCCATTGTGAGAAAGGGCTTGCCATTCCCCTTTCCATGGACTACAATCAAAGCAGAAGTTTTGGAATTTTCGCTGTGAGGAGAAAAGACTATGATTCGTGAAATTTGCAAGGACCCGATTTTTCTTTCCCGGAGGGCAGAGCCTGCCACTTTGCAGGATCTGGAGGTTGCCGGGGATTTGCTGGATACTCTGAAGGCGCACAAAGATGGGTGTGTGGGTATGGCTGCCAATATGATTGGGGTGTGCAAGCGGATTATCGCTTTTGAGAATCAGGGCAGCTACATGGTGATGTTCAACCCGGAGATTCTGAAAAAATCCCAGCCCTATGAAACAGAGGAAGGGTGTCTGTCCCTTCCCGGCAGTCGGAAAACCACCCGGTATCAGGTTATCAAGGTGCGGTGGCAGAATGAAAAGTTCCAGGAGCGGATTAAGACATTTTCAGGATTTACTGCCCAGATTATCCAGCACGAAATTGACCACTGTCAGGGGATTCTCATATGAAAAAGTGTAAAATCACCGTCATGCGGATCACCCGGTACGAAGATCTGATGGCCCAATACGAAAACCCCATGGAAGCACCCTGCAATATGGAAGTAGGGCAGGTGTTTGTTGCCAACGGCTGGGAAAAGCCAGAGGGCTTTTGTCAAAGTGCCTGGGATACCCTTTCCCCTTTCGTGCTGGCTCTGAGCCATGGCGGGGAAAACTTTTATGACGGCTGGATGAAAAATCCCAAATCCGCCATGCTGTCCTGTAACGACGGCTTTCGCCCGGTGACCTTTCTGGTGGAGGCCCTGGAGGAAGATGCAGAAGGAGGAAATCTATGAAACTGGCAATTCTCTCTGACACCCACGGGCTGCTGCGCCCCCAGGTGGCAGAATACTTAAAGGGTGTGGCTGGGATTCTCCACGCCGGGGATATTAACCGCCCGGAGATTGTGGCAAAGCTCAAAGAATTTGCACCCCTTTTTGTGGTTCGGGGGAACAACGACAAGGAATGGGCAGAGGCGATCCCCCGGGAGCTTACCTTTTCTCTGGAAGGGGTAACCTTTTATATGATTCACAACAAAAAGGAGATTGGGGAGCTTCCCCAGGGGGTAAATGTGGTGGTTTTCGGCCACTCCCACAAATACGCCCGGGAGGAAAAGGACGGGGTGCTGTGGCTCAATCCCGGCTCCTGCGGTCCCCGCCGGTTCCACCAGGAAATCACCCTGATGCTGGCAGAAGTGGAGGCAGGACACATTTCCATAGAAAAAATCACCGTTCCTCAAAAGGAGCGGTGACAATCAGGAGGAAGCTATGGGTACTCATCCGGATTATGCTGCTTATGCTGCCGAACAGCTGTCCCAGGCCGGGAACATCCGGCTTCGGAAAATGTTCGGGGAATATGGTGTTTACTGCGACGGCATTTTCTTTGGGGTCATTTGTGAAGACCAGCTGTTTGTGAAAATCACCCCGGAGGCGGAGGCTGCTTTTCCCGGGCTTCCCAAGGCTCCGCCTTATGAAGGCGCCAGAAACTATTTTCTCATAGAGGACATTGACAACCGGGAAAGCCTTGCCGCCCTGGTTCGGCTTACCTGCAGTGTACTTAGGGAAACGCCCCCAAAAAGAAAGAGAAAAATATAAAAGGATTTCCTTTTTTTCAATCAAGCTCTGTTTTCTTCGGCGATTCGGTTTATAAATTGTTCCAGGAAGTCCCGGGAATCCTTCCAATCGGAAAAAGCGGTTTCATCCTCAAAATAAACCTCCGACAGTTCCGCCAGGGCAGAAGCACAGGTGTATTCGTACAAACCGGCATTGGGACTTTTATAGAGAATCCAAAAAAGGGGCAGCATCGCCTTTTCTCCCAGAGCCACCACCTCTTTGTAGGCGTTGCTGTCAAACATAAAGGAATACCACTTGCCTTCCAATGTAAAGGCCGGATCTTCCGCCTCTGCGACTTCCGCTTCTTTTACCCGATTTTGCAGTTTTTCTGCAATTTCCTCCAAAACTCCAATATCCAGGTTTTGGAAGACAATATCCTCATCCACACCGTTTTCCGTAATTCCACTCCAAACCGCCCCACCTTGCTCTTCACCGGTAGTCTCCCCGGTGGTGGGATTGCCGGAATGTTCCGCAGCTTCGGTGGCAAAAGATTCTTGCGTTGTTTCTTTCCCTTCAAAAGAATTTTCCCGGCTCTTATCACAGCCCGACAGCGCCAAAAGAAATACAGCCAAAAGAAAACCTACACACAGAGTCTTTTTCATAAGTCATTCTCCTTTTATGCCTATGCATTGGAACCTCCGAAATCGCCGGAGCATCTGCCAATGGCACAGCTCCCCAATCAGGGAAGAATTTTCTCCAACGGCTTTCCCTTTGCCAGATCGTCTACCAGCTTATCCAGGCAGCGGATTTGCCGCATGAGGGAATCGGGGATTTCTTCTACCCGGATACCGCAGATTTTTCCGGTGATTTTGGTAAAATCCCGGTGGATTTCCGGGGCATTGCGGAAGAAATCCCCATAGGTAATATCCGAAGCCTCCAGCTGGGCCAGGGCCTCCGGGGCGTAGCCGGTAAGCCAGCCGGTAACCCTGTCCACCTCCTGGCGGGTACGGCCTTTTTTCTCCGCCTTGGCAACCAGCAAGGGATAAATCTTCCCAAAAGCCATTTGGGTCACATCCGTACGGGGCATAGCCATTTCTCCTTCCTGCCGTCCCTTTCCCGGGGACGGATTCCTTTTTCTGATGATAGCACAAGCCAAAAGGCAAGGCAAGGCTCCAAAGAAAATTTCCTTTTTTATTTTTATTTAAGGAAAGGGTTTTATGCTATAATCAGAGTAAAAAACGGCAAAAGAGGTGAAGTCTATGCGACTGTTATTGGCAGAAGATGAGAAGGCCCTTTCCAAGGCCCTGACTGCCATATTGGAGCGGAACAACTACTGCGTAGATGCGGTGTTTGACGGGCAGGCCGCATTGGAGTATCTGGAATCTGACAACTACGACGGGGTGATTCTGGACATCATGATGCCCAAAAAAGACGGCATTACGGTGCTCCGGGAGCTGCGCAGCCGGGGCAGCCGGGTTCCTGTGCTGCTTCTCACCGCCAAATCCGAGATTGACGATAAGGTGCTGGGGCTGGATGCCGGGGCCAACGATTATCTTACCAAGCCCTTCCACTCCCGGGAGCTGCTGGCCCGTATCCGGGCAATGACCCGAACCCAGACGGTTCAGGCGGACGCCCAGTTCCAGCTGGGGAACGTCACTCTGAACCGGGCAACCTTTGTCCTGTCCTCCCCCACCGGCTCTTTCCGGCTGTCCAACAAGGAGTTTCAGATGATGGAGCTGCTCATGGCCAATCCCCGGAGCCTGATCTCCTCGGAGCGTTTCCTGGAAAAAATCTGGGGGTATGACAGCGAAACGGAAATCAATGTGGTATGGGTGTATATCTCCTACCTTCGGAAAAAGCTCACTGCCCTGCACGCCAACATTCAGATCAAAGCCATGCGCAACGCCGGATACACCCTGGAGGAAATGCCATGATTGGAAAGCTCCGTGCAAAACTCATTGTTGCTGCCATGGGATCCCTGCTTTTGGTGCTTGCAGTGATTTTCGGCATTGTGGGAATTTTGAACTATCAGAAAATTTCCGCCGATGCAGACAGCATTCTCTCCCTGCTTCAGTCCAACGACGGCAGGTTTCCGGATTTTCCCACCCCCGGCGGAAAGCCTCCCACAGGAAATCACAATTTTTCTCCGGAGCTTCCCTATGAAACCCGGTATTTCTCCGTATTTATTACCACAGGAGGCAGCGTTCTTTCCGTGAATACCGGAAAGATTGCCGCTGTAGACACCCAAACCGCCATCCAGTATGCCGGCTCTGTCTTGGAAAAAGGAAAAGACCGGGGATTTTTGGAGGATTACCGGTACATTGTCTATGAAACAGAGGGAGAAATCCACATGATTTTCCTGGATTACAGCCGGGAAATGCGCTCCTTCCGTTCCTTTCTCCTTACCGGAGCCGCCGTATCCGCAGGAGGCCTGATTGCCGTTCTGATTCTTCTGATTTTCCTCTCTGGGAGAATCGTCAAGCCCTTTTCCGAAAACTACGAGAAACAGAAGCAGTTTATCACCGATGCAGGCCATGAGCTGAAAACACCCCTGACCATCATCGACGCCGATGCGGAGGTGCTGGAAATGGATCTGGGGGAAAACGAGTGGCTCAGAGACATTCAGTCCCAGACCAAGCGTCTGGCGGAGCTTACCAACAGTCTGGTTTTCCTGTCCCGGATGGAGGAGCAGCCTCACATGGAGAAAATCCCCTTCCCGGTTTCCGATGTGGTGCAGGAAATGGCAGAGGGCTTTGAAGCTCTGGCAAAGGCCCGGGGAAAGACCCTGACCTGCAAGATTTCCCCCATGCTCTCCATGAACGGAGATGAAAAGTCTATCCGGCAGCTGGTATCCATTCTGCTGGACAACGCCGTCAAGTACACAGATGACCGGGGCAGAATGGAAATCACCCTGGAAAAGCAGAAAAACACCCTGTGTCTGAAAGTATTCAACACCGCAGAGGCGGTACACCGGGAGAATCTTCCCCACCTGTTTGAGCGGTTTTACCGGACGGACAAGTCCCGCAATTCCCAGACCGGGGGCTATGGACTGGGGCTTTCCATTGCCCTGGCTATCGTAAATGCCCACAAAGGAAAAATCACCGCCACCACACAGGACGAAAAATCCCTGCTCATTACTGCCACCTTTCCCCAATAGTTTCTTCCTTAAGGAAACTCTGAATAAATCGTCTGCGGCTGGATAGCGGATTTTTTCCCCATCCATGCAGAATGAAAAACGGGAAATACATACAGTATTCCGCCGTTTTCCATTCTTTTGTCTGACGAAAAATCCCTCGCTACCAGCTCTTGCCTATTTATTCAGAGCTTCCTTAAAAACCGCCGTCTGAGAAAGGACGGCGGTTTTTGTGGGACAAAAATTCAGATTTAAGGAAATTTTAAGCTCCGCCTTTAGGTTCAGCTAAGGTTTACAGGGTATGATTGGGACAAACAAAAAACTTCCCACGAAAGGAGCTTAACACAATGTATTACGATGAAGAATATATTTCCCAGACTACAAATGAGGATTTTCCGGAGTCCGGAACTCCCGCTCCCAAAAAGCACCGTTTCTGGAAGAGGGCAGCAACCCTTGTGCTCTCTGCACTGGTTTTCGGTGGAGCGGCCGGCGGTGCATTTTACGGCCTTACCGCTGCTCTGGGAAGTCCTGAGGGAACACAGCCCGAGGGAACCCAAAGCGGCACCTATTCCCTCGCCTCACTTTCCTATTCCTCCGAAAGCCAGGGGCAATCCCTGGATGTGAGTGACATTGCCGCTCTGGGGCTTCCCTCGGTGGTATCCGTCACCAACATCTCCGTTCAGGAGGTGCAGAACTACTACGGTATGTTCGGCCCCTGGGGGCGGGGGCAGTCCCAGCTTCAGGAAACCACCAGCTGCGGCTCCGGTGTGATTGTTTACCGGGACGACAGCTACTACTATCTGGTCAGCAACTATCATGTGGTGGAAGGGGCTGTCACCCTGTCCGTTACCTTCTGTGACGGAGAGACCTACGAAGCAGAGCTGTGCGGCTATGACGAGGATGTAGATATTGCGCTGCTGAGGGTAGCCGCTTCCGATTTGTCCTTTGCAACTCGGTCTCAGATTTCCGTGGTAACCCTGGGAGATTCGGAGGAGCTGGTGGTAGGCGAGCAGGTTGTCGCCATTGGAAACGCTCTGGGCTACGGTCAGTCCGTCACCACCGGCATTGTCAGCGCTTTGAACCGGTCTGCCAGCACCGACACCAACGCCACCTATATTCAGACCGACGCCGCCATCAACCCCGGCAACAGCGGCGGTGCCCTTCTGAACATGGACGGAGAGTTAATCGGCATCAACACCGCAAAGGTAGCCTCCACCGACGTGGAGGGCATGGGTTATGCCATCCCCATCAGCCAGGTGTTGGATTTTATTGAATCTTTGATTGTATAACAGAAGGAGGGCAAGGTCATGGCATACCAGGCCACATTCCAGCGGTATGAAATCAAATACCTTCTGACCCAAGCCCAGAAAGAGGCGATTCTCCGGGCAATGGCGCCATATATGAAGCTGGACAAATACGGCCGCACCACCATTCGGAACATCTACTTTGACACCGATTCCTACCGGCTGATCCGCCGCTCTCTGGAAAAGCCGGCATACAAGGAAAAACTGCGGGTAAGAAGCTATCAGACCGCCTCCGGACAGGACCCGGTTTTTGTGGAGCTGAAGAAAAAATACAAGTCTGTGGTCTACAAGCGCCGGTTGGTTCTGCCGGAAGGGCAGGTTATGGCCAGCTTCCGGCAGGGAAAGCCTCTGCCGGTTTCCTCTCAGATTGGAAAGGAGATTGCCTACTTCCGGTCTTACTACGAGGGGCTGCACCCGGCGGTTTTCCTCAGCTACGAACGGGAGGCTTTTTACGCCCTGGACGGCGGTGCGTTTCGGGTGACCTTTGATCAGAACATCCTCTGCCGCACCAGTGAACTGAATCTGGGCAGTCCGGTATATGGCACCCCCCTGCTGGAGGATGGGCAGACCCTGATGGAGATCAAGACCCCCGGGGGACTCCCCCTTTGGATGAGCCACGCCCTGAACCGGCTGGGTATTTATCCCTCGTCCTTTTCCAAATACGGCCGGGCTTACGGGGATCTGGTGGCAAACAGCCAGAAAAATGATAAAAGGAGAATATTGAATGCTTGCTGATTTGTTTCGCGGACTTTTTGATACGGATATGACCCAGGTGATTACCCCCGGAGATTTTCTCCTGTGCGTAGGCAGCGCCCTGGTTATCGGCATCCTGCTGGCAGGGTTTTACATGTTCCGCAGCCGGTACACCAAAAGCTTTGTTGCCACCCTGGCCTTGCTGCCCGGCGTGGTATGCGTGATCATTATGATGGTCAACGGAAATGTGGGCACCGGCGTGGCAGTAGCCGGTGCTTTCAGTCTGGTGCGTTTCCGCTCCGTTCCCGGCTCCGCCAAGGAGATCGGGGCCATTTTTCTGGCAATGGGAACAGGGCTGATTGTAGGGATGGGGTATCTGGGGTATGGATTCCTGTGTGCCATTCTCCTGGGGCTTGCCAGCCTGGTGTTTAACCGACTGGACTTGGGTTCCCGGAAAAAGGCAGCCTTGTATAAAACCCTGCACATCACCATTCCCGAGGATTTGGACTACACCGACGTATTCCGGCCCATTCTGGAAGAGTACACCTCCTCCAACGAGCTGACCCAGGTGAAAACCACCAATATGGGAAGCCTGTTCCGCCTGACCTACAATCTGACCCTCCGTGCCCCCGGTCTGGAAAAGGAAATGATTGACAAGCTTCGCTGCCGGAACGGAAATCTGGAAATTTCCGTGTCCCGGCAGGAAACCCCCATCGGGGAACTGTAAAAAGGAGGCTCTTTCATGAAAAAGCGCAAATACCTGTGCTGGCTTCTGGGGCTTGCTCTTCTGCTGTCCGGCTGCGGTTCCTCCCAGACAGAGAATGCCACAAACACCCAAACGGATGCTGCCCAAGGGGATACCGTTCCCACCACCGTCAGCGTATCCCAGATGTTCTCCGATTCGGATTTGGAAATCGGTTACGACGACGTAAACAGCGCCCACATTACCCTGTCCGGCACCACCGCCGCCTGTGATTCCGATGCCGTACAGATTTCCGGCAGTCAAATCACCCTGACAGAGGAAGGCACCTACATTCTCTCAGGCAGTTTGGAGGACGGAATGGTGATTGTGGATGGGGAGGATTCTGCCAAGGTACAGCTGGTGCTGGACAATGCCCAGATCGGATGCAGCACCAGTGCCGCCATCTATGTGCGCAACGCCGATAAGGTGTTTATCACCACTGCACCGGATTCCCAAAACATCCTTTCCAACAGCGGGGAATATGTAGCCATAGATGACAACAATATTGACAGCGTGATTTTCTCCAAAGCGGATCTGACCCTGAACGGCTCCGGAACCCTGACCATCTCCGCCGCCGCAGGCCACGGCATTGTTTCCAAGGATGACCTGGTGCTCTCCGGCGGCACCTACGAGATTACCGCCGCCAGCCACGGTATCTCCGGCAAGGACAGCGTGCGCATTGCCAGCGGAAACTACACCATCACCTCCGGAAAGGACGGCATTCATGCGGAAAATGCCGACGACACCACCCTGGGCTTTCTCTATATTGAGGACGGCACATTCACAATCCACACCCAGGGAGACGGTCTGAGTGCCGGGGTGTACCTGCAGATTGAAGAGGGCGACTTTACCGTCACCACCGGAGACGGCAGTGCCACCGTGACCCTGGACACGGGCTCCACAGACTCTGGGCCGGGATTCTTTGGAGCGCCCACCAACAGTACAACAGAAGAAGCGGATACTGTCAGTCAGAAAGGTGTGAAAGCCGACGGCACCCTCACCATTTCCGGAGGCAGCTTTCAGATTGACACGGTGGACGATGCCATCCACGCCAATGGGGATTTGCTCATTGCTGGGGGTGAATTCAATCTCAGCACCGGAGATGACGGTATCCACTCCGACACAGCTCTCACGATTCAGGACGGAACCTTCTCCATCCCCTACTGCTACGAAGGAATCGAGGGGCTTTCCATTACCATTGACGCAGGCACTTACAATATCACCTCCGCAGACGATGGGTTAAACGCCGCCGGCGGTGCGGACAGCTCCGGATTTGGGGGAAGAATGCCCGGACAGGAGGGTTTCGGGAGGAGCTCCGACAGTTTCATTGTGATAAACGGCGGAGAATTTGTGATTGTATCCTCCGGTGACTGCATCGACTCCAACGGCAGCCTGACCATCAACGGCGGCACCATTGATCTTACCTGCAACGGCAACGGAGATACCGCGCTGGACTGCGACGGCACCTACACCAACAACGGCGGTACCCTCACCACCAACGACGGCTCGGAAAACAATCCCGGTCAGATGGGCGGGCAGCCCGGGGGCATGGGTGGCCGCCCCGGCGGTATGGGCGGCGGTCCCGGCGGTATGGGCGGTCAGCCCGGTGGTCAGGGACAAAGCGGCACCGGGGAAACATAACTTCTGATAAAATCCCACACAAAAAGAGAGGGCGGTTTCGCCCTCTCTTTTACTTCTTATTGGCCTCATTCTGATAGATGAGAAATGCACCTATGATGCTCACGGATGCAACCACGCCCATTCCCTGGTTAAAAAATGAGAGCCAGATTCCAGCGCCGGCACTTAAGAGAAATGCCAGAATTGCCATTGCCATGGATGCTTCTCCTTTCTTTCAGGTGTATTCCTTTACTCCACTACTACGGCGGTACCGCTGGCGGTGACCATCAGCATACCGTTATCTGCCCCCAGCACCTCATAGTCAATGTCCACACCAACCACGGCATTGGCACCCATATTGTAAGCTCTTTGCTCCATCTCACGGATTGCCTCTTCCCGGGCTTTCATCAGCTCTTCCTCGTAGCTGGCAGAGCGTCCGCCTACCAGATTCCGGAAAGAAGCGGCAATGTCCCGCATAAAATTCACGCCGGAAATCACTTCCCCAAATACGATACCAAGATATGCCTCAATCTTCTTTCCCTCCACGGAAGGGGTTGTGGTGATAATCATGATTCTTTCCTCCCAGAATAAAACTTTTTTGAAATATCTACCGTCAGCATAGCATACCCTCAGGGCAAAAGCAAGGATGTTTTAACGCCTCCCGCTGTTTTTCCGGCTTTTCCATACACCGGCCAGGATATCCTTCAGCACCAGCATGGCGTCCAACTCATTGTAGCCGTATTTTGCCTTCAAGTCGTCCAGAAGTCGGGAGATTTCCCGGGCATAGGGGGCTGCATCCACCTCCCCCTGGTACTTAGCGAGGATGGGGTATTTCTTGCTCCAGGCCTTGGTCCAGTCGATTTTCTCCACCACCGCATCCCGGGTCTTTTCAATGGCTTCCTGAATCTCCTGTACCTCCAGATCAAAGTCGATCAGCTCATCCAGAGAGATTTTGTATAGAAGGGCCATTCTTTTGGACTGGCGGATGTCGGGCAGGGTCTCGTCCGTCTCCCACTTGGATACGGTCTGACGGCTTACCCCCAGCTTTTCCGCTACCTCCTCCTGGGACAGTCCTGCCTTCTTTCTTGCCTGAAACAGATGATTTCCCAGCTGCATAGCCTTTCCTCCTTTTGCTTTTCTCATAGCATAACAGCAATAGAAAGAAAAATCCACCGTTTTTTTCAGACAATTTCGCCCGGAAAAGTTCCACGGAATCCCCTATTGGGTTTGGCGATAGTAGGCATATTTGTCCCGGAAGTACTCCAAAACCTTTTGGAAGGGCAGCTCCGGCTTGGATGTATACAAAACGCCGTCAATGGATAGAGACCTGTCCCCCACCAGAACCACAATCTCCTGACAAGTGGGGCAAATTTCGTTGCAGTTATAGGTAACCCGGTACTGCCAATCCGAAACAGGAATATCACATTCCATCAAGTCCAGCCCGTACACAAAGTCTGCCAGAGGCTTCGTTTCCGCCTGATAGAGCAGCAGTTCCCGGCTTCCCGGCTCGCTGGATTCAAATTTGGCACAGGTGGCCGCTGCAATCTGCTCCTGCCAGGAAAGTTGTGGCTTGTATTGGTTTTTCAGGTAAAGGCCGAAAAGGGACAGGACAAACAGCAGCAAAAAACAAAAACCGGAAGAAATTTACGCATAGAACCCCCTCCTCTTCTGTACCACGAATTGTAATCTTCATTTTTATGGTAACACGAACCCATCTGCATTGCAATACAATGAACATTTTTCGTTATCATGCACCATATCCATCCCCTTGATTTGTGGATTCCGTGCAACACCTTTCCCCCATCTTCAAAACACCATCTGCCGGATTTTCATATGCATTTTGGGATATACAGAAAGGAAAAAATATTTTATAATTTCTGTAATATCCCATCCCAAATTTTGAGTATAGGGGTGAAAGGGCCTTTCACCGGAAGAAGGAGGGACACTATGGAGGATTGTGAAATTGTGGCAATGTACTGGGCGCGGAATCCTGATGCCATTGCCGCCACCCAGGACAAGTACGGAATGTTTTGTTATCAGCTGGCCTGGCGGGTGCTGTCACGGGGAGAGGATGCCCAGGAGTGCGTTAACGACACTTATCTTGCCGCCTGGAATGCCATGCCGCCCCACAGGCCCCAGGTGCTGAGTATGTTCCTGGCGAAGCTTCTGCGGCGGATTGCCATTAACCGCTTAAAGCACAATCTCACCCAGAAGCAGGGCGGCGGCGCTGTGCCTATGCCTCTGGAGGAACTTTCTGAGTGTCTTTCCGGCTGCGACAGCCCGGAAAACCAGGTGGTTGCCCGGGAGCTTTCCCAGACCATCCGCCGCTTTGTGAAAGGGCTTCCTCCCCGGGAACAGTCCCTGTTTGTCCGCCGGTACTTTTTCACCGAAACTCTGGAGCAAATTGCCGCCGATTATGCTATGACGCAGAACCATGTGGCAGTAATGCTTCACCGCACCAGAAGGAAGCTGAAAGCCTATTTGATTCAGGAGGGATATTTGTATGAAACCCATTGACCTTTTTGAAAGTATCGGGGAACTGGATGAAAAGACCCTGCAAAGGTGCCGCAAGGTCAAAAGTCAAAGAAAGCTGCCCCGGTGGATGGGGGCGATAGCTGCATTTGTGGCGGTTGCCCTGCTTTGCGGCTATTTCCTGTACCCCCGGGGGAATGTACTGACCGCTTATGCCATCGCCGAAGCGGTGTACCCGGAGATGGCCCCCTACCCCAATGATAGCAGCCCCACGCTTATGGAAGAGTACGACGCCTGGCGGGAATCCGTAAAGGCACAGGAGCAGCCGGATGGGTATGCCTACGGGTTGGAAGGCTTCTTTGCCAACAGCATCCGGGAGTTTTTATCCGGGGAGGCAGGCGAAAACCGGGCCTATGCCCCTGTGAATGTGTATCTGGCTCTGGGAATGCTGGCAGAGCTTACAGGAGGCTCCACCCGGCAGGAGATTCTGGATGTACTGGGAGCGGACAGTATCGAGGCCCTGCGCACCCAGGCCAAGGCGGTGTGGAACGCCCACTACCGGAACGACGGCATGACCACCAGCATCCTGGGAAGCTCTCTGTGGCTGAATCAGGACATCTCCTATGTGCCGGAAACCATGAAAATTCTGGCGGAAAACTACTATGCCTCCTCGTTCCAGGGAGAAATGGGCTCGGAGGACTTTAAAAAAGCCCTGCAAGACTGGCTGGATACCCAGACCGGCGGACTGCTTCAGGACCAGATTCAGGGGTTGGAGCTGAAGCCGGAAACCGTCCTGGCTCTTGCCACCACCATCTATTTCCGTGCAAAATGGCAAACGGAATTCTCCCTGGAGGCCACCACCCCCGGAACCTTCCACGCGCTGACCGCAGATCTCACCTGCGACTTTATGCACAGCAGCACGGAGAATGCCTACTGCTGGGGAGAAAACTTCGGTGCCGTTGGGCTTCCCCTGGGCAATGACGGCGGCACCATGTGGATTGTGCTGCCGGACGAGGGGCAGGATGTGGATACCCTGCTGGATAGTCAGGAGGTCACGGACTTCCTCCTGTCCAAGGGCAGCTGGGAGAATCAGAAGCGTTTGACGGTCCATCTCTCCCTGCCCAAATTTGACATCTCCGCCCAGCAGGATTTGTGCCAGGGGCTTCAAAACCTGGGGCTTTCTGAGGTATTCACCGGAGCCGGTGACTTCTCCCCCATGACCACCCAGGTGCAGAACATCGCTCTGACCCAGGCCACCCACGGGGTACGGGTAGCCATTGACGAAGAAGGCGTAAGTGCTGCCGCCTATACCCTGATGGCACTGAACGGAAGCGCTATGCCTGTGGAGGACGAGATTGACTTCGTGGTGGACCGTCCCTTCCTCTTTGCCATCACAAGCCCTGACGGACTGCCCCTGTTTGTGGGCGTTGTCCACACCCCCTCTGATACAGCACAGCCGGAATGACCCTCTGTCTGCAAAAAACTGCTCCCTGTCTTTCTGACGGGGAGCAGTTTCATGTCTGCACAATGAAATGTATTCTCTTTTGGGATGGCTCCAGGCCTTATACATCATAGTCGGCACAGACCCGGCTGTCCAGGTAATCCCAGAAGTGGGTTTTGGCTTCCTGGTGCAGAGGATGGTCGGCATACACCGCCAGGGCTTCCCGGCTCTCAAACTCAGAGTACAGGGCGTAGTCCATGCCCCCCTGATAGGTGGGGCGCACCTCCAGGTGAAGAAGGCCGGGAATCTGACCCACCAGGGGCTCCAGCACGGAGCGGATGGTCTCCACGGCGGCGGCCTTATCCACGCCCTCTTTCAACGTGTAAATCACAATATGCTTTACCATAAGTTACCTCCTGATAAAAAACCGGGGCTGGAATCCAGCCCCGGAAATTTGTGGCATCAGGCTTCCTCAGAGGCCTCGTTGTTGCCCTCCAGCAGGGCACGGATGGACAGGGAGATACGCTTGTTCTCAGCGTCCACATCGGTGATCTTCACCTGAACCTCCTGACCCTCAGACAGCACATCCTCGGGCTTGCCAATCCGACGGTCGGCAATCTGGGAAATGTGAATCAGGCCGTCCACGCCGGGGATAATCTCAGCGAAGGCGCCGAAGGTCATCAGCTTCACAACCTTGGCGGTGACAACGTCGCCCACCTTGTAGTTGTTCATAAACTGATTCCAGGGGTTCATCTCAGCGGTCTTGTAGCCCAGAGAGATCTTGTGCTTGGTGGTGTCGAAGGAGATGACATACACATCAATCTCGTCGCCCACCTTCACAACCTCAGCGGGGTTCTTGATCCGGTTCCAGCTCAGCTCGGACACGTGAACCATGCCGTCCACGCCGCCGATGTCCACGAAAGCGCCGTAAGAAGTCAGGGACTTCACAACGCCGTGGTACTTCTTGCCTTCCTCGATCTCGCTCCAAATCTTCTCCTGAGCAGCCTTGCGAGCCTCAGCGGTCACGGCACGGATGGAGCCGATGACGCGGCGGCGGGCACGGTTGACCTCGGTAATCTTCATCTGCACGGTCTGGCCCACCAGAGCGGACATATCGCCGCCCTTGGCAACGCCGGACTGGGAAGCGGGGATGAACACCCGAACGCCCTTGTGGTTAGCCACCAGACCGCCCTTGTTCTCCTCGGTGATGGTGCCTTCGATGACGGTCTTCTCCTCGCAGTAAGTAGCCATCTCGTCCCACACCTTCATGCCGTCCAGCTTCTTCTTGGACAGCTGGCAGGTGCCTTCCTGGTCGTTCACCCGGACCACGAAGACCTCAATCTCGTCGCCTACATGGAGGATGTCCTCAGGCTTTACAGCAGGGTCGGCGCTGACTTCGTCGTAGGGAATGTAGCCAGCGTGCTTGGTGCCCAGATCAATCTGGACTTCGGTTGCACCGATTCCGGTAACAATACCAGTAACCTTATCTCCTGTATTTAAAGTCTTGATGGACTGCTCGAGAAGTTCCTCGAAGTTCTCCTCCTGCACAGCCTCAGCATTCATGATTTCGCTCATAGTCTTGTTGACCTCCTTTATAATCCACGCCGGCGTAGAAGCACCGGCTGTGATTCCAACATCAGCCACACCGCAGAAAAACTCCGGTACCAACTCGGCGGCATTGTCCACCAGCGTGACCCGGCTGCAGTGCTCCCGGCAAATCATAGCGAGACGGCCTGTGTTGGAACTGTGTGTGTCACCTACAACGACCATAGCCTGACAAATTGAACTCAATTTTGCCGCTTCACTCTGCCGAAATTCTGTAGCTTTGCATATTGTATCAAAGATTTTCAAATTAGTAAACAGTTTTTTTGCGATTTCGCCGCATTTTTTCCATAAATTTTCTGTGGAGGTGGTTTGACACACCATGCACACCGGCAAATCCGGGGAAAAATCCGGTTCCTGGGCCCATTTTTCCAGTTTTTCCGGGGTATCGAAGATGCGGCAGCTGGTGCACCACCCGGCGATTCCCTCCACCTCCGGGTGGGTTGGGGTGCCGATGATGATAGGAAGCCGCCCTTCCTCCTCTGCCCGGCTCACGATTTCGTGGATGCGCTTCACGAAAGGACAGGTGGCATCCACAATCTCCACCCCCTGCTCCTCCAGAAGCCGGTACACCTGACGGGACACCCCATGGGAGCGGATAATCACCGTATCCCCGGGCTGGGCCTCCTGGGGGCTCCCAATCACAGAAACCCCCATCTGCTGAAAATGGGCAACCGCATGGCGGTTATGGATAATGGGGCCCAGGGTGTACACCCGGCCCTTTTCCCGGGCCGCCTGCTCCACCAGCTCCACCGCCCGGTTCACCCCGAAGCAGAAGCCGGCGCTTTTTGCCACATGGATGCTCATAGCGGAATCTTCTCCCCGATGATTTTCTTCATAGCGGCAATGACACCGTCAATATCCAAATCGGAGGTATCCAGCTCCACCGCATCCCGGGCTTTCTTCAAAGGCGCCACCTCCCGGTGGGTATCCTGGTAGTCCCGCTGCTCAATCTCCTTGAGAATCTGAGAAAGCTCCGCCTTCTGCCCTTTGGCAATCAGCTCCTCATACCGCCGCTGGGCACGAACCTGGGAGGAGGCGGTGAGGAAAATCTTCACGTCCGCCTTGGGCAGCACCACGGTGCCGATATCCCGGCCGTCCATAATCACATTGTGCTTTCTGGCCACGTCCCGCTGCATATCCAGCAGCATATCCCGCACCTCTTTGTGGGCGGACACCAGGGAAGCCTTCTGGGAAATCTCCTGGGTACGGATGTCCGGGGTTACATCCATGCCGTTCATAATCATGTGCTGGCTGCCGGTTTCGTCGTATGTAATCTCCACCGTCAGCTCGTCGATGTACCGCCGGACCCCGTCCACGTCCTTGGGGCTTACTCCCCAAAGATCCAGAAAATAGGCAACCGTCCGGTAAATTGCCCCTGTATCCACATAGCAGTAGCCCAGCTCGGCAGCCAAGCGGCGGGCAATGGTACTCTTTCCTGCACCGGCAGGGCCGTCAATGGCAATGCTGTATGTCTTTGCCACAATCCATTCCTTCTTCCTGATTATTGATTTTCCCGGAGCTTTTGAAGGGCCGCCCCTTCCAGGGCCACCGCCTGCTCCGCTGTCAGATTCAGCCGCTGCCCCACTTCCTGGGGGCTCAGGGGCGTGCCCCCTTCCAGACCAAAGCGCAGGCTCAGAAGCTCTGCTTCCTTAGGTTCCAGGGTGGAGAGCATTTCCGCAATCCGCTGGCGGCTCTGGAAATATGCGGTGTTTTCCACCGCCTGTTCATCATCCGGCTCCTCCCGGGGCTTTTCCCGGTTTTGGATTTTCTGCCGCAGCCGGGCATCTGAGAGCATCTTTTCATAGGTAGCCGTCTGTTCCGGGGTGATGTGAAGAAAGTCTGCAATCTCCTCCAGGGTGGGGTTGCGGCCCAGACTGGTAAGGAGCTGCTGGTCCGCTGCCAGATAGTCCTCCATCCCCTGCCGGAGCTTGCTCCCCAGGCCGGAACTGCGCAGCTGCCAGAACACCACTTTCGCCAGATACTGGCGGATGTACCACAGACAATGCCCGGTAAAGTCCCCGGACTCATACTGCAAAATTCCCTGCCACAGACCCAGGCTTCCCTCCTGGATAAGATCCAGCAGCAGCACGCCGTAGCCGGTGCATTTCCGGGATTCTTCCACCACCAGGCTCAGCATCTCGTTTGCCAGCTGCTCAGCAGCTGCCGGGTCGCCTTCCCGGTAGTGCTGCAAATACCCTTCCACATTTCCTGTGGCAGGGCGTGCTGCCAGCTCCTGAAGATACAGGGCCAGGGGGTCATTTTCCGGCAGGTTCGAAAGCCAATCCTCCTGCCGGGCCAGCTTCATCTCCCAGGCCAGCCGTTCTCCGGCGGCGCCGGAAGCTGCCTCATGGGGCAGTCCCGTCAAATCCAGGGCGATTCCCTCCGCTTCCAGCGCATCCAGGGCGTCCTGAGCCACATCCTCCGGCTCCGCTTCCAGCAGGGTCAGCCAGTCCAGAAGCTGTATGGTGTCTCCCCGGTGCTTTCCCTGAAGTGTTGCCTCCCAGGGGGCAAGGTCAAACATAAATTCCTCTGTCATTCCAGAAAATCCTCCAATCCAAAGCCGGTTCCCAGCTTTTGCAGCTTGTTGAGAGCCTGTCGCTCAATCTGGCGCACCCGCTCCTTGGACACCCCCAGCTGCTTTCCGATTTGCTCCAAAGTATGGCAGACGCCGTCCTCCATACCGAAGTGGAGCCGCAGCACCTGCTGCTGCCGGGGCTCCAGCTGGGAGAGCAAGCCCTCCATTTTCTGCTTCAGCTCCCGGCGCACCAGCTCCTCCTGGGGCTGGGGTGCCTGCAAGTCCTCCACAAGCAGCCCTAAGGTGCTGTCCTCCCCTTCTCCCGTGGGAGAATCCAGGGAGCACACCTGGGGCATCAGATCCAGCAGTTCCTGCACCTTGCCTTCCGGCAGGCCGCAATACTTTGCCAATTCGGCGGCTGTAGGTTCCCGCTCCAGACTCTGGCGCAGGGCGGTCTGGCCCTGAAGGAGCTTGCGCATCCGCTCCGCCGTGTGGGTGGGCACCCGAATCACCCCGGCCTGGTTAATCAGGTACCGGCTGATTCTCTGGCGAATCCACTTAGTGGCATAGGTGGAAAACCGGTAGTCCAGGGTATAATCAAACTTTTGTGCCGCCACCAGAAGGCCGATACTGCCCTCCTGAATCAAATCCAGCAGGGGCACACCCCGTCCGGCGTATTCCTTGGCAATGGACACCACCAGACGGAGGTTGGAGTTTACCATCTTCACGATGGCATCCTTGTCCCCCTGGGCGCACTTTTTTGCCAGTTCCCGCTCCTCCTCCGGGGTCAGAAGGGGGAAATTCCGGATTTCCTTCAGGAAATCCCCCGTATCCTCCTCCCAGGCGGGCGGTTTTTTCTCCATAACCCCAGTGCTCATGCTTTTGTACCTTTACTTTCTTTCAGCTTGTTCCGCAGGGCCAGGAGGTCTTCATCGGAAGAAACGGTTTTCTCCTGATGCTCCGTCAGCACCGTGCGGATGCAGTCCCGGAAGGCCTTTTCGTTTACAGGCCCCTGGTGCCGCTGAAGCACACCTGTCAAATGGGCCATCTCCTCCGGGGTAATGTCCTCCAGCACCCCCAGCTGAACCTCCAGGCCCTGCCGGTGCCGGTTCAGCAGCTGGGCAAACACCCGTCCCAGCAGGGGTACGGAAAAGGATTCGGGGGTGAGTCTTCCCAGGCTGTCCATCAGAGACGGATCCCGGAGCACCTGGCAGAGGATTCCCTCCTCCGCCATGGCGGACTTCATATTGTCGTAACGAATGGAGCGGTCCTTGGGCTGCAGGGCCTTCATGGGCTCCAAATCAATCTTTTCCTGCCGCTTCTTCTCCTGGGCCACCCGCCGCCGGAAGGCTTTGTCCACCTCCAGCTTCATGGCGTCCATGGTGATTTTGGCGGCCTCCGCCACCCGGCCGCTGTAAACCTCCCGCTTGACGGAGCTGTCCAGGGTGCAAATCAGCTGGGCACATTCCTGGACATAGCGGATTTTTTCCTCGTCCACCGCCAGATTGTACTTGCCGGCAATGGATGCCAGCTGGAACTCCACCCGGTTGGTGGATTCCTGCAAAAGCAGCTGGAACCGCTCCGGGCCGAATTTCTTGAGAAACTCGTCCGGGTCCTTGGCATCGGGGATTTTCAGCACCTTGATGCGGATTCCCGCCTGCTCCAGCATAGGAATGGCCCGGCGGGTGGCGTTTTGCCCCGCCTGGTCCGCATCGTAAATCAGGTACACCTGTTCTGTGTAACGGCTCAGAAGTGTGGCGTGCTCCTGGGTCAGGCTGGTGCCCAGGGACGCCACGGCGCAGTCAAAGCCGTACTGGTACAGGGCAATGGCATCCATATACCCCTCCACCAGAATCAGGTAGCCCAGCTTGCTTTTCTTTGCCAGATTCAGGGCAAAGAGGTTCTTCCGTTTATTAAAGATGATGGTTTCGGGGGAATTGAGATACTTGGGGGTGGAGTCGTCCATCACACGGCCGCCAAAGCCAATCACATTCCCCCGGACATCGATAATGGGAAACATCAGCCGGTTGCGGAAGCGGTCGTAGATTCTGCCGCCCTTTTCCGACACCAGGCCTGCATCCTTCAGCTCCTGCTCCGTATAGCCCTTGGCCTTCATAGCGTCCACCAGGCCGTTCCAGCTGTTGGGAGCAAAGCCGATTCCGAATTTGGTAAGAATGGCCGGGGTCATGCCCCGCTTCTGGGCATAGGCCAGGCCTTCCGCCCCGGCGGGGCTGTAGAGCTGGCTGTGGAAATACCGGGCCGCTTCCTTGGAAAGGGCCCACAGCCGCTCCTGCTGGCGGTACCGGCTCTGGTACTGCTCGTCCTCCGGGACCTCCATCCCTGCCCGCTTTGCCAGGGCCCGCACCGCATCCGGGTAGCTCAGGCCCTCAATTTCCATCATGAAATTGACCACGCTGCCCCCCTTGTGGCAGCCGAAGCAGTAGTAAATTCCCTTATCCGGAGCCACAGAAAAGGAGGCAGTTTTCTCCCCATGGAAGGGGCACAGTCCAAAAAGGTTTGCGCCGGAGCGCTTCAGGTGCACATACTGCCCCACCACTTCCTCGATGGGGTTTCTTGCCACCAGTTCATCCATAAATGACGGGGGAAATGCCATAACTGCCCCTCCTTTCCCTTAAAAATTCCTTCTTATCTCTTTTTCAGCTTCCGGGGCTCGTGGGACACATCTGCCAGAGTCTCGGCTTTCTTATACATCACAAGGGCAATGAGGAACAGAATGCCCATGCAGATGGGGTGCAGCACATTGGGGCGCACCATGGGGTCCTGCTGCAGCAGAATCGGGCAGGCAGAGAAGCACATGGCCAGGAAGGATACCACCTGGATGGCCCGGAGCAGTCCCCGTTTGGAACGGACGGCATAGGTGATGGCAAGACCACCTGCCACAGCGCCCAGGATGGCTGCCATGGGGGTTGCCATCTGAATCGGGGCATCGGGGATAACAGCAAAGTAGGAATAGTACACATTTTTCTGCTCCTGGATGTAGGCCACCGTCACGGAGTTGGGGGCCAGGGCCATACCTTCTGCAACCACTGCCAGCAGAATCATCAGCAGTTTGAGCAATGTTTTCTTGTTCATAGTTTCCTCCCGTTTTTTCTGTAAAAAGACATTATAGCACATTATCCCCGGATATGCCATCCTGAGGGAACAAATATTTCCGTGTATTTATGTACCGCATAGTTATCGGTCATGCCAGCGATGTAGTCGCACACCGTCCGCTCCATGCCATCCAGGGACAGCTGGGGCTGAAAGTCCTGGGGAATGGCCTCCGGGTGGGCGTAATAATACTCATACAGCCGCCGGAGCATATCCTTGGCCTTGCTCTCCTCCCCCTTGGCAACGGGGTTGCGGTACACCCGCTCGAACATAAAGCTGCGCAAATCCCGAAGGGCGGTGTCCACCTTGGGGGACAGAAGAATCCGCCCCTCCTCCCGGGATACCCGAATCATGTCGCACACCAATGTGTCAATCCGCTCCCGGTGAGAATGGCCCAGTACCCGGGCGATGTCTTTGGGGATATCATCATTTTTGAGAATGCCGCCTCTTATGGCATCGTCGATGTCGTGGTTTACATAAGCAATCTGGTCTGAGCGGCGCACCACCTGGCCTTCCAGGGTCTCGGGAATCCTCTCCCCGGTGTGGCCCAGAATGGCCATCCGCACCTCGTAGGTCAGGTTCAGGCCTTCGCCGCCGTTTTCCAGCACATCCACCACCCGCAGGCTCTGCTCATTGTGGCGGAAGGGCTCTTTCATCATGGAGGACAGGGCTGCCTCTCCGGCGTGACCGAAGGGGGTATGGCCCAGGTCGTGGCCCATGGCTCCGGCCTCCGCCAGATCCTCGTTCAGTCCCAGGGCACGGCAGATGGTCCGGGCAATCCGGGCCACCTCGATGGTATGGGTCATGCGGGTGCGGTAGTGGTCTCCCTCCGGCTGCAAAAACACCTGGGTTTTGTGCATCAGCCGCCGGAAGGCCTTGCAGTGGACAATCCGGTCCGTGTCCCGCTGGTAGACGGTACGCACATCCTCCTCCCGGGGCTCCTCCGGCCGGATTCTGCCCCGGCTTTCGTCAGAAAACGCCGCCAAAGGATTCAGGCGCAAATGCTCCTGCCGCTCCAATTCTTCCCGAATGTTCATGGCTGCCTCCTATTCCACCGGGAAAGCCCGGTACTCCTTGCCCACTTCCAGGGCTTCCACCTTGCCGCCGGTCATATCCGTAAGGCGGTCAAGAAAGCCCGGGGTCTGGGCCTCTGCCAGCAAAATGGTCATCTCCACCTCGGCGCCGAACTGGGTATCCCGGATGATTCCCCCGAAGGCCGCCACTTCCAGCTTCACCCGCTCATAATAAGTATAGGGACAGGGCAGGTACACCACCGACCAGATCCGCTTCATGGATTTTCCGGCGGCGTTCACTGCCAGCTTGGCCCCTTTGGTGTAGGCCCGGACCAGTCCTCCGGCGCCCAAAAGGATGCCGCCAAAGTACCGGGTGACCACACAGACCACGTTGTAGAGCCCCTCCTTCTGGAGCACCTGCATCATGGGGTTTCCGGCGGTGCCTCCCGGCTCCCCGTCGTCGGAGAACCGCGTGGCGCCGTCCCGGATGATGTAGGCCCAGCAGTTGTGGGTGGCATCATAATGCTGCTTCTTCATCTCCTGGATTTTCTCCAGAGCCTCTTCCTCCGTCTCCACCGGCCAGATTCTGCCGATGAACCGGGATTTTTTCTCCACAAACTCATCCTGGGCATATTGGGTGGGAACCAGATATTCCTCCAACCTCAACACTCCTTTATGATATAAGCCCGGAGCTTGCCGTAGAGAATGGCGTCCACCACCGTCTCCACCTCAATGCCCTCAGGGGTATACTCCACATGGTTCACCCGGGCGCCTGAGTGGAGGGTGTCCACCAGGCCGCCCAAGGCATAGGGCAGCCGGACTACAATATGGTGGCGGCCGTTATCCAGGGCCTTTTCCACCGCCTGCAGCAGCCTATCCATGCCGTAGCCCTGCTTTGCAGAAATGGCCACCACATCTTCTCCCACAGGAATCTCCTCCGGGCTTACCAGATCTGCCTTGTTATAGCATTGGAGCACCGGAGTGCCAGGCTTGGCCAGTTGGGAAATGAGCTTTTCCACCACAGCAATGTGCTCCTGCCGCTCCGGGTCTGCCGAGTCAATCACATGCAGGAGCAAATCCGCATATTGCAGCTCCTCCAGAGTTGCCTGGAAGGCCTCCACCAGGTGGTGGGGAAGCTTGGCAATGAAGCCAACAGTGTCTGAGAGCACCACTTCCAGATTGTCCGACACCCGGAGCTGCCGGGAGGTGGTATCCAGGGTGTCAAAGAGGCGGTTGTTGGCGGGGATGCCTGCATCTGTCAGCCGGTTCAGCAGGGTGGATTTTCCGGCGTTGGTGTAGCCTACAATGGCCACCACCGGCACGGAGTTTTTCATCCGCCGCTGCCGCTGAACGCCCCGCACCTGCCGCACCTGCTCCAGCTCCGTCTGAAGCCGGGAAATCCGCTCCCGGATGTGCCGCCGGTCCGATTCCAGCTGGGTTTCGCCGGGGCCCCGGGTACCGATGCCGCCGCCCTGGCGGGACAGGCTCTTGCCCATGCCGGAGAGTCGGGGCAGCAGATACTTGTACTGGGCCAGCTCCACCTGAAGCCGTCCCTCCCGGGTTTTGGCCCGCTGGGCGAAAATATCCAGAATCAGGGCACTGCGGTCCAGCACCGTCACCCCGATTATCTCCTCCAGAGCCCGGATATTTCCCGGGGAAAGCTCGTTGTCAAACACCACCATGGTAGAGGCGGTGGCCTCCACCAGCATTTTCACTTCTATGGCCTTGCCCTCACCGATGAAGCTGTGGGCATCGGGGGCGTGGCGGTTCTGGAGTATTTTCCCGGTGCAGAAGCCCCCGGCGGTTTCCAGCAGGGCCTCCAGCTCCTCCAGAGTCTGGTCGGTGGCAGTCTGCTCCTTGGTGAAGCAGTCCGCGTTCAGCCCCACCAGCACCGCCCGCTCCTGCAGCGTCTCATTGTGCAATTCTTCCATAGGCACCTCCTGGGAAAATCCATCAAATTCATTTTATTATAGCATAGTTTCCCGGCTCCTATCAAGGGAAAGGGGAAAAAATCCCGCCGGAAGATACAAAAAGTCCGTACCGCTTTTGGCAGTACGGACTTTCGCTTACTTCAGACCGAATCTCTTGTTGAAACGATCAACACGTCCACCGGTGTCAACCAGCTTCTGCTTGCCGGTATAGAAGGGGTGGCACTTGGAGCAAATTTCCACACGGATGTCCTTCTTGGTGGAGCCGGTGGTGAAGACGTTGCCGCAAGCGCAGCGAATGGTCGTCTGCTCGTAGTTGGGATGGATTCCTTCCTTCATGTAGTTCACCTCTTTCTCGTAATGGTAAAAGGGCGCAACTGCCCCGGCAATCATTGAATCGCTGAGTTATAATACCACAACACGCCAAGGATTGCAAGTGTTTTTTTGCAAAAATGCGAAATTTCCTATTTTTCCTCAGAAGGCCCAGTTGCCCTGACGGAAAATGGGTACGGTCTTGCCATCCTCTGTAATGGCGTCGATGTCCATGGTGGGGCAGCCGATCATAAAGTCCACGTGAATCATGGAGTCGTTCAGGCCCAGGGCACGGCACTCCTCCAGGGTGCGGTTCTCGAAGCCCTCCATAGTATCGGCATAGCCGTTGCCCAGTGCCAGGTGGCAGGCGGCATTTTCATCAAACAGGGTGTTATAGAACAGGATGCCGCTCTGGGCGATGGGGCTGTCCTCCGGCACCAGGGCGCACTCGCCTAAGTAGGCGGCGCCTTCGTCCATGGAAATCATGGTGGTGAGGGCTTCCTGGCCCTTCTCCGCCACGGCCTCCACTGCCTTGCCATTTTCAAAGCGGATATAGAAATTCTCAATCAGCTGGCCCTGGTAGGACAGGGGCTTGGTGGCATAGACAATGCCCTCCGCCAGCCCTCTCTTGGGAGAGACGAAGCACTCCTCCGTGGGAATGTTGGGATTGAAGAAAATTCCCTGGAGGCTCTTTTCTCCGCCGCCGCAGAACCGTCCCTCGGGCATCATGCCCACGGTCAGGTCGGTGCCGTTGTCTGCCCGGTAGTGGAGGCTGGCAATGTGGAGGCTATTGAGGTAATCGCACCGAGCCTTCAGCCGGGCATTGTGCTCCTCCCAGGCCTTCACCGGGTCAGAATCCACCCGGGAGGTGTAAAGAATCGCCTCCCACAGCTTCTCCACCGCCTGATTCCGGCTCAGCTCCGGAAACAGCTTCTTGGCCCAGGCCACGCCGGGGACGGCGGCAATGCACCACTGCTCCCGGTTCTCCCGACGCTCGATATAAGGGCGCAGAACGGGGTAGCTCATCTGCCGTGCCTTGGCAATCTTATCCGTCCGCACACCCTTCAGGCCGTCCGGATCTTCGGAGATGAGGTGAATCCGGCAGGGCAGCACCTGGCAGTAATGCTCCTGCCGGGCAGCCACCCAGTCCTCCACCTTTCCCATGGTGGAAACGCTCTGGTAGCGGCTGTGGAGCTTTTGCAGAGGCTGATAGCTCCACTCCACCGTCACCTTCTTGGCCTTGGCCTTGTAAGCCTCATCCACTACCATGGCCACAAACTCCGGCTGGTCCAGGTCTGCATAGACAATGACCTCCTGTCCCTTCTGGACATTCACGCCGCTGCGGACAATCAGCCGGGCATATTCCCGCAATACTGTTTTTTTCATCGTTTTTTCCTCCTGAGGGCAAACCTGCCGTTTGTACCAGTATGCCCCATAAAATTCACTTTTCTTAGTTTACCAGATTTTTCCCTCTGCGTCAATCGTTCGCTTCTTTGCTGTAATACTGTGCCTGGGCATTCCACAGGGCGTAGTACTGTCCGGCCTCGTCGGAGAGGAGCTGGGTGTGGGTTCCCTGCTGGATGACGCTTCCCTCATGGAACACCGCAATCCGGTCGCAGAATTTGCAGGAGGACAGGCGGTGGCTGATGTAGATGGCGGTTTTATCCTCTACAATCTCGTCAAATTTTTCGTAAATCTCCGCCTCTGCGATGGGGTCCAAAGCGGCGGTGGGCTCATCCAGGATGATGAAGGGGGCATCCTTGTAAAGGGCCCGGGCGATGGCGATTTTCTGGGCTTCGCCTCCGGAGATGTCCACCCCTTCTTTGTCATAGTCCTTGTAAAGATAGGTTTCCAGCCCCTTGGGCATTTTCTCCAGCCGGTCTCCAAAGCCGGCTTTTTGGAGGCAGTCCTCCGCCCGTACCGGGTCATAATCCACCTGTCCTGCCACATTCTGCCCCAGAGGCAGGGCAAAAAGCTGGAAATCCTGAAACACCACGGAGAAGATATTCATGTACTCTCCGTAGTTATATTTCCGGATGTCAATGCCGTTGAGAAGAATCTGCCCCTCCGTGGGGTCATACAGACGGCACAGAAGCTTTATGAAGGTGGTTTTACCGCTGCCGTTCATGCCCACCACTGCCAGCCGCTTGCCAACCTCAAATTTCATATTTACATGGGAAAGTGCGTAGGTTTCGCTTCCGGGATACTTAAAAGATACATCCCGGAATTCCACCTCATACTGCCGGTCCCGGCGCTTTTCCACTGTCAGACTGCCCTGGTACATCCGGTCGGGAATGTCCAGGAACCGGAACTCCAATTCCAGAAAAGAGGCGTTGTTCCGCATATCCCCCAGGTAGGTTACCAGCTTGGATACGCCCTCAGACACCTGGGTAATGGAGGCCACATACTGGGTCACTGCGCCCAGGCCAAAAGCCCCGGCCCAGGCCTTCAGGCAGACGAAGCCGTAGGCAACCCCGGTAAACATGACGGAAACGGCACCGGAGGCGGCACGGTAAAAGCCCATGGCTCCCCGGGCATACCGGGCGAAGATTCCCTTGGAATGGAAGGTATCCTCTTTATTTTGATTGTGCTTCTCGCAGATTTTCTCCTGCTCATAGGTGCGTACATCGGCAGTCAGCTCTCTGCGGAAGCCCATATAGCCAAAGTAGCTGAACAGCCGGTTCCCCAGCCGGTGCAAATCCGCATTTTTGGCCCAATAGCTTTCCGCCTGATTGGCAAGAACGGGGGCAATGAGGGTAATTCCCAGCATCACCGCCACCACCAGCAGCACCACCCAGGGGCTGTTCAGCCAGGCATACTGCACCGCTTCTGCCGGAACAGGGGTAAGGAACAAGGTCAGGGTAAGGGAAATGCCTCCCAGAATCCCCAGCAAGGCGGCGGTTCCTTCCGAAAAATCCTCCAGCACCCGGTAAAGGCCCCAGCCGCCGGCATTTTTATTCTGACGGATGGTATACAGCAAATCTGCATTCTCCGTTTCGTCCAGGTTCACATAATCCGTTTCCAGAATTTTCCGGGTCAGGATATACTCCATTTCAAACCAGCTTCCTGCCCATTGGGTTTCCTTCCACTTTTTCAGCAGTGCGGAAACCAGGGCAATCCCGGCGGCGGAGCCCAGGGTCAGCAGCACCCAGAAGCTCAGCTGCCCGGGGTCCCGTCCTCCCGCCAGTTCCTGAATCACCCGGGCGGAAAAATAGATTCCCACGTAGGGGGTCAGGGCCGCCCAGACCCCCTGGAGGGTTTTGGACAGAATCATTTGAGGATGGCTGCGGAAAATATAGAGAAAGCCCCTGCGGTTCAGCCGAAAAGCTTCCTTCCAGGATTTTGTATTATGCTTCTTCATGTTCCCCTTCCCCTTCCTGATAATATTTGCTCTGTACCCCATAGAGCTTGGCATATTTCCCCTCTGCCTCCAAAAGGCTCTGGTGGGTTCCCTCCTCGCAAATGCTGCCCCCATCCAAAAGGATAATCCGGTCGCAGAACCGGGTGGAGGCCAGGCGGTGGGAGATGTAGACCGAGGATTTTCCCCGGGTCATCTCGTGATACTTCTGGTACATATCCGCCTCTGCCAGGGGGTCCAGGGCTGCTGTGGGTTCGTCCAGCACCACAATAGGGCCGTCTTTATACAGGGCTCTTGCCAGCATCAGACGCTGGGTCTCGCCTCCGGAGAGGAGGATGGCCCCTTCGTATACCTCCCGGTTCAAAAGGGCTTCATAGCCCTGGGGCAGGGATTCCACCTTTTCCTTCAGGCCCGCTTTTTCCACGCAGTCTTTCACCTTTTCCAGGCAGATACCCTCCTCCCTCTGGGCGACATTGGCGGCAATGGTTCCCGGAATCACGGAAAAAGTCTGGAAAACTGCGGAAAACAGACGGTAATAATCCCGGCGATTATATTGCCGGATATCTTCCCCGTTCAGAAGCACTCTGCCCTGGGTGGGATCCAGAAAGCCGCAAAGCAATTTGATCAGGGTGGTTTTGCCTGCGCCGTTCAGTCCCACCACTGCCAGATTTTCTCCCGGGTGGAGGGTCAGGTTGATGTGGCACAGGGTGTCCTTCTCCGCCCCGGGGTACCGGAAGGATACGTCCTCCAGACGGATTTCCAGAGGTTCCCCCTGCTTGGGAGAAAAGGGCTTGCCATCTTCAAAGCGGAAAGGCTCCGGGTACTCCAGGCACTCCCGCACGGTGGTCAAATCCAGAGACTGACGGTACAGGGTGCTGCAATCCCCCAATATGGCGGTAATCCACTGGGCAAAGCCTCCCACCGCTGTAAACAGCAGCAGAAACTCCGCAACACTTACCTGGCGGTACAGCACCAGCCCGATAAGATAGGCATAGGCAACACCGTTGCGCAGGAAGGTCAGCACCAGGTCTGCCACCGCTCCCCAGAGATACACCCCCTGGGCTTTCCTGTGAAATGCGGTGTAGGCCCCCAGGGCCTTTTGGTTCAACTCCTCCAGCCAGGGGCGCAGGCCGAAAATCCGAATATCCTTTGCTGCCTGAAAATCCCCTGCCCGTTGGGATATGTAGTACATCTGCCGGCTGTATTCCGCCTCCTCCTCCCGGTGGCGGTAGCCGTATCCGCTCAGGCGGCTGCCAATCAGATAGCTGACCGCCGCTGTCACCAGAATCACCGGAATCAGCACCGGCTCCACCCCGGCAAACAGAAAGCAGTAAACAGCGAAGCCCAGAACGGAGGCGGTTAAATTGGTGAGGGTCGTCCAGACCGCTTCCGTTGCTTCCTGGTTGGAATCGGTAGATTCGCTGGCTTTGGATAGAATCTTTTGAAACCGGTCATCCTCCCGATTGGGATAGGAGGTTGTGGCTGCTTTACGGTTCAGCAGGTTGATAATCTCTGAACGCAGGGTAATTCTCCCGAACAGAACATTGGTACTGACATAGTTGGCAGCCGCTGACACCACCATCAGTGCCAGCACGAAGCCTCCCAGGGTTGCTGCCAACTCTGCCAGGCTGCCGTGGCGTTCCACCACCCCCAGGACTGCGGGGGACACATAGAGGTTAATGAGGTTCAGGGCTACCGTCAGGAGGGCGGATAGGAGTCCCAGCACCAGGACCTTCTTCTCCCGGGAGGTCCAGGCCAGCTTCACCATAAACCAGGTGTTCTGGGCCATATTGTATTTGGGTTTTTCCTTCTTCTTCACGAAGCTCACCAGCCTTTCTGGGGGTATCTTATCACAAAATTTTGTCCCCGGGGAAATCCGGGGACGAACGGTATTATTTGAGGGACGAATTGCATGGCGTTTCCAGAGGCAGGAGGATTTCCGTGGTAAAGGCGCCATCCTCGCTGTTGCGGCTGAGATATCCTCCCAGCCGCTCCACAATGGCATCCATCCGCACCAAACCGAAGCCGTGCCCCTCGCCCTTGGTGGAGCGGAAGCGGCCTGATTGCTTCTTTAGCTTCTTTCCAGCGGTAAGGTTGGTAAAGGAAATATACAGCTGGGTGCCCTTGGTATCCATATACACCCGAATCATCCGCTTCTCCTCCGGCAAAGGGAGGCTGGCATCCATGGCGTTGTCAAAGAGGTTGCCGATGATGCAGCACAAGTCGATTTCCGAGATGGGCAGCTTCACAGGAATATGGGCATCCGCCACCACCGGGATGTGCTTGGCCTTGGCCAGGGAGATTTTGGAATTGAGAATGGCATCGGTCATGGGGTTGCCGGTTTTGATGACCGTATCCACAGTGGTCAAGTCCTCATCCAGCAAGTCCAGATACTGGCAGATTGCCTCCCAGTTCCCGGCGGCGGCATAGGCCTTCATGGTCTGGATGTGGTTCCGGTAATCGTGGCGCCAGCCCCGGATTTGCCGGTACATATTGTCCACTTCCCGGTAGTGGGTCTCCACCAGCTCCTGCTGGTAAGAGCCAATCCGCTTGTCTATTGCTTTGGAAAACAGTCCCATACCTTTCACCTCAAGCCGATAATTGCCCGGTTTACTCCCTCATAGGCCCCCCGGGGCAGGGGGATTGGGGTTCCGTCCCGCAGGATAATCTCCTTTTTGGACACCCGGCTGATTTGGGTGAGATTCACCACCACGGAGCGGCCTGCCCGGTAAAACCGGTCATCCAGCTGTCCTTCAAGCTCTCCCAGGGTCATGCGCACTGTATGGGCCTCCCTGGCGTGGATGGTGACATAATTTCCGTAAACCTCTGCATACCGGATGTGAGGCACCGGGATGCGCACCATCTCTCCCCCGGATTCCAGGCACAAAACCCGTTCGTTTTTGGAAAGCTTCTCCGCCGCCCGATCCAGGACAGAGTAAAGCTTCTCCGGCTTTACCGGCTTCATCAGGTAATGCAGGGCCTCCACCTCGTACCCTTCGCTGATATAATCGGAGTAACCGGTGACAAAGACAATCTGCACCGTGTCGTTCTCCCGGCGGAGCTTTCTGGCCATGGTTACCCCATCCATTGCCCCCATTTCAATATCCAGAAGCAATATATCAAAGTCCTTGTGCTCGGCATAGTGAAAGAGAAACTCCTCCCCGGAGGCAAAGCTGCGGATGTGCAGGGTATGCCCCTGCTGATTCCCCCACTGCCGGGCAAGGTCTTGGATATAGTTTCTGTCTGCTTCCGAATCGTCGCAGATTCCTACCTGATAAACCATACTTCTACCCTCTGAAAAATCAATCTCATATGAGTATAGCACCAAAATGTGCTTTTTGGCAACAGAAAAATCGCCGTGGACAGGCCACGGCGATTTTGTTCACTTGGCAGAAAGGTCTACCGCTTTTCGCAGGATGGAATAAGCCGGCACCGGGCAAGGCAGCTGCAAATAAAACTGCATCTGGGGCTTTCTGGGCTCCTCCAGGGGATTTCCCTCCAAATCCTTCATGGTAAAGTCCTGCAAAGAGAAGGGGCGCAAATCAGGCCCCACCAGCTCCAGGGAATCCCCAGCCGTAAACTTGTTTCGCAGGCTGCACAGAGCAAGGCCGTTTTCATCGCAGCTTTCCACAATGGCTGCCACCTGCCACTGGCGGATGTACCGGGAATTTTCCGTATACTGTCCCGGCTCTCCGTAATAGAAGCCGGTGGAGTAAATCCGGTGGGACACGTGCTCCACCTCGTCCCGCCACACCGGGTCCACAGGCTTCCCTGCCGCCACATCGTCAATCACATGGCGGTAAGCCCCGGTGACAATGGCGGCGTAGTAGGCGGACTTGGCCCGGCCTTCAATCTTGATACAGTCCACCCCGGCCTCCATCAAATCCTTCAGGTGGTCGATGGTGCACATATCCCGGGAGTTGAGAATGTAAGTGCCCTTTTCGTCCTCATATACCGGGAAATACTCTCCCGGCCGCTTCTCCTCCATAAGGGCATACTGGTACCGGCAGGGCTGGGCGCAGGCACCCCGGTTGGAATCCCGCCCGGTCATGTAGTTGCTCAGGAGGCACCGGCCGGAATAGCTGACGCACATGGCGCCGTGGCCGAAGGTCTCGATTTCCAGCTCCTTGGGGGTTTTCTCCCGGATGGTGCGGATTTCCTCCAGGCTCAGCTCCCTTGCCAGCACCACCCGGGTGGCACCCAGGTCATACCAGGCTCTGGCACATTCGTAGTTTGCCACAGACTGCTGGGTGGAGATATGCCGCTGGCATTTGGGGGCGTACTTCCCCGCCAGGGTAAAGGCGCCCAAATCCGCCACAATCAGGGCATCCACCCCGGCGTCCTGGAGCTGCTCCAGATACCGGGGAAGGTTGGCAACCTCCTCATTGCGGGGCATGGTGTTCACCGTCACGTGGGTTTTCACCCCATGGGCGTGGGCAAAAGCCACCGCCCGGGGCAGCTCCTCCGGGGAAAAATTCCCCGCAAAGGAGCGCATTCCAAAGTCGGTACCTGCCAGATACACTGCATCGGCGCCGTATAAAACCGCCATTTTCAGCCGTTCCATATCCCCGGCAGGACTGAGTAATTCTATTTTTTTCATTTAGTACCCCAATGCCTCAACCTTCTGCTCATGCTCGGCAAGGGTTTCGGAGAACAGGTGCTCTCCGGCTTCCTTGGAGTAGACATAGTAGTGGTAGTCGGTATCATCCGGATCCAGGGCAGCGTAGATGGCATAGATACCGGGGTTGCAGATGGGTCCGGGAGGCAGGCCCTGGTTCTTCCGGGTGTTGTAGGGGCTGTCAAAGTCCAGATCCTCCTGAGCCAGCTCCTCCTTCTCCCAGAAGTAATCCCCGATGGCATAGTATACGGTGGCATCACAGTCCAGACGGGGGTATTCCTTCTGGTTGGTCAGCCGGTTATACAGCACGGAGGCAATGGTGAAGCTCTCCTTGGTGGTAGCCATTTCCTTCTGAACCATGGAGGCCATGGTCACCACCTGGGGCAGGGTCAGCTGGTGGCTGTCAATATACTCGCTGTCATAGCCGTTGCTGGAGAGCATATTGGCATACCGCTCCTGCATCTGCTGGAAGTTCTCCTTCATCGCATCGGTAAAGCGGTAGTCAAAGTCATCCAGCATCTTTTCCAGCACCCGCTTGGGGTCGTCGTTGGTGTAGAAGTCATAGGTATCCGGGAACAGGAAGCCTTCCAGGCAATACTTGTCTCCCCGCTCTATCCCCTCCAGGAACCAATAATCCTTCAACTCGCCGTTGGCGGCGTATTCCTCCAGCTCCTTTACAGTACACACGCCCTTTTCCTCCAGCAGGGCAAACACCTGGGCGCAGGTGTAGCCTTCGGGAATCAGCAAATCCTCTACAATCTCCCGGGAGGGGGACTGGGGGGACATCTGCTGAATCAGGGCATTATAGTCAAGAGAACTGCTGAGGGTGAAGGTACCGGCACTGATGTCGTCTTTCTTCCCGGTAAACTCCGCAAAGAACTTGAACACCCCGGGCTGGTCAATGAGGCCGGCATCTACCAGTTTCTGGGTAATGGCATCGATATTGCCCACATCCTCGTCGGAAATGGTGATGGTAGCGGTGGTATCCCCCTTGCCAAAGGCCATGATGTCGGCACACCATGTCCACAGGGTATTGCCCAGGGTCACGCCTATCAGCACGATGATGCACAGCCAGACCGCTGTCACCACCAGGTGAGGCAGACCGAACAGGCCATAGCCCCGCTTTCTTTTGGGGCGGGTCTTGGGCTTGGGGGCTTCCTCCGGCTGGGCTTCCTCAGGCTCCCGGGCACCGGTTCCCTCCTGGTAGGCTGCCACTTCCTCCGGCACCGGCTCAAACTTCATGGTGCGGGAGATTTCCTCCTGACCTGTGGTATCCTCCGCATCTTCCGCCACCGATTCCTCGTCCCAGTTTTCCGCCAGAATGGCATCCACCTCCGCATCGCTGGGATGGGTCAGTCCGGCAGAGGTAATGGCGTGCTCGTCGGCTTCGATTTCATCCATCGCTTCCTGCTCGCCTAAAATCTCGTCCAGCCAATCCTCCGTGGATTGCTGGGGGTCCTTTTTCTCAAAATCCATAGTTGCTCCTTTACAGGTGACGGATGACGATTTGCTCCGCCACGGTCTTTGCTGCTTCCTTTCCCTTCAGGGCCTCCACCAGCGCCAGGCCAAAGGGAACGGCACACCCGGCGGAGGTTCCGGTAATCACCTTTCCGTCCCGGATGCAGGGCACATCCGGCACCATCACCGCTTCCCCCATACCGGTTTCACAGCCGGGGTAGCAGGTGGCCTGCCGTCCGTCGGTGATGTGCAGGTCGGCCAGCACCGTGGGGCCGGCACAGATGGCAGCCATCCACTTATGGTTGTCCCGGGCAAAGGCAATGGCATCCATAGCCTGCTGGCTTCCCCGGATGGAGGCAACACCTCCCAGGCCGCCGGGCAGGACAATCATGTCCATATCCGTCAAATCCATCTCCTCCAGGGTGATGTCCGCCACCACCGGAACCTTGTGGCTGCTTACAACGGTCTTTCCGTTAATGCCCACCGTCAGCACCGGGATTCCGGCGCGGCGCATAATGTCCAGGGGGGCAATGGCTTCCGTTTCCTCGAAGCCGGTTCCCAACAGCATATATACCATAGTTTACGCCTCCAAGCATTTCTTTACACATTGATAAATTTCTTCGTGAATATCCTCTATGGTGCGCATGGCCCCATCTTTTACGCAGGAAATTACCTGCCAGTGATAAAATTCTGCTGCCTGTCTGCCCACTTCCCGGCAGGCGGCAAGGTATGCCGTGTCCTGCTCGTGGATGTCCGCCTGGGTATGGGTGTCCTGCTCCCGGCGGCGGAGAAGCTTCTCTGTAAAGTCCGTGGGTACGTCCAGATACAGCACCAGGTCAGGCTTGGGCAGCTGGAGCTTGTCAAACTCCAGGTCGTACAGCCAATGCAGGAAGGTCATCCGCTCCTCCCGGGGCACCTTCACCGTCTGGTGCACCGCATTGGAGGTGGTGTACCGGTCCGACAGCACCAGGCCGCCGGAGGCATACCACTGGCCCCAGTCCATTTTATAGGAGGCATACCGGTCCACCGCAAAAAAGGTGGAGGCGGCATAGGCATTCACATCCTCCGGCCTGGTGCCAAACTCCCCGCCCAGATACATCCGAATCAGAGCGGAGCTCTCCTGGCTATATCTGGGAAACACCAAGTGCTTGAAGGAAACCGCCTCCTTTTCCAGCCGCTCCGACAGAAGCCGGAACTGGGTGGACTTCCCGGAGCCGTCCGTTCCCTCAATCACAATCAGTTTTCCCATATTCTTTACCCTCCTCTTACTGGAAAGAGGCTATGTAAGCCCAAATTATCAGCTTAAAATATAGCACATTTTTCCCCTTTTGTAAACCGTCCCCGGAAAACCATTGCTGAATTTTCTATGAATGGCAGGAAATCCCCCGGGGCAGTTGCATATTGGAAAAAAATCTGCTAAAATAGCAGAAAAATCACTGTGTATTTACAAAGGAAGTCAGACTATGGAAGAAAATATTCTCTCATTTCAGGATTTGGGTCTCTCCCAGCCTACCTTGCAGGCGCTGGAGCGGCGGGGCTACGGCTACCCCACCACCATTCAGCAGGAGGCCATTCCGCCCCTTATGGAGTGGAAGGATGTGATTGCCAAAGCTCCTACCGGCACCGGCAAGACCTTTGCCTTCGGCATTCCCATGATTGAGCACATTGACCCGGAGCAGCCGGAGGTACAGGGGCTGATTCTTGCCCCTACCCGGGAACTGGCAATTCAGATCGGAGATGAGCTGCGGGAGCTGCTCACCTTCCACAAGGGCATCCGGGTAGCGGTGCTCTACGGCGGCGCCGGCATTGTGGGCCAGGCCAAGCAGCTGGAAAAGAAGCCCCAGATTGTGGTGGCTACCCCCGGACGGCTTATGGACCACTATAACCGGAAAAACATCCGGCTGGACAAAATCCGCACCGTCATTCTGGACGAGGCAGACCGAATGCTGGATCTGGGCTTTTTCAAGGATGTGACCCGGATTATTGAGCGGGTGAAGAACCGGAAGAATCTGGGGCTGTTCTCCGCCACCATCTCCCAGGAGGTCATGACCGTGTCCTGGATGTATCAGCGGGACGAGGTGGAAATCACCGTGGAGCCCAAGGAGGAGGACCGGCCGGATATTCAGCAGTTCTCCATTACCGTCACGCCCCTGGAAAAGGCGGAGACCACCCTGCGGCTCATCCGTACCCAGGACTATCACCGGGTGATTATTTTCTGCAACACCAAGCATATGTGCCAGCGGCTTTGCGACGAATTCCAGCGAACCGGAGCCAGCTGCGACTGCATCCATGGGGACATCCGCCAAAGCCAGCGGGAAAAGACCATGCAGCAGTACCGGGACGGGAAGCTGGAAATTCTCATCGCCACAGATGTGGCCTCCCGGGGCATCGATGTGGAGGATGTGGACTGCGTCATCAACTATGACATTCCCCTGGAAAACGAATATTATGTCCACCGGATCGGCAGAACCGGCCGGGCAAAGAAGAAGGGCGTGGCCTATTCCATCATCGGCAATTTCCCGGAGCAGGCAAAGCTGGATGAGATTGCCAAGTACTCCCACTATCAGATTCAGCCCGTGGTGCTGGGCGATGACGGCACCCTGACCCTCCAGGAGGTCAAGGCACCGGTCATCAAGAAGCGGTTCCGTTGACCCCCCGGGAGGAAGGGTTCCTGCTGCTCACCTGCCAGCTGGGAGACCCAAACTGCAAGGTACTTACCACCCCCCAGCTGCGAAATCTTTTCCGCAGTATGGAAGGCTTCTCCCTGCCGGAGGAAGCCCGGGAGCTGGAAGAAAAGGATTTGGGGGCGTTGGGCTGTTCCAAAGAATTAAGCCGCCGGATTCTGGAGCTGCTGGGAAGAACCCGGCAGCTGGGGTGGTACTTAAAACAGGCAAAGATGCATGGCTGCACCCCCATCACCCGGGTAAGCCCGGGGTATCCCCTGCTTCTCCGAAAGCGATTGGGGCTGGAGAGTCCCGGCTGCCTGTGGGCCAAGGGGGATGTTTCCCTTCTGGACTCCCCAGCGGCGGCTTTGGTAGGCAGCCGCTCCATTGAAGCCGAGAATCTGGCATTTGCCCAGGAAGTGGGCAGGCAGGCAGCCCGGCAGGGCTATACGCTGGTCTCCGGCAATGCCAAAGGTGCAGACCAGGCGGCGCAAGAAGCCTGTCTGGAAGCCGGGGGCCGGGTCATCTCCGTCATTGCCGATTCTTTGCAGGATAAGGAGGAACGGGAAGGGCTTCTGTATCTGTCTTTGGACAGCTTTGACACTCCCTTCTCCCCTGCCCGGGCGCTGCACCGGAACCGGGTCATCCACGCCCTGGGGCAGCTGACCTTTGTTGCCCAGTGCAGCCAGGGTACCGGCGGCACCTGGGACGGCACCGTAACCAACCTGCGCCAGAGCCTTTCCCCGGTGTTTTGCTTTCAGGACGGCACCGCCGCCATGGAAGCCCTCCAATCCATGGGCGCCTGGGGCATTTCCCGGGAGGACTTACATGATTTTTCCCGGCTGACTCCGGGACAATGGAATTTTTTACAGGAATAATCCCGACCCGGAAAGGGAGGATACCCATGACCATAGGGGAAGCGGTGCGTTATCGGATTCTGCAACTATGCGAAGAACGGAATTTATCCGTGAACAAACTCAGCAGCATCAGCGGCGTAACCCAGTCCACCGTAAACAACATCATCAGCGGAAGGAATCACAGCACAACAGTCTCAACCCTCCAAAAACTCTGTGACGGCTTGGGTATCACCATTCAGAATTTCTTTCAGTCAGACCTGTTTGTCGGGCTGGAACAGGAAATAAAATAACCAAAGGGAGAAGTCGGTGGACTTCTCCCTTTGGCTTATTCAAAAGCTTTTGCGCAGGCCACGGCTTTCTGCCAGCCGGTGAGGCGGGTTTGGCGCTCTTGGGGGGAAATCTGGGGAGCAAAGACCCGGTCGCAGCGCCAGTTCTTCTCGATTTCCTCCAGGCTTTCCCAATAGCCAACCCCCAGGCCTGCCAGGTAGGCTGCGCCCATGGCGGTAGTTTCCACGCAATGGGGCCGCTGCACCGGGGCGCTGCACAGATCTGCCTGAACCTGCAAAAGATAGTTGTTGGCGCTGGCTCCTCCATCCACCCGCAGTCCCGGGATGGCCATGCCTGCGTCTGCCTCCATGGCCCGGAGCACATCCACCATCTGATAGGCGATGGAATCCAGTGTGGCCCGGATAATATGGTACTTGTTCACCCCCCGGGTCAGTCCCACAATCACACCCCGGGCATAGGCATCCCAGTGGGGTGCCCCCAGTCCGGTGAAGGCCGGCACCACATAGCAGCCGTTGGTGGAGTCCACCTTGTTGGCCATATACTCCGAATCCCCGGCAGACTCCAAAAACCGCAGCTCGTCCCGAAGCCACTGGATAGCCGCCCCGGCCACAAACACGGAGCCTTCCAGGGCATAATTCACCTTCCCGTTCAGGCCCCAGGCGATGGTGGTCACCAGGCCGTTCTGAGAGTCCATAGGAGTACTGCCTGTATTCATCAGGAGGAACGCTCCGGTACCATAGGTGCATTTGCACTGTCCCGACTGGAAGCAGGTCTGGCCAAAGAGGGCTGCCTGCTGGTCTCCCGCAGCCCCGGCGATGGGAATGGAGGCTCCCAGAATTCCCGGGTCTGTGTGTCCGTAAACGGCGCTGGAGGGCATCGGCTCCGGCAGCATGGATTTGGGAATGTCCAGGAGCCGGAGAATTTCCTCATCCCAGGTGAGGGTATGGATATTGAACAGCATGGTCCGGGAGGCGTTGGTGTAGTCCGTCACATGGACCTTGCCCCCGGTGAGCTTCCAGATGAGCCAGGTCTCCACCGTTCCAAAGAGCAGCTCTCCGGCACTGGCCTGCTCCCGGGCGCCCGGTACATGGTCCAGAATCCACCGCAGCTTGGTTCCGGAGAAATAGGGGTCCAGCACCAGGCCGGTTTTCTTCCGGAAGAAATCCTCATAGCCCAGCTTTTTCAGCTCCTGGCAATAGTCTGCCGTCCGGCGGCACTGCCACACGATGGCAGGACACACCGGCCGTCCGGTGAGCCGATTCCACACAATGGTGGTTTCCCGCTGATTGGTAATGCCGATGGCCGCCACATCTCCGGCTGCAATTCCCCCGTTGCTCAGGGCCATTCTGGCCACCTCTACCTGGGTGGCATAAATCTCCTCCGGGTCATGCTCCACCCAGCCCGGCTGGGGAAAATACTGGGTAAATTCCTTCTGGGCCATTGCCACAATTTCCCCATCCTTGCCAAAAAGAATACACCGGTTGCTGGTGGTACCGGAGTCCAAAGCCATGATATACTTGCCCATAGGGATTCCTCCTGCCTTGTTTCGGCTGCTGCCGTTTTCGATAGCACCATCATATCACATAGAAAGAGAATACACAAGAACAAGTTATTTGTGAAAAATGACCTCCCAAAACCTGCGACCCCCCGGGAAGCACCACATACTTTCTTCAAATTGGCTTTGCGCCCGCAGGCTCCCTCCGTCTTGGGGCTGCGCCCCAAGCCACCTCCCTCCCGGAGGGAGGTATTATGCGCAGGTACGCAATTTCTGTAAAAAAATGACCTGCCGAAGGTAGTTCGTAATAAGACAGGTTTATAGTGTTTAGTGAGAACAGCGTGGCGTGAAGTCACGCTGTTCTGCTTTTTACTGCGTGATTGACCATTTCTGTGATAATGCTTTCGGGTAGGAAACCGATACAGGCGAGGCTGATCTGCACATCCTGCACCCTATGTCCGCTGCTTTTGTCAGGAGCACAAACATATACCTTATTCACAAGATCATGCAGGACTGCCGGCGTCAGTTCCGTCAGCTCTGGGTATTTCTTCGCCCTACGGATGAACTGTTCAATGCTGTCTGCGTTTTGCAGCCAGCTCTTTTTTGAATTCTTCATTACGCTTGGCGCCGAGTTTTTCACGGAACAAGTCCTCGCAATCGGATATGTAGCAAAGAAGGATTTGCAGAAATTTCAGCACGCCCTTTTCCAAAACCATTGCACGGATGAAGTGTGTTCCGCATACATCTTTGCCTTTCTTATTTAGCTAAGAATGCCTTTTGGTTGACGATGGAATTGCTGTCTCCCTGTTGGT
>ERZ1643251.734-NODE-734-length-42933-cov-6.399062_pt1 | contig 42933 bp, 41 predicted proteins | sample MGYA00579261_ERZ1643251 | MGnify/ENA primary metagenome ERZ1643251 (study PRJEB29033, sample SAMEA4952267) | chicken gut metagenome | biome: Broiler Chicken; feature: Gastrointestinal Tract; material: Caecum | place: Ireland | collected 2018 | study: Broiler... | reverse complement strand
GTGTGGTTCTATTATACCACTTTTTCGGAGTTTACACAATCTATTTTACACTGTCGAAAATTAACCCGAGGCAAACATTTGGTAGTTGAATTTCGGTTTGACGACACATTGTGGCGTGAGTCGCTTAATCCCGGTAAATATCCAGATGGGGCTTATCTAAATGTGCTTTTTCATAACGGAGTTAACGCACAGGGGTATATATATGGTGTATGGCATGATAGGTTTGTACGCAGCGTTAAACATCGTCCTGCAAGTCATTTTATGTATAAAGCGCGCGATGAATTTATGCAGAAACACCCCGGTTGTAGTATAGAAATCGATATCAAATACGAATAGATTTAGCAAAGTCAAGAGGTGAATGTATGGCTGCTAAAAAAGCAAATACAGGTAATGCGGATTTATATATTGTAGTAGGCGCGGACAGGGTAAAAACAGCTTCTATTATCGCCTCTGACCTTCAAGCTGTAATCAACGAGATATCAGACGATGAAAATCGCCGTCCAAGGGTTGTGGTTGGAGCTGCCAACACAAAACAAGCCACAATACAGATGTCCCGCGACCTGAAAGCGATACTTTCAAATATAAACAAAGACCCAAAACAACAGTTCAAACTTAATGTAAGCGTCGGGTCGCTCAATTTTGACAACGTTAACATCTCGCCGTTGGTCAAGAAAATAGAGTCTGCGCTGAAGAACATTAAGATTTCATCGATTCAGTTTTCCGGTGGTATCGGTTCAAAGGACGCTTCGGCTGCGCTACAAGCTGAACAGGTAATTATTAAGCAGTCGAACTCTGTGCTTGACCAGCACGAGAGTAAAATGAGGGATGCGGCTAAAGCCGAGGCATTAAAGGCTTCACAGTCGCAGCAAACCGCCGAGGCTATCAAGCAGGAAACTGCTGTTACCGAACAGTCGAACAAAACACTGGAGAGTCACGCTGCCAATATTAGGAAACTGAAAGGCGGCTCGACCGCGGCAGACATTGAGGCGATAAAGAAGCTGGCAGAGGCTCAACTGGGCGACGGCTACGAAATACGCTCGGTTACAGTCGACAAGACTATTATTGACAACGATGCTGACAATATTGCGCGTTTAGTCGGTTCGGTCAATGAATACAACAGGGTTACCGGCGAAAGCATTACACAGGTCTTTGAAGCTACAAAGGCGATCGACGACGAGAAAGCGGCGTTGTCGGATTTGATTCTTACTCATCAGAGATACAAAAAGACCATTCAGCGGAACGCTGATTCGCGCACACCGCAGCAATGGCGCGATTATGCCGCGGCACAGATTAACGCGCTCAATCAGCGGATAGCTTCATACAAGCTGATAAACCGTGACGATGTTGTTAACGGTAGTGCGGCAGACTGGATTGACGGTAGACGCATTGTTCAGAGCAAAGATGATTACAATCAGCTTGCAATCGCGATCCGCACGGTAAGAGCCAACCTTGACGCAATGAGTCAGAGTGCTAAGAGCGACCGTTCGCTCGATCAGATGGTTGCGCTCGGTAACCGTCTGAAGGCACTGCCCACCGATCTTGCCAAAGCAAAGCAGAATCTTGATAGGTTATCGTCTTCGACAGTGAAAATTGGAGACGAAACAGTCGACTTAAATCAACGGTATGCCGACTTAGAAACTCGATTAAAATCGCTGCAAAATATTGGCTTAGGCAACTTCCGTTTAGATAATTTAAAAGATCTGCAGTCGCTGTCAAATGAAATTAATCTGCTGCAAAGACAGATATCGCTTGAACGTAACAATGAGAACTTGTCACGGCCTACAACCACACCCGAAAGTTACGCGCTGCAGTATCGCGATCTCGTCGCGTCGTTCGAGCAGGTTGAGAATCGATACAATCGTCTTTTGACGCAGACACCAGAACTTGTAAAAAACTATGAGGAAGTCCGTGCGGCTGTACGCGGAATAGCGGCTGAATGGGACAATACTGCCGAGAGTGCAGACAAGCTGACCGCCACACAGCACCGTATCAAGACTCTTAATAAAGAAGTTGGGGCACAGCGTACAAGTAACGTCGAACAGATAAAAAATTTTATCGACAGTCTTGGCAAATACGACGCACAGATAGCTAACTCAAAATCGAAGCTTAGCGCACTGGGTGATGCTGGTATTGGTAGTGAGGCTGCTGCAAAGCTTGAGGATTTTGAATCGGCGTTGAAAAATGCGAGGGACGAGATAGAACGCTTCCGCAATGCGTCGAACAAGTCGGAGATAAAAAAGTTTGGCGATCAGGTGTTAAAAGCTGAGCGGAAACTTAAGCAGTTGTCGACAACCACTCGTCAGGCGTTTTCGTCACTGTCAGCTTCTCAGACCGCCGAAAAGTCAATAACGACTGTTACAAATAAGCTGCGCGCGCTGGTCAACACGATGACCAATTATATCGCGTCAAACGGCAAAATACGCACCGATGCAGGTTTATCTACACGCTTTGACGAAGTACTTGAAGAAGCGAACGCCCATCTGAACGGCAGTATTCAACTAAACGACGCGGACTATAACCGGCTGCGCGAGCAGTTCGGCGCGATACAGACCGACGCGAAAAATCTGGGGATTTCCGGCGAAACAGGATTTCAGCGACTGAACAATCAGGTTCAGAAACTTGCGACATATCTAAGCGGTGCGACATTGTTATTCGGCGCGATTAATCAGATTAAGACGATGATAACCAATGTCATCGAGCTTGATTCGGCTATGACCGAGCTTAAAAAGGTCACAGACGAGACGGACGCTACCTACGAGAGTTTTTTAACCAATGCGGTTTCGCGGGCTAAAAGTCTCGGCGCTGCTCTGTCTGATGTAGTTTCGGCAACAGCGGATTTCGCGCGGCTCGGATATGATATTGCTGATTCTGCGGCTCTTGCTGACGCGGCTATTGTATACAAGAATGTCGGTGACGGGATCGAAAGCATTGACGACGCGTCCACCAGCATAATCAGCACAATGAAAGCCTTCGGCGTTGAAGCCGAGGACGTCATGACTATTGTCGACCGCTTCAATGAAGTCGACAACCGGTTCTCGATTTCATCTAAAGGTATCGGTGACGCACTGCTGCGTTCGGCTTCGAGTCTTGCAACTGCGGGGAATACGCTCGACGAGTCGATTGCGCTCATCACAGCGATGAACGAAGTCGTACAAGACCCTGATGTCGTCGGTACAAGTTTGAAGACGATTGCTTCGAGGCTTCGTACTACAAAAGGTGAGCTTGAAGAACTGGGCGAAGACGCAGAGGGTGCGGCTGAATCGATAACCGCGCTTCAGACCAAGCTCTTAAATTTAACTCATGGCAAAGTCGACATATTTGAATCGGACAATGTGACATTTAAGTCGACCTACGATATAATGCAGGAGCTTGCATCGGTTTGGGGTGAGATGAACGACCTTGAACAGGCGAGCGTCACTGAGCTTATCGGTCAGGTAAGACAAGCTAACACTTTCTCGTCGCTCATGAACAACATGAGTACTGCCGCCCAAGTTGTCGAGACGAGTATGAATTCGACCGGCAGCGCGTTGGCTGAAAACGACAAGTATCTTGAATCCATTCGCGGACATATGAGTTTGCTCGCGGCGTCGGCTGAGTCTTTCTCGAATACCATTATCGACAGCGAAGTGTTGAAATACGGTATTGACGGGTTGAGAACTATTATCGACCTGATGGACGAGATCGCGAGCTTTTCTACCTCGGGATTTCTCGGCATGGCGGTTGGCGGGGTGCTGTCGACGACCGGATTTAATTTAATTGATTTTGACAAGCTGCAAACTCTGCTTACAAATGAAAAGAGTAATACAAACGGCAAGTTCTGGGATAGTCTACTGCGCTCGTCGTTTTTGGGCATAGGTCAGACTAATAGCGATATTGGCGTCATTAATGAAGTTATCACACAGCTGGAAGAACTTTCCAAAATTAAAGTTGATTCAAAGTTCAGCGACCAGCTGGACGGAATAACGCTTTCGCTGATGGAGAACGTCAATGTAAGCGAAGAAGCGAGAACGAGCATTAACAAATATCTGACCGACCTTGGTAACACAAGGGATATTAAGAAAGCTACGGCGGGACTGACGTCTTATCAACAGCGTTTGTCGAACGTTGGTTCAGTCGCAAAGCAGATTGGTGCGCAAATTCTGAATGTCGGCGCACAGATGGCGGTTGGCTTTGCAATCGGCGCGGCACTCGACCTGCTTATTAGCGGCATTACATATGCGTACGACAGCATCGTCAACGCAGGACAGCGCGCGATTGAAAAGGCGCAGGAGCTTACCGCGGCATGGCAGGAGAATGCTGACGCGATAAGTGAACAGGAAAAGTTTTTATCTGATTATGGCTCGGAGCTTGACCGGCTTGCGTCGGGTGTGACCGATTATGGCGAAAACCTGAGTTTAACGAACGAACAATACGAACGCTATATTAAGCTGTGCGGTGAAGCGATAGCTTTATTCCCTAATCTTGAGACTATGTACACGTCTCAGGGAAAGCTGATTCTCGCGTCGAAGGATTTACAGCAGGAGCTGAACGCCGAGCTTGAGAAAAGCCGTGAGCTTCAGCGAGCAGTGATCGAGGCGGACGCAGCGCAGGTATATGAGGGCGTATACAACGCGTACGACGAACAGAAGTATCAGATCGAGTTGCTGCGCGGGTTGTTGTCCACTGATGATATCGAGCAGTTCTTACGCGAGAATTACAGGTTCTATGACCGATTGCACGGTGAAGTAACTGTAAACCCCGGCGCGATTGCGATACTTGAGGATTTAGGCATCAAAAGAAGCAGCATAGCCGATCCGTTGAGCAGCTGGGCTGACGCGATACGCGACAACCTTTCGGCACTTCAATCAGATCTTAACACAATCGAGTCAGAGATCGATGACGCGCCGATACAGGATATTGTTAGCAGCATATTTGAAACCAGCGAGGATTTTGCTTCTCTCGATGCGTCATTGCAATCAAACATACGTTCGGTATTCAATAACCTTGACATTTCGTTTTATACCGAACGTTGGGATGAGAACGACGGGCGCAAGCTGTATAACGAGCTGCGTGATAATTATATCGCTCCACTATCCAAGTTTCAAGATGAAATTTCTACAATACTGAATCCGGATATCTCTCTCGGCACGGACGAATATTCCAAGAGTTTACGCGAAGCGTTTAATACATTGCCTGTCGAGCTTCAGGGCGTGTTCGAGTCGGCATATGACGACGCGTCGCTTGGCTTTGGCTGGAAGCGCGACCTTGCGGATAAGCTACAGCAAGAAATCCATAGTATAACAGATAATCAATATTCAGTTGAAGACGTAAAGATTATTTTAAGTCCCGATTTTGAGATTAAAGAGGGACAATCGGTTGAGGATGCTCTGGCTGAATACAGGAACGTAACTGTCGACGGCGGCGCGATAGAAGATATCTCCGAAGCGATTGATTCGTACAACAAGAGTCTCGAAGAACTCAACCGGCTGTATATTGAACAGCGCGAGAATCAGACACTCTCAAACGAAACATATAACAATCTGCTCAAAAACAATGTCGAGCTGGCGGGGCTGCTTGAAGCGCAGTACGACGAGCTAACCGGTACGGTTGAGGGTTGGACACTATCAGCGGACGCGGCGGCAAATTATGCGGATGATCTGCGAGATGTCGCGATGGAAACGCTTATCGCAAGCGGGGCTACCGCAGAACAGATTTCACAGCTTCAGGCATACAAAGGCGCACTTGATGACGCCGAGGACAGGATTGTCAAAATTGCAAGCGCGAACGAAACGCTTGCCGAACTTTTTGTCCGTGCGGCGAACGCCGAGCAATTCGCATATTCCGAAGTTGTAGAATTAACCTCAGCTTATCCGGAGCTGATATTTCAGTTTGATGAGCTTACCGGAAAATACAATCTCTATCCCGAGTCGGTCGATAAAATTATCGACGCGAACTACGCGCAGATACAATCGCTTCAGAAGACCCGTCTCGAATGGATTAAACTAAAGGCTGAGCTTGACTTTGAAGCCGCCGGAGTCGGTACTGGTACAGTCAATACAATAATTAAAAATATTGACAGAAACGGTATTACGTCGCTTGCCGATTATATGGAAACAAACGAGCTTTCCAATATAACCGGTCACGCGAAGCGACTGGTCGAAGCGTACACATCATATCTCAATGATATGGCTGACGCTGACACGCAGTATGCGGCAATAAAAGAAGCTCTGATTTCCGACGCGCAGACGGCATGGGAAGATCAGAACGAGCAAACAGAGTCTTCGCCGGACGAGGAAGAAGTCAATCAATATGAACTGAACCGCTCGCAGTTAGACCGCGAGAAAAAAGCACTTGACAGCCGAGTTGAGCTACAAAAAGAGTATGTCGTTTACGGCATTAAAAATGACCGCGATTATTATGAGACGCTGCGGCAGATTGCGCTCGACGGATATCGTGCGCAGGAACTTGATGCCGAGGATTTCAAAGACGTCATGCTCGAAATACAGATCGGGCTGCGCGAAGCGACGGTGGCTGAGTACCAAAAGCAGGAGGATTTGCTGACGACCGAAAAGCGCAAGCTTCAGGCGGGAATGGTTTACGACCATTCGGTAATCTCATCGCTCGCCGACTTCTGGGATAAATATGAGGATTTGTCGCGCGCACGGTACGAGCAGAATATCATCGACGCGACTGAATTCGCCGATGCGATGATTGAAGTGTTCGAGGGACGGCAGGACGAACTGCTCTCTGTCTTTTCTCGGATTGACAATCAGATTTCGCTCTGGCAGAATCAGGACGACGACAGCATTTACGGTTATGTGAACCGTGACAAGATTGTCGATGCATATGAGGAACAGATGCGGCTCGCGCACCAGTACGCCGAAGAATACCGCGACGTTATGAAAAACGCGGGTATCGCCGACGAGGAAATCGAGAACAGCGACTACATCAAGGAACTTTCCGGAATCTGGTGGGATGCGAACAATGCGCGTAAGGAAGCACTTCAGGACGCATACGAGGAGGGCATGAACGCCTACGAGGACTACATCAGTCATCACAATTCTATGGCGATGTGGGGTGCGGACTCCGAGATTGCCGCTTGGCAACGCGCGTCTGACTTTCTTGAGCAGTCTTATCAGCAGGGGTTAATTGACTACCGGATGTACCTAAACGAGCGGCTCGATTTACTTGAAAGCCAATATGCCGCCGAGCAGGACAGACAGCAGGCGTATATTAATGCGGTACTCGACCAGCTCGACCGTGAAAAGCGGGAGCTTGAATCTATCCGAGAGGAGTACGAGAAACAGCAGAGCGATTACGAAACTGTCGTTTCAACTGTCACCGACTTCATACAGGAGCAGATTGACGCGCTGAACAAGGAGAACGAGGAGTTGAATCGGCAGCTCAATCTGCAAAAAGCGATTGAAGCTGTCGAACGAGCGCGTTCACAACGTACTAACCGCATATACCGCGAAGGTGTAGGTTTTGTCTGGGAAGCTGATAATGAAGCGGTCAAAGACGCCGAGGAAGAACTCGACGACCTTGAGCGTGAGTATGCGCTACAAGACCGTATAGACGCGCTTGAAGCCTACAAAAAGGCATGGCAAGACACGATTGACAGCTACGAGGATAATATCAATCGTGAGATTGTAGCTTCAAAGCTTGGCGCGGACTGGGAACAGTATCTGCTCGATATGCGCACCGACTATCTGGACGATTTTGCGAGCGAATATGCCGACATACGCAATCAGTTGGATGAGGAATTCGAGGGTTCGGTTGCAAGTCAGATTGCGGCGGTCGACGAGATGTCAAACGCATGGAACAGTATGTACGATGAAATCAACAATGAGTTGAATTCATATGTGGATTTAAATGAGTACATAGCTGAATTCGAGAAGATGTCTTATGAGGAACGGCTTGCGGCTTTAGCGGAGTTCAAAACTTCGTCGATTGCGAACCTACAGGCAATAAGAGACGCGGCGGCAGCGGCTTCACGCGAGCTTGCGTCTATCGGCAGCGTCAACCCGGGCGGATATGCGGTTTCGCAGCCGACGATGGACTACTCAAGCCTTAGCTCCGCAGAACAAAACATTATATCTTCAATGAAAGATTATTCAGAGAAATGGTGGAGCGCGACATCAGACGAAGAAAAAAAGAATCTGCACAATTCGAACAAGCTGCTTGCCAATGCGCTTGAATCTTATGGTACAAAATTAGAGTATGAAGAAGCGAGCGGCATCTGGTATGTCATCAAGAACGGTCAGCGTTTCCGCGCGTATGCGTCGGGCGGACTCAGCACCGAGCAGGGGCTTGCTATGCTTCATGGTTCAAAAAGCGCACCCGAGGTTATACTGAACAATTCCGACGCTTCAAAGCTCTGGCAATTCGTTCAGTCTTCTCTGCCGCAGAGAGCAGAGTTCATGAATAATATCGGTCGTAAGTCTCAATCGATAAGCATTGGCGATATTATCTTGCATGGCGTTCAGGATGTGAACGGCTTATCGAAGGCAATTGTCGAGCGTCTGCCGCTCAAGGTTTTACAGATGATAAACAGGTAGCAGAATGAATAAGCCGCGCTTCGGCGCGGCTTATGATATAATGAAATTTCATGACATCTATTGGCAAAATCTCAATGCTGTAGTACAATTATTTATAAAGGTGAGGATATGTATTCAGAACAAGAGATAGTTGACGCGATATTAAAAAGCATAGCCGATGTAGCAAAAAAGGCTGTGACGTCTGCACCGTATGACAGAACCTATCGCGGCTTTATAAAATCAGTGTCCTCCGGAGTTTATACGGTGCAGATTGAGGGCATGGATTATCAGATAAAATCGAGCGGCACATATGCGGTTGGCGACACCGTGTATGTGCTTTTTGTTCAAAATAACCCGAACAACAAATTGATATTAGGAAAGGCAGGCGCTTGATGGCGGCAATATCACTCACAGGCATCGATGCCTTCGACGCGGCGCAGGGAAAGCGGGTTACTTTCAGTTATACCGGCAATCAATGTATTGCTAACCGCCTTATCGTATATGACAGCGCGACCAACAGCGAGGTCTACAATTCGCGGCAGGAATCGTTCGCGCTTTCGCACACCATTACTGCTGGGTCGCTGACCAACGGTGTGCTATATTATCTGAAGATAACCGCCTACTACATGGAAGGCAACGAAGAAAAATCGGTTACATCTTCAGCGTCGAACAATTTCTACTGCCTTTCGACCCCGACATGGGCGTTCAGCGATATCACAAACGGGCAGATTATCGGCAACTCGTCACTACTGCTGACTATGACCTATTCGCAGGCGCAGAACGAAGAAGTAAACGAGTTTGCAATTGTAGTCTATACCGCGTCGCGCAGCATATACGCACAGAGCGGCGCGCTTTATTCAGTGTCCAGCAGCTACACTGTCGAGGGTCTTGCCGATAACACGGTTTATTATCTTCGTGCTTACGGCACCACCGTCAACGGCTTATACTTCGACACTCGCACCGACTACCCGAACGACATTGAAATTCATGTCGACTATATCAGCCCCGAGGTTTATTCGCTGGTCTTTCTTGAAAATGTGCGCGACCGCGGATACATACGAATTTCAACCAATATCGCGAGTATTGAGGGTCGGACTGAATCGGGCGAGGATGTGGTGTACATCAACGGCACTGAAGCCGATCTGCGCGAGGATATGGTTATCTTCGACGACAACGTTCTGATTCAAGACGAGTTTAACATGGTCCTTACCTGCCGCGACATAACGCTGAATGGAATACTGTTAGACCTTGGCGGCAGGGTTATCGTGTCGTGGCGCAAGCAGGGCGAAGCGTATTTTGCCGAGCTGAAATGCAGCGACGGCGCGGGGTATGTATTATATAGCAGTCCGATATATGGTCTTGACGGCAGCGAATCCTTCAAAATCAGAGTTGGATTCACTCAGGGTTTCTACACGCTTTCGGCGGAGGTGGCGGTATGATTTTCTTAGGCATGGCGTTTGCGTCTGACGATAGATGCTTCGGTATCAGTCCGGTTTCACCGCCATATTTTACGTCGGTAAAGGTAGGTTCTGCCATTGTAGACGACTTGAACGCGGTGAGAGGAAACGGAGATGTGTCTGACGACTGGACGTTCGACACAATATTACACGCGAAATTCGAGGAGAATTTACTCGCTGGCAATATCGACTATCATGTATCATCGATTGACAAGGTTCGCTTAAAGAGGCGAATTTTAGGCGAAGTGGTGTGGCAGACGATATTCGAGCGCAGTATTGAGTCGGACGAAGATTTGAAGTTTGACTGGCATGACACTACGGCTCGCGGTTCAACCGAGTATGAGTACACGTTAGTGCCGGTGTTCGGCGATGTCGAGGGTTCGTTCTTTACAAGCTCGATACTCTCGGAATTTTCGGGTGTATTTATTATCGACTCTACAGGGATATATGCGACCGAGCTTGAGATTGAGCTGTCCGAGGCGCGCAATCGTCAGGTCGGTGTGGTCGCTCCGGCTAACCGTAAATATCCGTATGTTATCGCAAATGGGCTTAATAATTATGATTCAGGCTCGCTGTCAGCTTATTTTGTCGAAAAGAAGGATGGACAATACGACACAAAAGGTGGTTTCAGTCACCGGCGCAGACTCAAGGATTTTCTCTACAACGGTTTACCGAAGCTGCTGAAGATGGACGATGGTCGTATGTGGTTAGTGGGGATTTCAAGCTCGTCAATTCAGGACAGCGAGCAGGGACACTATGAGTTTATCACGACATCATTTGACTGGACTGAAATCGGCGACTGCGATAGCTTTAACGAACTCAAGGCGTCTGGGGTGGTGACGGTATGAGCTACAATCCTACACAGGAAGATATCGCTCTATTATACCAGTCAAGCCGCAGCATATATGCGAGGTTGGAAATTCTCAACAAGAGCATGAAGATGGTTGGTACGCTTGAGGGTGTGATGATATCGGACAGGTATATTTTTGACGCTTCGGCGAACTCGCGCAAAACGGCGAGCATAAGTCTTTATGTTTCAGATTCAAGCTTCCTTATCGGCAATGACCGGAAGATTTGGTTTGACAAATATATCCGGCTCAACATAGGAATTTACAGTCTGATTTCGCACGAGGTTGTATGGTATCGCATCGGCACATTCATTTACACCGACGCGCGCTATAGTTACGACGCGGCGACGCGTCAGCTCGACATTGAGCTATGCGACCGTATGGCGGAATTCGACGGTACGCGAAACGGCGTTATTTCCGGTTATCAAACGAAGATATATGTTGACAGTCCTATTCGCGACGCGATGGTTTCGACTGTCACACAGCTTGGCGGAGTCGATAATTTCCGCATCACCATTGACGGCACTGTTCCGTACGACCTTGAATTTAACACTGGTGTGACTGTCAATGAAATTATTGCGAAGCTGCGCGATCTGAATGTTGGCTACGAAACCTTTTTTGACGACGATGTTTTTATCTGTCAGCGTTATCCGGACACGACTGCCGATCCGGTGGTTTTAGACGACGCGATAACGCATGATTTAGTGATAAGCGAAAATTTGAGTACATCATTTACCGGCGTATATAATGTAGTCGAGGTCTGGGGAAAGTGCCTTGACGCGGACACCTACACCGAAAATGTGAGTTATTCGGGAAATGTATACTCGTTTACCAATACGGCTATTTCGGAGCTTTCGCACGGTGATGATATCGGCTTCAAAGCTCCGTCCGACAATCTCGCGGGTGCGAATCTGAAAATCAACTCATTTACGGCTTATCCTATCTGTGACGACAGCGGCTCGCCGATTTCTGTAGGTAAGATAAAGGCGGGAAAGTCATATGTCGTGAGATACAAACGGCTTGGAGGCACGAGCTATTTCTATCTGCTTGGCGAGTACCAGATTGTAGCGGTGGCGAAACTTGTGTCAAAAGAGCCGACCGAAGCTGAAAAGGAGCAGGACTTACAGAATAATCCGACGACGAATATATTTTATGTGGTCGAGCCTGACTCACCGTTTTGCGCTGACCTTATCGGCGAAATTCGCAATGTATTATCGGGCGGCGAGTATGACGATATCTATTCAGAAGATTTGGCTGTTCAGAGGGCGAAATACGAGCTTTGGTTATCGTCGGATATGAAAGAAGAAATTTCACTTGTAATGGTCGACATACCATGGCTCGACGTGAATCAAAAAATTGAATACACACCGATGAGTACCGGAAAACCCGGTGTGTACATGGTTAGGCAGAAGGATAGCTCGACGACAGAGGGGACAATGAATCTATCCTGTGTGACCTTCAATCCTACATATCCGTGGCTCGACGAGACGCAATCGCAGGTATAATATTAGTTAATTAAGAAAGGATTTCGCATGGAATTATTATTCAGAGTTGACGGTCAGCTTATTGAACGTCTCGACGATGAGATACTCGCCGAGGATTCCTGTCACTATCTATGCGGATGGGTTGTATTTGAAAGTGGATGGGAGGACATCGAACACCGGGAGCTACTGTTTGAGGGCGAGTGTGACAGCATAAAGATTGAACTTGACCGCAAGAACAGCTTTGACGAGAGCGCCAACCTTACCTTCCGACGCGGAATATATTATGTCTCGGCGGTCGGGACGAACTCTACAGGTTCGGTTATCCGCACGATTCCGTTGCAAATCTGTGTTCGCGCATCAGGAGGGCGATGATAATACATGATACTATATTTTTATGTTACAAGACAGACTATCATCCGTCTTGACAAAAATGTCATTGTGTCAAACTCTCATGAGTATATAGAGGGCGATTTGCACTTTGACCGGGATTGGGACGATATCACAGCGAAGTATGTGGTCTGGGAGCGGATTGACTCGACCGACCCAGCGATTAAAATCATGTTGAGTGATGACGGCTGGGATCGTGAGATGAATCTGTTACTGAACTCGGGTACATACCGAATGTCGGTACATGGTTTGAATCGAAACGACGTCTGGATTACCACGCATCCCATTGAGATAGAGGTGCTGCCCACCGGCGGAGTTGACGAGGCTTCGCAGATTTCAGTATCGCTGACTGACGGTCAGCAACTACTCTTAATTGCGAACGAGGCGCGCGACACTGCGGAGGCGGCGCAAAACGATGCGCAAAAAGGCGCGGCGGCGGCGCAAAACGATGCGCAAAAAGGCGCGGCGGCGGCAATTGAGGCGGCAGAAAAAGCAGAGACTGCCATGGAGGCTGCGCAACAAGCGGCAAATTCAATGAGTTTTGTTTCGTTCTACATTGATGAGTATGGGTATTTAATAGCGAACAATTCCGAACTGCTCGGGACAACCTCATTTGCGCTTACAAAAGATGGATATCTGGAGGTGACGATTTGATATGGCGACTACAAATTTAGGACGCGTTGTGCCTTTACACAAAGGCGATTATTCGCCGGACGCCGAATACGAGCTGAACGATATTGTCTTCTTTGACGACGACGACGCGGGCGGCACGTACTGGCATTATTCAGATGAAAAGACAGTTGGGCGCGCTCCGACCGATGCTTCTGTATGGAAGCTCATAGTCAGCTCTAATATTTTCGGGCAGGACGATACTATTATCCTTGACGGAGGCGGCGCGGCTGTGAGAGAATGATTCTGAACATCTCATCGCATCTATATATCGCTTTGGCTTACAATAATTTATAGCAGGACGACATAAACAACCATACACACAACCTCTATTGTCCGAAATCGGACATTTATACAAATGTGAATATCGAGCAAGATTCACATACTACTGCAATAGTATGAGATGAAAATTCTGAGTTTATTTGAAGCTCAGATTTTTATATATACACAAAAGTTTTAACAAGGAGGATTTTTTCATGGCTAAGATTTACACCACGATACAGGTAAGACGTGACACCACGGCGAACTGGCTGCTCAACAAAGATGTTGTACCTGCCGCCGGAGAACCCTGTCTTGACACTGATACCGGTATCGTCAAGTACGGCAACGGTATTGACACCTACGAGAATCTGCCCGCGTCGAGCGAGAGTTACAATGCTGACAACATTTATTTTGCGGAGGATCTGGTTCTGACCTATCAGTTCGGCAAATATTCGCCGCAGAATGGCAAGGTTACTGTTCCGGCTAACGGCAAGAGCGTATCCGAGCTTTTTGAAGACGCTTTCGCGGAGGATATCATGCCGTCGGTCACACAGCCGTCGGTTACGCTTAACTCGGCGCAGATAATGGCGTATGAAGTAGGTACGGAGGTTACGCCGCAGTACACTGCTACTTTTAATCCGGGTTCGTATGAGTTCGACGAGACTACCGGCGTTACTGTTACTTCGTGGTCGGTTACTGACACGAACAGTGGTTCTCAGACTACCGCGAGCGGCTCGTTTGACGCTTTTACGGTCGCTGACGACACGAACTATTCGATAACTGCGACTGCAAATTATGGCGACGGTGCTATTCCTACAACTGCGCTCGGTAATGATTATGCCGCCGGTCAGATTAAAGCCGGTAGCAAGAGCGCGACAAAGAGCAAGATTTCTGGTTATCGCAACAGCTTTTACGGTACTCTGACCACAAAAGACGGGACTGTCAACTCGGCGTTGATTCGCGGACTCACCGGCAAGTCGAACAAAGCTCTTGTAAATGGTAACAGCTTCAATATTTCGATTCCGGTCGGGGCTATTCGCGTTGTATTCGCTTATCCGGCAACTCTGCGCGATGTATCTTCTGTACAGGACGTCAACGGTATGAATGCTGAAATCAAGTCGGCTTTCACAAAGAGCACTGTTACAGTAGAGGGAGCGAGCGGTTACACAGGCATTGACTACAAAGTTTATGTTATGGATATGGCTAATGCCAACGACACCGCGAACACCTACAAGGTCACTATATAACGGAGGTGAATTTTGATGGCTGAATTTGGAAAGCTCAATTTTGCGGTTGCGTTCAATCCGCAGACCGCATTCCCGCTTGACGCGAGATATTATTTCGATTCGTTGAGCGCGGCTCAAAACGCCGCCACTGGTGCGGTTGAAGCCGGAAGCTCGGAGGGTACGCACTTTTTTGGCGAGACTGTATGTGTTGTCGCCGACGGCGCGGCAGATCTTTATATTATCCAGCCCGACAAAACCCTAAAACCTGTCGGTTCTGCCGTATTGGGTGACGGTAAATCCATAGAAATTGTTGATGGTAAGGTTACAATAAAAGGCTTCGGTGAAGCTTCTGCTGGTCAGCAGCCGAGAATCAGTGCGGACGGCACGAGTATTGAATGGTACACGCCCGATACCTCGACGGTTTCTGGACTTGCAGACACAGTTGCCGGTCACACGCAGGATATTGCTAATCTTCAGAACGACAAGGCAGATAAGGCTACCACTCTCGCGGGTTACGGAATCACCGACGCGATGACTGCGACAGCTATCACAGCTGCGATTCAGTCTGCTATAGCCGAGACTGGACACGCGTCATTTGTAAAAGTCGACGCTGTTCCGGATGCGGAATCCGCCGAGGAGAACGTACTGTATCTTGTCTACAATTCGTCGACTTCACACTACGACATTTATGCACTGATAGGCGAAACTGTCGAGCTGCTCGATGACACATCGGTCGATTTATCGAATTATGTTCAGAAAGAGAGCGGTAAGGGACTTTCGACAAACGACTTCACCGACGACGAGAAGTCAAAGCTCGCGGGTATTGCCGCGGGTGCTGAAGTAAATGTTATCAGCGGTGTATCGAGCGAACTTTCTATTTCTGAAGACAGCAAGATTCTTAGCATTCTTGCGGTTTCACAGGACAAAGTAACTGGGCTTACGGATGCGCTTGCCAACAAGGTTGATGTTGTTGCGGGTAAGGGACTTTCGACAAACGACTTCACCAACGAATTGAAATCAAAGCTTGAGAATCTAAACGCCGACGGCGAAGCCAATGTACTCGAAGCGGTTAAGATCAACGGCGCGGTCGATATACCGATTGCAACAGCTGCGGCTCTGGGCGTAGTCAAAGGTTCGACGGCTGATAACAGTGTGACGGTAGCGTCTGACGGTTCGATGTCGGTGAACTCGCTTAATGTAAACAAGCTTATTCAGGACGAGGGCGAGTTGTTAATCCTTGATGGCGGCAACGCAGCTATATAAACTATGTAGTCGGGGCAGGAATAATCTGTCCCGACTCTTTTAAAGAAAGGAAATTAACATGGCAAATATCACGCTTAACACGCGTACACAGCTCAAGTATGATACCTACAATAACTGGCATACTATCAATCCTACACCACTCAAAGGCGAGGTATGTGTTGTAGTTGTTCCGGCTTCTACCGGTGCAGTCGCACAAGAGCCTGCGATTTTGTTTAAAGTGGGCGATGGCACCAGCAATTTCCAAACTCTCCCGTTCGCCGCGGCGAAGGCTGCTGATGTATACGACTGGGCGAAGGCGGCATCCAAGCCTGCATACACAGCGTCGGAAATTTCCGGACTTGACGAATTTATCGCCGGGGAAATTCAGGATACCAACACCACTTATAAAATTGAAGTAGACGCAGAAAATCCGCGCAAGTTCACGCTTTATGCCAAAGAACTTGACGGTAGCTTTACCGCACAGAATACTATCACCATTCCCGCTGAAACGGTATACACTCTCGTCGAAGGTACGACTAATGGTACTGTAAAGTTCAACGGCGTTGATGTACCGGTTCATGGTCTTGGTTCTGCGGCATACAGCAATACATCCGATTTTGACGCTGCCGGTTCAAAGGATGCTGCAATCGCTACCGCAAAGCAGGCGGGCGACAACGCTCAGGCTGACGTCGACGCGCTCAGCGCAAAGATTGGCACTGTTGCTGAGGGCAAGACTGTCGTTGAGATGATTTCCGACGCGCAGGAGGCTGCGACCTACGACGACACTGAACTCACCAACCGTGTTGGCACTGTCGAAGGCAAGGTTACGACACTTATCGGCAGTGACGTGTCTAAGTCTGCTCGCGCAATCGCTTCGGAGGAAGTGGCGAAGATAGTCGCCGGAGCGGGGGCCTCATATGACACGCTTAAGGAGATAGCCGACTGGATTTCCAATCATACCACCGACGCGGCGGCGATGAACTCGGCGATTCTCGCGCTTCAGGCTATTGTTGAGGGTATCGGCGGTGAAAGTGAACAGCCTACAGTTGTAGCATATGTTGACGCTGCTATCGCCGCGCTGAATATCGGCGATTATGCTACAGCCGCACAACTAACCGCTCTGGCAGGTAGGGTCACTACGCTTGAAGGCACGTCTCACAGTCACTCGAACAAGACGGTTTTAGATGGCATAAATGCGCAGAAAGTCTCGGCGTGGGATGCCAAAGTCGATGAGAGTGACCTCTCGGCTATTGCCACAAGCGGAAATGTGAATGATCTTACCCAGACCGAGGGAGATTATATCATATTGAACTGCGGTTCTGCTTCTGAAGTGATTTGAGTGAATATATGGTGTATAGCCCTGCATAACGCAGGGCTATTTATTGAGGTATTTATATGGCTTCAACTGAAATAAACGGACGTATTCGTCATAAGCGAGACACCGATTTGAATTGGAGCATTCATAATCCGATTCTACTCGACGGTGAAATTATTATCATTGATATGAGTGATGGCAGCGTTCGTACCAAGACGGGGGACGGCACAAAGCATTATTCACAACTTAGTTTTAATGACGGAGATCTTCGGACATCGGTAATGTCGCTGTCTGGTAGAGTTGACACTCTCGACGACGAAATGGACGACCGTTACACAAAATCGGAGATAGACTCGGCTTTAAATGGAAAGAGCGATATAAGTGAAACGGTGACAGTAACGCTCAAAGCAAATGGGTGGAGTGACGGTATACAGACGGTCGCAGTGCCGGGTTTATCGCAGTCGCAGAATGGATTTGCTTCTACGCCACAGAATATAACGTCTGAACAATATGAGGCAATTACTTCCGCACAACTTATTATCACCGGTCAAAGTGACGGGGCGTTGACTTTTTGTGCTAAAGGAGACACACCTGTGATTGACCTGCCTGTAGTAATCATCATGATTGATTGAAGTCGTTTCGGGCACGGCGCAGAAAGCAGGTGTTATGATTAGTTATGTTGAATATCTGAACATACCGATTACGATAGCGTTTATCATAATAGGTATATTCTTTATAATCCAGATAATAGGTGAAATCCTTGAATTCAAAGGGAAAGTCGTGCCTGAATGCCTGAAGGTACGTAAGTATTTCAAACGCAAAAAACAGGAACGCGAGACTATGCACGAAATTCCGGAGACTCTCGCCAAAGTACAGACGTCGCTTGACGAAATGAATAAACATTACAGTCTTGATAACATCAGAATGCGCGACGAATGGATTCGCGGTGTGAATGAAAAATTAGACCGGCACGACGCAGGGATATTACAAATATCCGCGAAACTTGATAAAACCAATCAAGATACGCTGGCGATTCGCATTGACAATATGCGTAACACGATTATCAATTTTGCCTCGATAGCTATCGACGAGTCGAAGCCGGTTACGCGCGAGCAATACAACCGCATTTTTAAGATGTATCAAGAATACGAAAATATGATTCGAGACAACAACATGGTCAACGGCGAAATAGACATAGCTCACCGTATGATTATGGAGTCATACGAAAAGCGTATGCGCGCACATTCATTTATCGAGGATGTACGTGGATACACTCAAGGCAAGTAATTGAGGGAGGAAATTTGTGAAAGGAATTGACGTTTCGACAGTTCAGGGTTCAATTAACTGGAACTCGGTCAGATCTGATGGAATTGAGTTTGCAATAATTAAGGCAACACAGGGACGCGGCGAGGGTGTCAGCACAAAAAAATTGAGATTATTCACTGACAGTAAATTTACATCGAACATTAGATCCGCTGCGTCGGCGGGTCTACAGTGTGGAGTTTATCATTATTTCACAGCGCAGAATGACAAGGAAGCCAAGGAAGAAGCCGCGTATTTTATCAAGGTGATTAAGCCGTACAAGCGATATATAGACCTATGGGCGGCAGTAGATGTGGAGAGCGAGCCGTATCTTTCGAAGGTGAATTCGCAGACGCTAACTTCGGCGACAAAAACTTTTATGAGCGCAGTTAAGGCTGCGGGATTCAAGCCGATGTTATACACCAATCCGAATTATCTCAAATATCGCTTCACACCCGGTGCGTTTAACAGCTATGATGTCTGGCTTGCCCACTGGGGTGTATCGAAGCCGATGAGTGTACCGAATATGCAGATATGGCAGTACGGCACAGACCGTATTGACGGCATCAACACTGTTGTGGACGTGAATCGCGGTTATTTTGAAGATTCGATTGGCGTGTCGAAGCCGTCGGGCGCTGTATCATCCGGAAAGAAAAAATACAAGGTCGGCGATAAGTACACGATTAAAGCCACAGACAAATACACGAACGGTGATACTGTACCTTCTGGGGTTGTAGGTTGGACGTGTACAGTCATGCAGGTCAAGTCTGACAGTATTTTATTGAAAGAAATATACACATGGGTAAAGATATAAGGTTCATGTGTGAAACGATGATTTTTTAGGTTGCGTTAAAAATTGGGCGAGATAATTGACCGAATCGTTGTATAGTTGACTACACGGCTCGAATCTAATCGTGGTACATAAATAATATAATAATGAAGAAAATCAGGTGGACGAATCTATCTGAGTTATTTTTATCGGGAGGGTTAAATGAGTACAACCTATCCGGAGCTTACCGAGACATTATTTCCGGAGGCTCTTGATATTATCACCCGTATGTCGGATATCACCTATGCCGATATGTCTTTGATAACTCAATACAATACATACATCGCTGCCGGCAACTTCAACGCGGCGCAGCAGTTGCTTGTCGACAATGCGGGTTTACAGACGAAAATTTTCAACGCGGTGAAATTCAACAAGCTCGCGGACGCGATTATGGCAGTGCAGCGGTTTTTCAAAGACGACGTAGAAGCTCACATAGAAAGCGTTGGAGATAACCTCGCAGCGCAAATAGCGAATTTCGGTAATGTAGGTGAGTATTCGGAGAGTCAGCAATATCACCGTTTCGAGATTGTTCAAGCGGACGGCAGCAGTTATATGTGTGTAGCGGACTGTCAAGGCATACCGGTTACAAACGGCGATTACTGGGTGAAGATAGCGTCAAAGGGTGAAACGGGCGCGTCCGGCACTGGATTATCATACTGTGGAGTTTATTCAAGTTCACAGTCATATCAAAAAGACGACTGTGTTTCTGACGGTTATCGTATGTGGGCTGCGCTTCAGCCGTCAGTTGGACAACCGCTTGAGGAGAGCGAATACTGGACATGTGTCGTTCGTATGGAAGAAGCTCCGAGTGTTTCGGTTGAAGCGGTTCTTTCGTCCTCGGCGTGGTCAGGCGATTCAGCTCCATACACGCAGACAATATCGGTTTCAGGTATGACAGCGGACATTAACGGCATAATAGGAATCGCAAAAGGCGCGTCAGAAAATGTGAGAGAAGCTGCGCGTTACGCTGCGCTTGCAGTGACAGGACAAGCAGCGGGTACACTGACGATATCCGCCGACGGTGTTCTGCCGGAGATTGATATTCCGGTTTCAATTATTATGTGGAAATAAGGAGGAATTATGGCTATAATTGCAGCTTTTCCCGGGGGTGGGGGCGGCAAGATTTGTTCCGGCGTAACAACGGGAACAGCTTCAGCGCTGACACTTACTTATACCGGTTTTAAGCTTGAGGATGGTGTCGCAGTGCGATTCAGGCTGCATATTGACAGTGGAGCTACCCCCACTTTGAATGTCAACGGGACGGGCGCCAAGAAAATCGTGACAATGGACGGCGCGGACCTGCCTGCCGGGATCAAAGCCGGAACGTGGCTGACAGCTGTATACAGCGGAACTCTCGGTTTTTTTGTATTACAGGGTAGCGTAAACTCAAAAGCCAATCAGAGCCGGTACGGAAATGGCGTCGGTCAGATAAGCGTATACGAAAGCATCTTGGTGCCAATGGATACAAATTACGACAGAAGCACATGGATATGATGGAGGAATATTATGGGTTTTCTTTTATATGAGGAAAGTGGGACGTTTGACCCGACTGTACATGGACTTAAGGTCGGCGACACAATATTTGTGGTTGCAGTAGGAGGCGGCTCAAGCGGCGCGGGTAACAGCGTGAATGCCGGAACCGCAAGCTCGTTCGGCAGCTTTGTCACCGCGCCGGGCGGCTCTGACAAAGACGGGCAATGCGTTGCTTTTGGCAATGGGGGCTGCGGGGGCTTCTATCCGGGAGAACCCCGGCTCAGCGCGCCGCCGCTTAAGACAGGAAAGATACGTAATGGGGCTGTTGTTATGTATAACGGCGCTGGTGTTACATGGTCTGGCACAGTATATAATAATGAAACCTACTCCGAAACATATGTCATTTCAGGATTAGGAGGCGGTTTTGCAGGGCATACAGATCAAGGCTCAATTTCCTATGAAGTGAAAGCGGGAGATGGAAATTTTAACGGAATTGGGGCAAAGGGCGCACGAGCAACGCCGGCAAGCGGTAGTTATACTGAACAAAGTTTAGGCGGAGGTGGTGCTGGATATGGTGCAAGCGGAGGAAGCGTTGGTGACGTAGTAGACGAAATTCGTTCTAATACTCACTTGAGTGCAAGCGGCTATATCAAAAAAGCAATGATAAAATTAGATAGCTTAGATTCTATTGCTGTTACCGTAGGACAAGGCGGTGCGGAGAACAGTGCAGGAGCGTTCCGTGGCGGTGCAGGAGCTCATGGGTGTGTATGTGTATGTTGGTAGATAGGAGGATAATATGAGGTATGCTTATGTAAATAAAAAGAATGTAGTGGCACAGTTCATTTATGACGACGACCCGATTTTTCCCGGAATACCGATAAATAAACGATATTCCGCTGAGTTTGCAAATCAGCTTGTGCCATGCGACGATGATGCGGTAGGATTGAACTGGATTTATGAAAATGGTGAATTTCACGAACTCATACCAGAACCAGAGCCCGAGCCGTCCGATGAAATCAGCGACAGCGAAGCTCTCGCTATTATTATAGGAGAGGATGTGATAGAATAATGTGGACACGTGAGAAAGCAATGAAATTTCGAAAGATTATAGAAAAAGCCGTAATATCACTGACCGATGCGGATGCTTCAATTGCTCCTGAAATGTTCCCCCGACTGAAAGGCGACGGCAGTCTCGTTGAGCATGGAACACGTATCTGTTGGCAGAACAGCGACGGCAGTCTCTGCATAAAGAGAGCGGCGGTTGACCTATGGGATAACGCCGAGTCTACGCCCGATGTCGCGCCGAATCTGTGGGAAGATGTAGTGTACCATGACGGCATACGTGTCATACCAGAGACTATAACATCAACGCTGGCATTTGCAAAAGACGAATTGGGTTACTGGGCAAAGACTAACACTGTATACAAGTCGAAGCAGGACGGTAACGTCTGGACGCCCGAGCAGTATGCCGACGCGTGGGAGGTATATACCGGCGAATGATTGTCGAAACTGCTGTTATAGGCGGTGCTGTTTGTCTGTAGAATATTATCGTTGGGTTTTATCGCTATGTAAAGTCTACACATCTGTCGACTACATATAATGTTCTAAAATCAGTGATTGGTTTACTGCCCTGTCTTGCCTAATCGTGCGGGCAGGGCAGTAAGATAGGTACGTCATTATTAATATTAATCTGACTCGATATTATAAAAGAGGTATATACATGGGTTGAAATTCAAAGAATGAAATTCATAAAATTATTAAAGCCAATAAAGTTCTTAAAGATTTTTCTAATAGCATTATTTAGTTATGTTGGCGTATTTGGAATCGCTACGTTTGTGACAAACTGTTTTGGTATACAAATCCAAGACACACTTATAGATGGTGTGTTTTCGGCGATTAAAATTGAAAGTCTGGCAAGCGGGTTGATTGAAATTGCTAATACAGTTGTAGAATATATGAAAAATCGTATGGAACAAGAAAAGTATATGTCAGAAAGGATGAATTATGGACAAGGTAATACCGATTATATTGGGTGTAGTAATTATAGCGGCGGTGATAGTAGCAGTGATATATCTAATCAAGAAAACGCCGAAGAAACGAGCAGAGGCGATTAATAAAATATTATTTGCTCTCGCGATTGAGGCTGAAAGACTTTACGGAAGTAAAACCGGTCAGGCTAAAAAAGCTCAAGTTATCGCGTGGGTTTATGAGCGATATAAATGGATTTCATACTTGATATCAATGGAACAACTTAGTGAATGGATTGATATCGTTGTCGATCAGATGACAGATTGGCTTGCGTCGAATCCTCTTGGCGCGGCTAATATTTTACCCACTCTAAATCAAGAGAAGACTTCTATTAGATAAATATTGATAAATATTAAGGAAGATTTTGCTAAAGCGAAGTCGTGGTTGTAATTATGATTAAAGGTGTATATTTATCGCACAAACAAAAAAATGTTCAGTGGGACAAGCTAAAGGAACAGGGAATTAATTTCGCCCTTATACGTGCCACTCAAGGGCGTTCAGCAACACATTCGGAGCGGGTATTATCTACAGACACCCAAATGAAAAAACATATAAGACAAGCCATAGCTCATGATATCCCATTTGGCTTGTATCACTGTTTTACCGCTCGGTCATTTGAAGAAGTTGAAATTGAATGCAAATATTTTCTACGAATAATAAAAGAGTATCGGTACGCCTTACAAGGTTATGTAGCAATATCTTTTGATTATAGTGGCTCAACGGAGTTATGCGGCAATATTCCGTTTATGACGCTCACTGATTTAGCAAATCGATTTTTGACATTAATACGAGACGCTGGTTATACGCCTTTATTATATTTCTCAATGGAGTGGTATAAACATTTTGCCCTGCCATTGTTTATGGAATGGGACGTAGGAATACGAGATTACAGTTTGTTTGCTCCTACAAATATCCCACGGCTTAAACTCTGGTCGTATGGAATAGAGTCTATAGAGCGCGAGGCGTATATTGTTAGTCATGGATATTTTGATCCTAAAACTTTCGGTTCTACAGTTGCACCTCAATATATAGTAGACCCTATTAATCTATATGATTTTGTAAGGATTCGCAAAGGAGCGCGATGGTTTAATGGGGTACGTGTAGACGAAGCGGAGATTCGCAATCCGAAAGAAAGAGTCGTATTAGAATTGTCGCCTAATAATATTTTGGCTCTCTTAGACAATAGCGACGTGTGGATTGAAACAAAATACTTGTATAAAGTTGATAAGGATATAATATGAAATACATATGTTGTTTTATCGGCGGAATGATTACTACGATTATGATTATTCCAATGCTTGGAGAAATTGTATCGATGTTTGAAGCTTTTGCTCAAACACAGATTAGTCGCTGGAATTTTACAACGACGCTCTTTCAAAAGGATATCGTAAAACACGGCGGCGACTCCACACAAGCAATCGGTTTTATGGCTGACTGGTCAGAGGAGGAGAATGCCGATGCCTAAAACAAAGATCCGCTTTCAGGCATTAGGAAAAAGCTGCAGCGAAGTAACACAGAGTATGTACCTCATTACTGCTTTTCAAAAAAACATTCTCTTAGATTTTGGGTTGTATCAGGGTGTTGATATTGTTGAGTCCTATAAAATCAATGCGAAACGATGCGGTTCAATTAAACCTACAAAAATTGATTATATTATTATATCTCATAGCAATATCGACCATTGTGGAGCACTGCCATATTTATATGCACATGGTTGTACGGCGCCAATATATGTAGCCAAAGGTAATAAGGATATCATGTATTTAATGTTTTGCGATTCACAAAAGATTTTTAACAGCGACTGTATACGACTTAATAAACAGGCTCATCTTCGAGCAAAACCATTATATACCAAGCATGATATCGACAAATGTATGGATTATATTCTGGAACGAGATTTTAATTCACCATTTTCGTTGTGTAATGGAATTATGTGCGAATTCACGTCGGCACACCATATTATTGCAGCCGCTCAGATTGACTTATTGTTTATTGATGATAAACATTGTGTGAAACGCATACATTACACCGGGGATATCGGATCTCCATATATTGACAAACAGTATGTTTTACCATTTGAACCGCCGCGACAATGTGATTTGTTAATAGCTGAGGCTACATATGCGGGTGAGAAGCGAAATCACAAACCTCGTGACCGTGCAAAAGACCTTGAAAAAATAACTGCCTTAGTTGATAAAGTGTGTGTGGAGAAAAAAGGAAAGTTGATTTTTCCGGTGTTTGCGCTCGACAGACTACAAACCATGCTGACAGTGCTATATGATTTGTACGGGAAAGACCCAACTTTCAACCTGCCAGTATATATCGATACTCCATTGGGTATATCATTATGTGACATTTGGGCGCGGTGCATCAGTTGCGACATTGACAAATGGGAGCGTGTTATCAATTGGAATGCGATCAAATATGTTACATCCGCTACACAGTCAATGGAGTTACAACATTCTGACCAACCAATGATTGTATTAGCGTCATCCGGTATGTGTACGCATGGGCGAGTAGTTGCATGGGTTAAAACAGCCTTGCCAAAATCCGAATATCACATTTGCTTTTGCGGCTACAGTGCCGAGGAAACTATTGCTACAAAAATCAAAAATAGCAAAAGAAATAAGTATCTGAAGATTGAAAACAAGTTTTACATAAAAAGGTGTGGTATTACTGTACTGAACAGTTTCAGCTCTCATGCGTGTGCATCGGAGCTACTCGACATCTATTCAAACGCCAAATACGAACGCATTGTGTTAGTACATGGTGACTATCAGAACAAACTATCATTTGGAAAAGAATTACAAGAGGTATTGAGCCGAAATAACCGTACATCTAAAGTTGTAGTAATTGGTTCAGATGACGGGTTTTATATTTAAGGCGACGCCGCGTTTCTTCAAGGACGCAATGGTATCACAGTTGCCATTTTTTATCAAAAGGCTTCCCGTCTTTTTTTTGAAATATTTTTTTGTGGATAAATTATCTGACAAATTTGTGATGTTTTGGTTTAGGGGTATGAAAATTAGAAAGGATGCATGATTTATGGATAAAAGCTATTTGATTGAAAGCATCGAGCGGGACTGCCCTCTATGCAATAGGGTTCATACTCTTGAAAAGAGAAAAAGAATGTCTCAGATGTTGATCAAAAACGAAGAAGTCACATATGAGGAAATGTATTTCTTCTGCCCGGAGAGTGTCGAATATGATGAGGATGAGTTTGTTTCCGCTGAGATGATGGATCAAAATCTCCAAAGCGCAAGAAACGCGTACCGCAAAAAGCATGGTCTGCTCACATCATATGAGATAGCTGAAGTTTGACTCCTGACGAAATTGATATCATTTACTCGGTAGCAAATAAGTTTAAAGATGTGAAAACGAATGATATTGTCAACTATATACATGATGAACAAGCATATAAAGAAACAAGTATGTATCAAGTCATTCCGTTTTCGTTATGTGAGAAATTGAAGCAATTGTAAACACCGACGGTCTTTGATAACTGTCGTAAGGTTTTCATTTAACCACCTTATTTCAACGAAAGACTTAGGTTGGAATTTTTTCTTACCATTGTAACAGGACCCGACACGCCTCTCAACGATGCGTACCACGTCGGGACATTTAATTATATAATAACTTGCAATGAGAGATACGTTGTGATTTGTTTATCTATTGTTGCTACTCGATATGCAACTAAAATAAGGTCGAGTTCAAATGTTTGTCGCAACTTAACACGCGACGCATAAAAGGTTAAGTTCATAGTTTTATTTCAAGGCGACTTCGGTCGCCTTTTTTTACGATTGGTATGGCTGTCTTTTCCCCTTTTGCAGCATGGACAGGTGATCCCACGATAAGCGCAGTACCGGCAGACGCGGGCGCCTTTTCCCCGCGTAGGCGGGGGTGATCCTATCAACAAAGCGATAATGCAGCCGCTGTGCGACTTATCCCCGCGTGTGCGGGGGCATATATCGAATTTGCTTCGACAGATTCGTTCAATTTACCGTAACATAAATCCAACTATGTCTCTCCAAACCACCTCGCGATCGCGTTCGTTCAGTATCTCGTGTCGCATACCTGGATATATCTTGCTTGAAATATTTTCGAACCCGCATCGGAGTAAGGTATCGATTGAATCGCGCCTGCCGTGGCTGCCGCCGACACATGGATCGTCGGCTCCGTTGAGCAGCAGTATCGGCAGCTTTGACTTGACATTCCGGCAGTCGCTGACCTCATGCATCAGTTTGTCCAATATAAAAAGGTCGCGATAAGCCGACGCTGTGAAGCCAAAACCACAGAGCGGATCTTGGATGAATCGGTCGACTACTTCATTGTCAGCACATATCCAGTCGAATTTGGTGCGCGGATGCTTTATTGCGTGGTTGAATACTCCGGTGCTCAAATCCTCGAGCAGCTCCGAGTGGTAGTCGCTGCCAAGCGCGAGACATAATATATCGGCGAGAATTATGCCGAGCCCCGCCGCTTGATTGTAATTCGGATATCCGGTCAGTACCACCTTGCTCCATAACCTTGAATACCGTTTCAACAACACTCGCGATATTATACTGCCCATTGAGTGAGCAACCAGTATCACCGGCAGCCGACCGAAACTTTTACCTATACTTATTCGCACATTGATCTGATCCTGCAATAGCCGCTTCCAGCCGTCGTTTTCGTCAAACCAACCGAGCTTTGCAGCAAGACTGCCGTGTCCTCGCATATTTGCTGTCACGACTGTAAAGCCTTGCGAGACGAGATATTCCGCGAAATCTATATACCTGTCCTGATGTTCCTCCATACCGTGCGCTATCTGCACGACGGCTCGCGGCGACTCATGTCGGTATATTTTTATTGCGATGTCGCCGATAGTTTTTGCTTCTGAATTTATCATTCCGGTTTTGTTCCTCTCACTACCATTATTATAAGTATTGTTGTGTCCCAGAGCTTTTCGCCACGCTCGTATTTATTAAGTCTCGATTTATATCTTTGCTCAATATGACCGACCAATTCGCGAATCTCGGCGTCCGAAAATCTACCGGGATAAATGCTCCTAAGCGTTTCGACCGATTCCGTCTCGCATATCAGACCTGAATTTATGATTCGCTTTGCGAATTCGGGTGAATATTTCGGGTCGTCGGGCGTCAAATCGAGCGCGACATATCCGGCTGTGACGTCGCAAAATCCGTAGCTTTCCATCGCCGCCGGCAGCTCGGATTCGCTTAACGGATATCGGCAGACCTCGACCGGCTCGCTTTTTTCGACCTGTTCAATTTGATCAAACCGCCGCCAAAAATCGGATTCATACGCGTCATATTCAGGCTCGGGGGATTTCAGGGTCTTTCGCGTCGATATCACAATACAGCTGCCGCCCGGCTTCAATATGCGCCGCTGCTCGCGGAAAAACGCTCCGGTCTCGATATGCTCGCTGACGGTATTCGACATGACTACATCAAAGCTGCCGTCGGGAAAGCCGGTTTTGGTAGCGTCGCCCTCGACATATGCTATATGCCGTCCAGCCTGATTGAAGCGCCGATTCGCGTATTCGATAAAATCGCTGTCGCGGTCAAGTCCGGTGACAGCGATGTTTGGATACCAGTCGTATAATTTTGACGCGAGCGCGCCCGGACCGCAGCCGAGTTCGAGCAGCTTTAGCTTTGCCGTTTCATTTATCGCAAACATACTTTTCCAAGTCGCCGTAAATCGGTCGTCAAAACGCAGCAGTCGGCTCTCACAAAGCAATTCTGCCGACTGAACATATTTTGACCAGCCGGTGTTCCGTGTATTCGTTCCCATTTATTGTCACCAGTCTTTCTTTATATTTGTATTGTTATTATACCACACAAACGGTGCAAAGTAAAGATAATTCGCCGATGCCGCAGATATATCGGTAAAAATCGGCAATGTTCACACACAGGTCATAAAATTGTGTTATACTTAAGAAAACACTGATTTATATGATTCAGTGTATCCTTAAAGCTTAGTTTTTACAAAGGGGATACAATTATGCCGGATATACATGACAACTATGAATCGCCGTTTTCGACCCGCTACGCGAGCCGTGAAATGCAGTACCTGTTCTCGCAGAACATGAAGTTCCGCACCTTCCGCCACCTCTGGATCGCGCTCGCGAAAGCAGAGCAGAAGGCTGGACTCGACATCACCGACGAGCAGATCGAGGAGCTCTGCGCTCACCGCGACGACATCAATTACGAAGCCGCCGAGGAATACGAGAAGAAGCTCCGCCACGACGTCATGGCTCACGTCCACGCCTATGGCGACCAGTGCCCGAAGGCTCGCCCTATTATACACCTCGGCGCAACCTCCTGCTATGTAGGCGACAACACCGATGTTATCATTATGCGCGAAGCGTTGAAGCTCGTGCGCTCAAAGCTGCTCGCGGTTATCAAGAACCTGCGTGACTTCGCGCTCGAATACAAGGGTATGCCCGCGCTCGCGTATACGCATTTGCAGCCGGCGCAGCTGACTACAGTCGGCAAGCGCGCGACGCTCTGGCTGTATGAACTGACGCTCGACCTCGAGGACCTCGACTATGTCGCGTCGTCGCTGAAGCTGCTCGGTTCCAAGGGCACGACCGGCACGCAGGCGAGCTTCCTCGAGCTGTTCGACGGAGACGAGACCAAAATTGACCAGGTTGAGCGCGATATCGCCGCCGAGTTCGGATTCACCGACTGCGTACCGGTTTCGGGTCAGACCTACACGCGCAAATTCGACAGTCGCGTTATGAATGTGCTCGTCGGAATCGCGCAGTCGGCGTATAAATTCGCGAACGATATGCGCATATTGCAGTCGTTCAAGGAGATGGAGGAACCGTTCGAAAAGAATCAGGTCGGCTCGTCCGCGATGCCGTACAAGCGCAATCCGATGCGCTGCGAACGTATCTGCGCGCTCGCCCGCTACATCATCTCCGACTCGATGAATCCGGCTATAACCGCGTCGACCCAGTGGTTCGAGCGCACGCTCGACGATTCGGCGAACAAGCGCATCTCAATGGCTGAGGGCTTCCTCGGTGTCGATTCGATTCTGAACATCTATATCAACGTAACGAACGGTCTGGTCGTCTATCCGAAGATGGTCGAGCGCAGAATTATGAACGAGCTGCCATTCATTGCGAGTGAAAATATCCTTATGGACGCGGTCAAGAAGGGCGGCGACCGTCAGGAGCTGCACGAGCTTATCCGGGAGCACTCCATTGCCGCCGGCAAATGTGTCAAGGAGGAGGGGCTCGACAACGACCTTATCGAGCGCATTGCCGCGGACAGTCGTTTTGGTCTTTCGCGCGATGAAATCGTTACGAATCTCGACCCGAAGAATTACACCGGTCGCAGCGAGCATCAGGTTGAGAAGTTCATACACGAGGTGGTCGACCCGCTGCTTGTCGACGCCGAGGTTTCCGAAGGGGAAGAGCTAAAGGTATAAGTCGTTATTAAATCAAAAGCCAAAGCAAACTGTAATATAGCTTTGGCTTTTTACTACATAAATGGCTATATACTCTTAGAATAGAGTGACCAAACATAATATTAATGATTGACGAACTGTAAACAAACATAACGGCTGATCAGTCTTGACTAAAGCTACTCCCGCCAATCCCAATTGACCAGGTCACGACTCCACGCGAGTCCAACACAGGCGTGCGTGTCGAAAATCACATCCTCGTTTTCGGGACCGGTGCCGTGGAAGAACATCAGATACAGATCGTCGACCTTGACCACCGCTCCGGCGGTCAGTCGACCGCGCGCCCATTGCCAGTTTTTCTGACCGAAATACAGCGTGTCAAGCTCCTTCCAGTGACACAGGTCGACCGAAATTCTGTGTCCGATACCGTTTGACGGCGAGTGGAACATATGGTAAAGCCCATCCGCTTCTATTATACTCACGTTCTCGCCGCCGTCACAGCTGCCGAGATACTCCCACCCGACAAGGTCGCGCGAGACAGAACGGCTGATGCCGTTCTGCTTATAGAAACAGTTCCAAAGTCCATTCTGCCGGTCGTATATCAGATACGGGTCTATCATCCGTCCGAGCTCGGATATCGACTTGCCGCCCTTCAGCCTGACCGGATAGGGTTCGCTCCAAGTCTCGAGGTCACGGCTCTCGGAAAAAAAGACGCGGCAGTTGTCATTGCCGTATTTCTCGCCGTGCTCGCGGCAGTAGCTTTGGTGGCACATTATGTAGCGTCCGTCGTGGAATATGATATTCCCGGGGCTCGAGAAATTCTTAGACTGGTCGCGTACCGTCAGCTTTTTTGGCGCTGTCCAGTCGATAAGGTCGGTCGAGCGCGATTCGGCAATATACATATACACGCCGCCGTCCGATTCGGTTTCGACTAAAGTCATATAAAGCCGGTAAATTCCATCTTTGTAGTATACCGCCGGATCGCGGTAGGCGTGTGTGTCGTCGCCGCGCAGCAGCAGGGTTTTAGTGGGTAGCATTAGTATTTTCCTTTGTATATGTTGCTAACATCAATTGTGTATGATTTTGTTTCACTATATAATTATAATACAAATCATAATTGCACAAGACAAAACCAATCTGAATTTATATAAATCACTCACCGCTTGCATACTGCGCGTGAGGGAAAGCGAGTGGATATGCTTGAATTCGGAATGCCGACACTGATAGAGCTGCCCGAGCCGGAGGACTGCGCGCGGCTCTGTAATGAGCTCGGACTGCGGTTTGTCGAGCTGAATATGTGCCTGCCGCAGTATCAAATCGATAAAATCGACCCCGAGCGGCTCAATAGAATCGCCGATAAATACGGCATATACTACACGATTCACCTTGACGAGACAATATCCCCCTGCGACTTCAACCCGCGGATAGCGAACGCCTGTCTTGACACTATAACTGACACGATACTGCTGTCAAAGCGGATTGGGATAAAGCTGCTCAACACCCACCTTTCGCTCGGTACTCACTTCACACTGCCAGAGGGAAAGGTGCTGCTGTTCGAAAAATATCACGACGAGTATTTACAGAATCTCACCCGATTCCGCGATATGTGCGGCGCGACCGTCGGCTCGGATGTCAGAATCTGTATCGAGAACACGCCGGCGTTCACTCACCGGCTCGGATGTGAGACGCTCGATTTTCTGCTCGAGAGCCGGACATTCGCGGTCACATTCGACACCGGACACGACGCGGCTGGAAATTTCGAGCAGCGACCGGTCATAAACCGGAGATTCGACCGGCTCTGCCATATGCACCTGCACGACGCGCTCGTGCGTGAGCGGCGCGACCACCTGCCGCTCGGTGACGGCGAGCTTGATATTGACAGATATCTTGACCTTGCATTTGAGCGGGAGTGCCGTGTCGTCGTCGAGGTGAAGACGGTCGACGGGCTTCGACGCTCGGTCGAATGGCTGCAAAGACATGGATATATGCGGTAGTGCGGCGGTTCAGTCGAATGGCTGTCAATTCGCGCGAGTTGTCCGAATATTATTTTACCTCGATTATCCGCCTATAAAAAGCTTCAGCCGTCGGACAGCCGAAGCAAAATTTCCGACAGCTGAAGTTATATTTAACCTGCGAAGCGTATGTTGATATCTCCGTCCGAGGTTTTAGCCGTGAGCTGATACTGCGCGCGGTCGTTTTCGTCTGACTTCGGGCTGCATGAACCTCCGTCCGCCTCGGTTACGATCGAAAACAGGCTTTCCTGACTGTCAATGCTGCCGCTGATATTTCCGTCGCTTGTCGTGAATTCAAATTTCTCACCGAGCAGACCTGAGAAATCGATCGGTCCGTTCGACGTATTTGCCGTCAGCCGCTTTATTGTCAGGTCGGTCAGCGTTATACCCGCGTCACTCGTCTCTACTTCAATGTCTATTGCGGACAGCCGGTCAAAAGTTATACGTCCGCTTGACGTCAGCGCGCTAATCGAATACGCGTCCGAGTCGGATAATTCTATAATTCCATTGTTTGTCTCGAGAGTGAGATTTTCATCGAGCGACAAACCGCCGGCTTTGATGTCGCCGTTCGTTGTCTTAAGCGAAATCTCACCGCCGAAATCATCCGGCAGATAGACTACCATAACAAGCCCCGTGTATACGGGAGCTTTTTCCTTCGCGCCGAGATTTATCTTGAAACCGAAGATATCAAGCGTCTGCTGTTCGGGCGCGGCTTGGCTGTCGGTCACGCACAGGGTGTTGTCGACGGTCGTAAATTCGTATTTGTAGTCGTCGCTCTCGAATACATCGACAACAATTGAATTGTCCGGCAGGTCGTCAGCCGTCGCGATAATCAGGTCACAGTTATGTATGTCTATGTCGAGCGCGCGGTTGATGTCCGACGCGAAGGTGTAGCGGTTCTGCGCAAAGTCGCTGCTGTCGATCGCTTCTCCGAGACTGCCGTCCGAGCTGCTGTCAGATATTCCGGACTTGCCGAATTCAACCGTCTTGCCGCCGATTTTGATCGTGCCGTCCTCGATAACAATATAATCGGCAATATTCAAGCCGTCCGAGGATATATCGACAAGCTCGCCGGTTTTGCGTATACCGTCGAGAATCATGCCCGAAATTTTATCAAACGAAACCCGCAGTAATACGCAGATTATGATAATTCCGATTATCAACGCTATGACCGAGGTGCGCAGCAGGCTTTTAAGTGTATTTTTCAATTTATATCTCCATTTTGCATTGATTTGATTTCATGCTTCAAATATATTATAAATCTCATACACTACGACGATAAGAACAAAAGGTTAACTTTATATTAATATAACGCGAGCGCGACACTAGAAGCAGATAGATATTATGCCGTCTACATATAATGAAATAACATCAATATATAAAGAAGCGCGCACGAGGCGCGCTTCTTACTTGATTTGTTATCTTGCGATACGTCCGGTGCCGTCGCCGCCGATCAGCTTTTCGACTTCCTCAACTGTAACGAGGTTGAGGTCGCCGTTGATCGTGTGCTTCAGGCAGGACGCGCCGACCGCGAATTCGAGCGCAGCCTTGGCGCCGCCCTTAGTTGACAGACCGTAGATAAGACCGCCGGCGAACGAGTCGCCGCCGCCGACGCGGTCGACGATGTCGGTGATGTCATAGGTGCGGCTGTGGTAAAATTCCTTGCCGTCATTGATGCAGGCCGACCAAAGATTTCGGTTCGCGCTCTTCGATTCGCGCAATGTGATCGCGACCGTCTTGACGTTCGGGAACTGGGTCAGCACCTTTTCGGTGATCTCCTTGTAGCAGTCGAGGTTGATCTCGCCGAGCTCGGGCTTGTTGTCAGAGCTGATTCCGAGCGCTTTCTGGCAGTCCTCCTCGTTTGCAATGACGACGTCAACATATTTCGTCAGCTCGGGCATGACCTCGTCCGCCTTCTTGCCCCACTTCCAGAGCTTAGCGCGGTAGTTGAGGTCGCACGATGTCGTAACTCCCAGTTCTTTCGCGGTTTTGAGCGCGGTTATAGCCTCGGCGGCTACACCCTCGGCTACCGCCGGAGTGATGCCGGTCACATGGAACCAACCCGCGTCGGAAAGGATTCTCTTCCAGTCAAAGTCTCCGGCTTTAATCTCGGCAAACGCAGAGTATTCGCGGTCGTATATTACCTTGGACGGACGCTGGCAGGCGCCGGTCTCGAGGTAGTAGATGCCCATTCTGCCCTTGGTGTGGGCGATATCCGAGACGTCGACGCTGTATTTGCGCAATTCGCGCTCGCACGCGGTGCCGATGTCGTTTGCCGGAAGCGCGGTCACGAACTTCGCGTCAAGACCGTAATTCGCGAGCGAGACGGCAACGTTCGCCTCACCGCCGCCGAATGTAGCTTCAAGCGAGGGCTGCTGGAACAAGCGATCGTATCCGGGCGATTTCAGTCTTAGCATGATTTCGCCGAAGGTTACGAATTTTTTCATATGTATCAATCTCCTCTATGTGAATTTATATGGATATACAAAACTTTCTCCGTATATATTATATCACCAAACTTAAAATTTTGCAAGAAAAAATCGACCGATTTATCGTCAAAGTTACGAAAATCGGTCGATCCTGCCGGTTTAGCGGCTCACTTTATGCTGACTCCGCCGAACAGGCAGAACGCGTTTACATATACGGTGGGGTTATTTTCCGAAAAGCTGCGATTTTTAGGCTCGGAAACTCCGCCGAACATACTCGCCGCGCTCACCTCTACATTGACGTTCGCGGGCAGCTTTATGTCGACTCCCCCGAACAGACAGATAATGTCGATTGCCGCGTTGTCTACAATCTCGGCTTCGGTGAGCTTTAAATCCACACCGCCGAATATCGCCGTCGCGTAGACGCCGTCAAAACGTTTGCCGTTGTAGTTCGGAGTGCGACCGCTGAATATCGCGGTCTGGCTCTCACCGCTCGCGATGTCTCCGTTCAGCTTGCCGCGGAAAATCAACGCAAGACCGAGCAGCAACAGCAGTATCGGTACAATCAGATCAGATAGCTGCGCGGGCAGAACGCCGAGTTTGGCAAGCAGTATAATCACACCTGTGCCAAGGGTGATCAAATAAATCGGTTTGAAGCCGGCTCGAAGCAGCTTGAGCAGCGAGGGTATGATTATGAAAAGCGTCCACCACCCGGGGAAGAAAATCTCGAAATCCCAGACGTCAAAAAAGTTGCCTACATATCCTATGCCGATTATCACAAGTATGATTCCGATCACCGCGGTACTGGATTTGTATTTCATCTTTATGACCATGACTTTGCTTATGCAAAGTATTCCTTTCTTTTTCGTTGCGCTTTGGCGTTATCAATGTGTTGCGTGATTTTTATCAATCTGCAAAACGCCGCGGGTGATTTTCTTCTTCCGCTCCTCAATTATAAAACAAGGTAAAATCAATAGTAGAAATTGGGAGTGCATTTTGCGAGCGGATAATCGGCGACGATCTCCTCGTTGATTACGACAAGGTTCGTATACTGTCCGAGCAGCTCCTGAAGCTTGATCGAATTCACGGTGGCTTCAAGGTCGCCGAACATATATGCGGCGTATTCGGCGTCGTTGTACGCGTCGTCAATCAGCTCATATCGTTTGATTATATGGATACCATAATCGCTCTCGACCGTTTTGACTTCATCGACCTTCATCGACATTACTGCGCTGACGACTTCGCTCGGCAGGAAGGTGCAGGCGGAATTGATGTAATAACCGTCGGCGAAATGCTGCATTCCGGTGTCCTCGCTGTATTGCACGACAAGCGCGTCGAAATCCTCACCGGCAGCGACACGAAGCTCAAGTTCCTCGGCGAGAGCTTTTTGCTCCTCGATTTCCTCTTCGGTCAATTCAATAGTCTTGTAGCTGCCGCTCTCCTCGTCTACTATAGGGTCGCCGTTTTCATCAAGCTCGTATTTGACGTCGGTGCGTATCAGTATATGCTTGCAGCGGTAATAATTGTCCTCGTAGTATGCGTCGATTTCTTCGGTTGTAGCCTTGTCGGTGCCGTTTTCGCCGTATAGGTAATCCTGCAGCGTGCTGATTTTAGTCTCGCTTTCATATATATCGCGGAGCATACCGACATTGACGCCGTATGCCGAGAGCTGTGTGTTCAGCGCGGATTTGCTGCCGACCGCTTGGATTTTGGTGTTGATATTATCGTCGATTGAATTCTGCTGCTCGGTTGTGAGCTCGAGACCGTAATCATCGAACAGCTTCAGGCAGATCGCGTTTGACATGATGTTGCTGAGCGCGACCGTTTCGAGAAAGTCGCCGACCGTCACACCCTCGGCGAACTCGGAGGTCCAGATCTGGTCATTGTCGGTTGTCATTCCGAAATAGGAATAAAGGAACATAGCTTTATAACGCGACATCCAATAGCAGTATTCGTTAGCGTTGATTTTGATGTCGCCGAACGAAATCGCCGTGGCTGACGTCGCTCCGCAGCCCGCGGCTGAAAGTATGAGCATTGCGGCTGACAGCAGTAGAGCGATAAATTTTATAAATCTTTGGGTTTTCACTGAATTGACCATTCCTTTCAATAAACATAACGCGGCATATATGACCGACGCATAACTGTAAATTACATTATACAACATTTTTATGCGATTGTCCATAGTCTGACGAAAAAATTAACACCTTAAATTGCAAATATCCTGTTAAACAGCAAAGGCTGTGTCAGGATTAAGATTAAAATTAATAAAACCCCGTATATTTATCATATCAAATGACATCAGCAGAAAAAATAATATTGACAAATCCGCGTTCTTGAAGTATAATATATAGTACCGGTATGCTAAATGAACGGTTTTAGAAAAATAAAGGTGAGTGAACAGAGGGATTATTCCGGTCAATCTGACAGGAAAATCGGTGCTTGAATCGAAATTAATTTTAATTTAAGGATGATATTGCAATGAAGCTACGAGCTATCGCGCTGCTGGCTGTACTGTGCCTGCTGTTTTCGACGGCGGCTTTTGCGGACGAGCCCCAGCCCTATCTAAATGGAAGTGTTTTTGTAGACGCCTCGGACGGAGTCGAAGTCCAGCTGACACGTGTCAGGATCGCGAATAAAATCACAGTCAGAGTGGCGGTCGAGACTGAGGACGACTACCTGCTGCGCGGAATTGAGATTTACGACGAGGACGGCAAGTCTTTGCCGTTTGAGGTTGTAGGCTGTTATCTCTATACCTTCGATATGCCGCGCTGCGACGTGACTATACATATCGCGGCCGAGGATTATGGGATTGTGACCCGCGCCGACGGAGCGGTCGGGCTCTGGAAGCTCGCCGGCAGTCCGGTCGTGGACTACATAATGCCGTATGACGACGTCGGCTCCGACGCCGAATACGCCGAAGCGGTGCGCTGGGCGGCGGCGGAGGGACTGCTTGAGTGGAACGGCAGCTTTTCAGCCGACAAGCCGCTGACCCGCGAGGAATTGGCGGTTATGATTTACAAATACGCGCAGTCGCGCTCGCTCGACACGACCGCGGCGGCTGGATATGAGCTCGATACAATCGACCGCGCGTTTGTTTCGACTGACGCGTATGACGGCGTCTGCTACGCGGTCGCAAGCGGCGTGATGGACGCGGAGAACCGCACCGCCGGTTATTTCAACCCGCAGGGTGAGCTGTTCAAGTATGAATTTGACGGTATACTCGACAGATTTGCAGATTTGTTTGATTCGGGTGATGACAATATACAGGGGGAACTGACCGATGAGACTTGATGAAATCCACATCCGTGACCCGTTCATCCTTACCGACGGCGGTAAATACTATATGTACGGCACCGGCAAGCATACCGGCGGACTCGGCTTCGACGTGTATACGAGCGACGACCTTGTTGCTTGGAGCGAGCCGCGCGAGGTGTTCTGCGCCGACGAAAATTTCTGGGCGACACGTGATTTCTGGGCGCCCGAGGTACACAAATATCAGGACGGCTACTATATGTTCGCGAGCTTCAAGCATCCCGACCGTTGCCGCGCTACGCAGATATTGCGCGCGGACAGACCGGACGGGCGCTTTGCTCCGATCGCCGAGCCGGCGACTCCGCACAACTGGGAGTGTCTCGACGGCACGTTATATGTCGAGGACGGCAAGCCGTACATAGTATTTTGTCACGAATGGCTGCAGATACACGACGGCGAAATCCGCGCGCTCGAGCTGTCGGATGACCTCACTCACACGGTCGGAGAGCCGAAGCTGCTGTTTCGCGCGTCCGAGCCCGAGTGGGCGCTCAAGGGTGCGCGCGACCATGTGACCGACGGTCCGTTTATGTACAGAACGAAGTCGGGTCGGCTGCTGATGCTGTGGGCGAGTTTTTCAGACAGCGGATATGTCGAGGCAATCGCCGCCTCCGACAACGGCAGAATTGACGGCAAATGGAATCACATCGGGCTGCTCTTCCGTGAGAACGGCGGGCACGGTATGCTTTTCCGCGCGCTCGACGGCTCGCTGAAGTTTATTTTACATCAGCCGAACAACTCGCCGTATGAGCGTCCGAAGCTGTTCGATGTAGTCGACGACGGCGACACGCTGCGGATTGTCTGAACGCAAATGAATATATAGTAGGGAGTCGGCGACGGCTCCCTATCATGTAGATATGTGGACGAATTGCCGCTATACTCAGTTATGTCTTATAATTTCAATATAATGAGAATCGAGTGATAATATGCCGCTTTATATTATCCGAAACGACATCACAAAAATGAAGGTTGACGCTATTGTCAACGCCGCGAATCAATCACTGCTCGGTGGAGGCGGAGTCGACGGCTGCATACACCGAGCCGCCGGACCGAAGCTGCTCGAGGAATGTCGGAAGCTCGGCGGCTGCGAGACCGGGCAGGCGGTTCTGACACGCGGATACAAGCTGTCCTGCAAATATGTGATTCACGCGGTAGGTCCGAGGTGGGTCGACGGAAATCATCACGAGCGCGAGCTGCTTGTCTCCTGCTATAAAAATTCACTTGACCTTGCACGGGGAGCGAAATGCAAGTCAGTCGCGTTTCCGCTGATATCGTCGGGAATTTACGGCTATCCGAAAGCCGAAGCCCTGCGCGTCGCGGTGGACACAATTGGCGAATATCTGAATGAATTCGAGCTGAATGTGTACTTGGTAATATTCGACCGCGAGTCATATCAGCTCGGCGAGGGCTTGTATCATGACATTGAAGCCTACATCGACGACAACTATACCGCGCCTGTCGAAGCCGCGCAGCTGTATCGACGTGCCGAAAATTTGCCGCGAAGTGAAGCCGACTACGAGCTGACAGATGTAGATTCGCAGGGCAGAATTGCTCCAAAGTCACTGTCGCAGCCGCCAATCTCACGACCAGATAAAGTTGAGTCATCCCAAATGTTGCAGACGGGGGCATTGCCAAAGACGCTCGACGAAGCGTTGAAGCAGCTCGACGAGAGCTTTTCAGAGATGCTGCTGAGAAAAATTGACGAGCGGGGAATGACTGACGCGCAGTGCTACAAAAAGGCGAATATAGACCGCAAGCTCTTCTCGAAGATACGCAGCGACCGGAAGTACAAGCCGTCGAAGCCGACGGTGATCGCGTTCGCGATCGCGCTTGAGCTGCCGCTCGACGAGCTGCGCGATATGCTGATGAAGGCCGGTTTCGCGCTGTCGCACAGCAGCAAGTTCGACGTGATAATCGAGTTTTTCGTTGAACGCGGGAATTACAATATCTACGAAATCAACGAGGCGTTGTTCGCGTTCGACCAGTGTCTGCTCGGAGGCTGAAAGAATTTTGGATGAATATCTAAGGTGAGCTCATTGCGCGATTTTCTCGAGGAGGCGGAGCGGGAGGATGTCACAGCGCGAGGTAATGACGCGGCGTCTCGTGACGGCGCAATGTTATCGAAAGCAGACTGAAATGTCGCTTGACAAGCGACCACATCATCGATAAATTCGTGTATAATATGGTTGTAAGGACGAAAGCCTTGCAGCCATATTTTATTAATCGGAGGATATATACGATGAAAAAGAATCTTACAGAAGTGGTATTCATACTCGACCGCAGCGGTTCGATGTGCGGACTTGAAGCCGATACTATCGGCGGGTTCAACTCGATGCTGAAAAAGCAGAAGAAGGAGAAGGGCGAAGCCCTCGTCACAACGATTCTGTTCAGCAGCAACAGCGAGCGGCTGCACGACCGTGTGCGAATCGAAAAGGTACGTCCGCTGACCGAAAAGGACTATATCGCATGTGGCAGCACCGCTCTGCTCGACGCGATCGGCGACACGATTACTCATATCGGCGATATCCACAAATACGCGCGCGACGAGGACCGTCCCGAGCACACGATATTCATTATCACGACCGACGGCATGGAGAATTCAAGTCATAAATACGACAGCGATAAAATCAAGTCGATGATCGAGCGTCAGAAAACGAAATACGGCTGGGAATTTCTCTTCCTCGGCGCGAATATCGACGCTGTCGAGACGGCTGCGCGCTTCGGAATCGACCGCGACCGCGCGGCGAATTTCCACTCGGACAAGGTCGGCACAGAATTGAACTACGAGGTTATGTGCGAAGCGGTCAGCGCGGTCAGAGCAAACGCCCCGCTCGGAGCAGACTGGAAGCAGAAGATAGACAAGGACTACAAGTCGCGCAAGTGAGCGCCGTGCGGATTTCCGCGGTCACAAATACGGATATGAAAAAAGCTCGGGATATCCCAATCCCGGGCTTTATGTATATGGGTGACGCGGCGCGTGCCTTCCGCGTCAGTGACGTCATTTGGCTTCAAGCACGGCTGTACCCGCCGCTTCGCGGCGGCCCTGCGCGGGGAAGGACGGTCGGCGCGATGATACGAAATCGCGTAACACTTAAAAATATAACCGCGCGGAAACTATAAACACATATAAGCTGCCGTTATTTTTCGCCGAACCTGCGATTCAGACTATCGGTCGCAGCTCGAGCCTGTCAATCAGCTTCACGCCGAGTCCACGTACATATTCATAGGCTTTCGCCAGCACATCCGGATTCGCGACCGCGTCCGGCTCATGCGCGTCGCAGCCGAGTATAACATTGCAGCCATTTTCGGCGGCAATGCGCCAGAAGTCGCGCCGCGGATAGGCACGATGGTCGGCAAGCCCAAGCAGGTTTATCTCGAGCGCGACTCCGAGCTCGCGCGCCCTGCGGCAGAGTCGTCCGATCTGTTCATTGTAAACTTCGATATCACCGGTATAATTTATAAGGTCTGGGTGCGCGAAGCAGGAAAAGAGTCCGGTTTCAAGCCCTTTCAATGTCTGGTCGACGTACAGCCTGAGTATCGACTCGTCGTCAGTAGGGCTGCCGGAATAGACGCCGTCGTACTCGTTTTTGAGAAAGTGCTGCCCGAGTATCAGGTAGTCAGGCTTGAAGCGGCGCAGGAAGTCGATGGTGTCGCTGAAATGCGCGGGGTAGTATTCGGCTTCAAAACCGATTTTCAATTCGATTTTATCGGAATATTCGCGCTTCAGACCGCGCAGTGTGTCAAAATAACCCGCGGTCTCATCGGGGTGCATACGGTAGTTTGAGTAATAGTCTCCGCTGAAAATATACGGGCTGTGATCCGAAAAGCCGAGCAGCTCAAGCCCGCGCGCGACCGCGTTGTCGATATATTCACGCTCACTCCCAAAGGCGTGGCGGCAGCGATAGGTATGCGTATGATAGTTTGCTAACATGGTATTCCTCGGTAATACTTCATAATATCCCCATTCCCACCCTCACGGTCAAAGTCAACGCATGGTAATAACGATGACGATTACTATACGGTCATACGCGATCGGAGCCTAACAATGCTCGAGGAATCGAACCTCACACCCGCTCCGAGGTGTAACCAAGCTTAGTAATATCAACTAAAATATACTGCGTTCGCCCAGTTCCCGCTACCAACTGTGCATTATTATCTGAACTGGCAGTCAGACATTCGACTATGCGAAAATCCAGACCGCGTCAGGCTATTCGATAAGCTCGGTCGTCCAGTTGCAGGCTTGCAGCCGGTTGTCAAGCAGGCGCAGCTCCTTTGACATACGGTCGACCTCATTCTGCCAATCGACGACCGAGATCGTCGGCTTTATCTTGATTTCGGTGCTTCGCGCGCGGTAGGCGAGCTGGCTCGCGGTCGAGACTATATCGCGGTACGCGCTGATTTTGACTGTAAGCGCGTCCTTTTTCGCGATAAGCTCGGTCAGCGACTGACCGTCGCACATGGTCCGGCAGTTGGTTATATTGATACGCGCGATCAGGTAGGCGAGGCGTTCGAGTGACGAGTCGAGCTCTCGCTTTAGGTCGCTCGGGCTTTCGGCGGGCGTCTCGCCCTCCTGCACGAGCGTATTGTTATCGAGCCGGCTGTGCAGCTGCTCTATCGCGCGATTCAGGTCGGCGCGCTCCTGCAAGGCTTCGGCAAGCTTCATTTTGAATTCCTCCTTGACGTGTAGGTAGTGTAAAGCACAACGGCTCTACACCGCCAAATTTTTAATTAATTTCAAA
>ERZ1643251.733-NODE-733-length-42991-cov-29.073109_pt1 | contig 42991 bp, 61 predicted proteins | sample MGYA00579261_ERZ1643251 | MGnify/ENA primary metagenome ERZ1643251 (study PRJEB29033, sample SAMEA4952267) | chicken gut metagenome | biome: Broiler Chicken; feature: Gastrointestinal Tract; material: Caecum | place: Ireland | collected 2018 | study: Broiler... | reverse complement strand
GCACCAGATTGATAGGAAACTCGAACTTTTCATTCGAGAGGAATAAATTGTTAACTAGAAGTACTGTTGAAGTTGTCAATAAAAAGTAGACACATTAAAACTTTTATTTAAACCCTAATTGAATTCTGTATTCAATTGGGGTTTTATAGTTTAAAGCATAACTTGGTCTTAAATAATTATTATCATAAACTATATCATCAATAAATGCTTGAACTTGTGCTATAATTATTTACAGACTCTCTTTATTTGATAGAATTATAGTTCAAAACAGCAATATGATGGCTTTAATGCATGTTGATTCTCTCGTTAATCTTGATGATGTTCTTAAATTGCTAGATGATTTAGGAGTAGGTTGCAATTCAAAGATCATTATAGTTCCAGGCATACTTTGTAATGATTTTGACTATCACAGTTTAATTTCATATTCGCAAAAACGAGGAGATGCATATTTTTGTTATAGATTAAATGGAATGTGGAATATTTATAGAAAGTGAAAACTAAAATAAAAATCACTTTATCTTCTTTTCTAGCTGATTATTAATTATCTTTTTTAATATAGGTTTAAGATATTGAAAATGAAAATAATATCAGAACTTAATAGGTACCTAAACTAAAAATAGGTCCTTTTTTATGCTATAAAAAATAGGATATTTTTTATATCCTACTTACAAACTATTTTATCTTTTATCAATATCAATTAATTCGTATTCTCGTGAGCCAAAGCCTAATTTTTCAGCAGCTTCAATGGTATGAATACCGTGACGTGATTCAATTCTTTCAACTAATTTATGTTTATTTGGATCTGTACTTTTATATATTAAATCTAAACTTGCTTGATCTATTGCAATTGGATCTGTACTTGCCAGTATACCAATATCTTTCATACATGGTAAGGAAGCATTACTGTCGCAGTCACAATCTACAGATATATTTTTCATAACATTAATATAAGCAATTCGACCGTCAAAATATTCAACTACACTTGAGGCTGCATCAGCCATTGCTTCTAAAAAACGATCTTGTTCTGGAATGTTATCAAATAATTCTAATTGATTTTTAGTTACTCCTGCTGTATGAATTAATGTTTTCCCTTCAGCTGAAGCACAGCCAATAGAAAGTTGTTTTAAAGCACCTCCATATCCGCCCATAGCATGACCTTTAAAATGTGATAATACAAGTAAGGAATCATAATTTGCTAAATTTTTTCCAACATAATTTTTTTCTAAAACCTTACCATTGCGGATGTCTAGTTCTAAATCGTTGCCTTCACTATCTAATAAATCAAATGGAAAGTATTTATCCCATTCGTGTTCTTTAATTAGTCTGCGGTGTTTTTCAGTTGAATTTCTTGCTCCTTCATAGGCAGTATTACATTCTACTACCGTTCCCTTTACTCTTTCAACTATAGGCCTGACAAAATCAGGCTTCAAATAATTTCGATTTCCTCGTTCTCCCGAATGTAATTTTACTGCAACTTTACCGGGAAGTTCTATTTTTAGTACTTCATACATTTTAACAATACTTTGAGGTGTAATTTCACTAGTAAAGTAAACTTTTGCTTTTTCCATCTTTCATCTCTCCTTAGTCATATTTATTTTTTATATAAAGATAATTTTGGTCTTCAATTTTTGAGTATTATTAGTTATTTGTAGTTTTGATTCTATGTTTTCTTATTACCATAATGAACATTATTTATATTAGTTTAAACACAATCACTTCCTTTCTATTATAATAAAGCTGTATACTTATATTGTTATTGTACCATATAAATATAATTTTTAGGCTAAAAAATTAAAAAAATAAATTTAAACTTAAAAATATCTTTATAAATTGTTGTCATTTATTGTTTTAAGATATATAATTCATATAGGATATAGCAAGTTCCAAAAATTATCTTACTAAAGAAAAAGAAATATTTAAATCGGTAGTTGTAGGTGATTGTATAATGAAATACGAAATATGGCGAGATATAAAAGGATATGAGGGGATATATCAAATTAGCAATTGGGGAAGAGTTAAATCGTTAGCAAGAAAAAAATGGAATGGTTATGCTTTTTTTCATATCAATGAGAGGATATTAAAACCTAGATATGATGAAAAGAACTATGTTAGCTATGTTCTTTATAAAAATAATACTTCTCATGCTTATCGTGTCCATAGGTTAGTACTATCAACTTTTGTCAAAAATGTTGATAATAAAATGCAGATTAATCATAAGAATGGAAAAAAAGATGATAACCGTCTCTGTAATTTAGAATATTGTACACAGTCGGAAAACATACGCCATGCTTTTGAAAACGGTTTATTTAAAAAGAAAAGGCGACAGTATCGATATAATAGACAAGATGCTCGCAGATGTTTAGATAAATATCGAGTGCAAGCTATTCAGAAGGCTGCCGAAAAAAATAGTACACCAATCCTGCAATATTCGTTAGATAATAAATTTATTAAAAAGTGGCGAAGCATTGCGGAAGCAGAAAGATATTATCAAAGGCGAATTCATATAGAAAATAAAACAGCTATTGGTTTTGTGTGGCGAAAAGAAGATCGCTAATAGACATCTTAATAATTTAGAAATTTTAGGATATTATAAAACTTAAAATGAGTTTCTAATCTGTAAAATTGTTTAATCTGTTAAAAGAACTAGTAAAAAATATAAAAATATGTTATACTTAATACGAATAAGAATTTAATGAATTACTTAAGAGAAGAAGGAGTTATGATATGCAAGAATTTATTTTATCAGTAATGGATCAATTTGGTTATTTAGGAGTATTTTTAATGATCGCTATTGAAAATATCTTTCCTCCTATACCATCAGAAGTAATATTACTATTTGGTGGTTTTATGACTACATATACTAAATTAAATATTTTAGGAATGGTACTTGCCGCTACTTTAGGTTCACTAGCTGGAGCCATTGCTTTATACTATATTGGTAAGATATTCAATAAAGATAGATTAAAAAAAATTATTTCTGGGAAGATAGGAAAGATATTGCGCTTAAAAAGTAGCGATATTGATAAAGCTGATCATTGGTTTGATACTAAAGGAAACAAAACTGTCTTTTTTTGCCGTTTTATTCCTTTAGTTAGAAGTTTGATTTCTATTCCTGCTGGAATGAGTAATATGCCTATGGTCAAATTTTTAATTTATACAATAATTGGTTCGCTAGTTTGGAATCTAGTCTTAATTGTTATAGGATCAATAGTGGGAGAAAATTGGGTGTCTATTTTAAATATTTTAGATACGTATTCACATATAGTAGTATTTGCTTTGGCAATAATTTGTATAGTTGCTATTGTTATATTTTATAAAAAGAGAGGAAGAAAAGGCAAAAGAGTTTAAGCTATCTTATATATAATATAGTAATTCTATTTTTTAATATATTTATAATAGCTATAGATAAGTTTCTATAGTTAAAAAATTATTATGGATAATATGTTTTCATAATAATTTTTTATTTTGCCTTGTAGTATCCACTAACTAGAAGAAAAATACACGAACAGTTAACTAAGAATAATAAATAAAAAAAGTAAAAAAATGTACTATTAGAAAAAAATAAAAAAGCAAAAAAGTAAAAAAATGAAGAAATATTTTTTTACTAAATACTACTAAAGGCTTGAAAATAAAGACATTTGAGAGTATAAAAACAAAATTAAAAAGAATAAAAAAACAAAAAATGCAAAATAAAGTTCTCTTCAAAATGGCAAAAATGTAAAATTTTAAAAAGCGAACAAAAATTATTGACAAGCCTGTTCTAGTAATATATAATGGTAGTGAAAGATAAAAGTAGGAGGAAGTAAAATGATAGAGACAGAAGAAAAATTATGTCAAATTGAAGTGGTTAAAAGAAATGGTAGAAAAGTTGAATATGACGGTGCCAAGATAGCTATGGCTATAAAAAAAGGTTTTGATAGTGTAAGTATTGATGAAGAGAAAAAATACACTGAAAAAGATATTCAAAAAGTTTATCAAGCAGTTGAAAAAAAAATTATTAAGGAATATTTGCCAATAGGGAAAATTAAGATAGAAAATATTCAGGATTTGATTGAAGAGACTTTGAAAAAATACAATTATATTGATGTTTTTGAATCCTTTTCAGAATATCGTCAGAAAAGGGCTGTTGCTAGAATTGCTTTTAGAGACGATAAAGTCCAAGCTAAACTTCAGAAAAAAATCGAAGGTTTAGTATTAAAAAGTTCTTTTGAAGAAGACTCAAAACGTGAAAATGCTAACATCGACGGTGACTCTGCTATGGGAACGATGCTGCAATTTGGAAGCACAATATCTAGAGTTTTTACGGAGACCTACCTGATGAAAAAGAAATTTGCTGAAGCACATGATGCCGGTGATATTCATATTCATGACATGGACTTTGAGGCGATGGGAACGACAACTTGTACACAAATTGATCTTAATAAATTATTTAAAAATGGTTTCTCAACCGGTCACGGTCATTTAAGAGAACCAAAAGATATTATGAGTTATACTGCACTAGCAGCTATAGCTATTCAATCTAATCAAAACGACCAACATGGAGGACAATCGATTCCAGCTTTCGATTTTTACATGGCGCCTGGTGTCTTAAAGACGTTTAAACGCCAATTTAAACAATCTGTTTATGAACTTTTAGATTTTAGTGGCTTTATCAACTTTATCAATATGGATAAAATTGAAAAGGAAATTGATAGATTAAACAGTATAGATATAGATATCAGCCTTTTTGAACCAATATATAAAGAAAGTCCAGAAGTGAAAAGAATATTTACTAAAGCTTACGATACAGCTTGTAAAAAGACTGATAGAGCTACTTATCAGGCAATGGAAGCTTTTGTTCATAATTTGAATACTATGCATTCTAGAGCGGGTGCTCAAGTTCCTTTTTCTTCAGTGAATTTTGGAACAGATACTTCACCTGAAGGAAGACTTGTTATCAAGAACTATTTACTATCGGTAGAAGCAGGACTTGGTAAGAATGAAACGCCAATTTTTCCAATCTCTATATTTAAGGTAAAAGAGGGAGTAAATTACAACCCTGGCGAACCTAATTATGACTTGTTTAAATTAGCGTGCCGAGTATCCGCTAAAAGATTATTTCCTAATTTTTCGTTTATGGACTCTTCGTTTAATAAACCTTTTTATAAAGGAGATTATAATACTGAAGTTGCTTATATGGGATGTAGGACAAGAGTTATAGGCAATGTTATTGATGAAAATAAAGCTATTACTCCTGGAAGAGGCAATCTTTCATTTACTACCATTAACTTGCCAAGATTAGGTATTAAACACGGTATAGTCCGAAATGCTCAAGCTGATATTAAAGGTTTTTATGAAGAGCTGGAAGAATTTATGGATCTAGTTAAAGATCAGTTGCTTGAAAGGTTTGAAATTCAGTGTAACAAGAGATTATATAATTTTCCCTTCTTATTAGGACAGGGAATTTGGATAGATTCTGAAAAACTAAAAATGGGGGATCGCTTGCGAAAAGTGTTAAAACATGGGACTTTATCTATTGGTTTTATTGGTTTAGCGGAGTGCTTAAAAGCACTTATTGGTAAGCATCATGGTGAATCTGATGAAGCCCAAAAGTTAGGTTTAGAAATAGTTGCTTTCATGCGAAAAAAATGTGATGAATATAGTAAGCAATATAATTTGAATTTTACGCTACTAGCTACTCCTGCCGAAGGTCTGTCAGGAAGATTTACTGGTATTGATAAGGCTATTTATGGAAAGATTAAAGCAGTAACTGATAGAGAGTATTATACTAATTCTTTTCACGTTCCAGTATATTACAATATATCTATTGTCAATAAAATAAAAAAAGAAGGGCCATATCATAAATATACAAATGCTGGTCATATTAGTTACATTGAATTAGATGGCGATACTACTAACAATTTGGAAGCCTTTGAAAAGATAGTTCGAACTATGCATGATAATGATATGGGATATGCTGCCATTAATCATCCTGTTGATCGAGATCCAGTATGTGGTTATGTTGGCGTTATCGGTGATGTTTGTCCTGGATGTGGAAGAAAAGCTTATGAAGGTGTTCCTATTGAGAGAATAAATGAATATAAAAATAATTGTAATTGTTAAAAGAAGGAGATGTTGAAAATGAAAGAAGAAACAAAAGAAAAATTAGTTGGTGAAGGTGTTGGTTTTGAAAGAATAAGACGAATTACAGGATATTTGGTTGGTACAGTGGATAGATTCAATAATGGTAAGAAAGCTGAAGAAAAGGACCGAGTTAAACATAGTATTGATGGTTTAATTAAGGAAGCCTAATGGAAATAAGACTCGCTTCTCCGATAATTCAAGCTGACAGTATCGTTGATGGAGAAGGTATTAGAGCGGTCATCTGGACACAAGGGTGCCAACATAAATGTCCGGGATGTCATAATCCTCAAACACATTCTTTTACTGAAGGATTTTTAATAGATATTGAGGAGGTAAAAAGGCAAATAGATAATTTGGAAGGCCAAGATGGCATAACCTTTTCTGGTGGTGATCCTTTCTATCAAGTTAAAGAATGTTTGGAAATTGCTAAATATGCTAGACAAAAAAAGATGAATATATGGTGTTATACTGGATTTACTTATGAAGCTCTGATAAAGATGACAGCAAATGATCCATTTGTTTTGGAATTTTTGAAAACAATAGATGTTCTTATTGACGGTCCTTTTTTGCTTGAAAAAAAGAGCCTAGATTGTGTATTTAGAGGTTCTACTAATCAGAGGATTATTGATACTCAAAAAAGTATCATGACCAATACTATTTGTTTAGTGACCAAGTATTACACTAATAATGAAAATATAAAAAAGAGCGAAAAAATATATATTTGAGCTCTTTTTTATATTGACTAAAGAAGCTCTATAACGCTAGTATGTTATAATATTAATTTTAGTAATCTTTTCTTTTTACCTTCATATAATGAAGTGTACAGAAAGGAATGATAAAACAGTTATGGAAACAATTAAAGTTTCATCAAAGTCCAATCCTAATTCGGTAGCAGGAGCACTGGCCAACGTCTTCAGAGAAAAGGGGATAGTAGAAGTTCAAGCAATAGGAGCTGGCGCTTTAAATCAAGCAATAAAAGGCGTAGCAATAGCTAGAGGTTTTGTAGCACCATCGGGGAAAAATTTGGTTTGCATACCAGCATTTATCGATATAACTATTGATGGCGAAGAAAGAACAGCTATTAAATTAATTGTCGAGGCTAAATAGCCTTTTTCTTTTTTAGGGCCTTTTCAGCAATTCATAGATAATTTTTTTGGAAAGTATTGACTTATATTCAGAAAAATGATATATTTATATCGCTTATAAATTTAAGTTTTGTCTTAAGACAGAACTTATATTTAAGATAAGAAATGAAACACCGGGATATGTGTAAGAAAGGAGTGAGATAATGCCTACAATTAATCAATTGACAAAGAAGCCTAGAACTAAAAAAACTAGAAAAAGCAAATCACCAGTATTATTAGTGGGAAAGAATAGTATTCAAAAGAAGCAAACAATACAAGTTTCTCCTCAAAAAAGAGGTGTATGTACTCGTGTTGGAACTATTACCCCTAAAAAGCCTAATTCAGCACTTAGAAAATATGCGAGAGTAAGACTTTCTAATGGTATGGAAGTAACTTGTTATATTCCAGGAATTGGCCACAACTTACAAGAACACAGTGTTGTTTTAATAAGAGGTGGAAGAGTAAAAGACTTAATTGGTGTTAGATATCACATCATTAGAGGTACTTTAGATACGGCTGGAGTTCAAAACAGAAAGCAAGGACGTTCTAAATACGGTGCTAAAAAAGATAAAAAATAATTAAATAATATTATTAATAATATTGGAAGGAGGAGACTATGAGAAAGAGAAGAGCAACAAAAAGAGATGTTTTAGCGGATCCTATCTACAATTCAAAAGTTGTTACTAAACTAGTTAACCACATTATGAAAGATGGTAAAAAAGGTACTGCCCAAAAGATTATCTATGATGCTTTTGATATTATAAAAGAAAAAACTGGCGAAGAAGCGATGACTGTTTTTGAAAAAGCTATGAATAATATTAAACCTTCATTAGAAGTTAAGTCAAGAAGAGTAGGAGGAGCAAATTATCAAGTTCCAGTTGAAGTTAAACCTGATAGGGCTCAAGCTTTAGCTTTTAGATGGCTTGCCCAGTACGCACGTCTTCGAAATGGCCATTCGATGTCTGAAAATTTGGCTAATGAGATTATTGATGCATCTAATGGAACTGGGGCATCTGTTAAGAAGAAAGATGATACTCATAAAATGGCTGAAGCTAATAAAGCATTTGCTCATTATAGATGGTAACTTTGAAGTTTAGTGAAAAGTAAAATTTTGAAAGTTTAAATTAACTCACTAGGAATATGTAAATGATAATTATTAAAAAGGGAGAATAATCAATTTGAAAAGTGAAATTATTGATATGAAAACTCATTTGAGTAATATTCTTGATGATATTGATTTAATATTCAAAGATAAAAATGTTAAATATAATATTAAAGATATTTTGAAAATAAAAAATATAATCGAGGAACTAAAATTAACTTTAGATGATGAGAACGAAATTTATTCAATTAAGCTTGTTAAAGTTAAATTAGTATCTAATATGATATATGATTTAAATTATGCAAATTTATTTTCAAATATAACAGATCATATCAGTAACGAATTTTATGCATTTTCATTCCTTTTGCAAGAAATGTTAAAGGAAAAGGGAAAATAGAGACATCAAAAGATAAATATTGATACAAATAGGATGCTATTTAATATCAACTTGCATGAGACATTATCTAAATAACTTTGATGATAACTGCTATGAGCTTACTGTGCTTAGATGGTTTAGAGATAATTTTGTGTTTGAAGAAGATATTAAACATTACTATAAAATTGCTCCTGTAATAGTGGAAGCAATAGACAAAGAACAACATAGTAATATGATATATGATTATATATACGATAATGTTGTCGATGCATGTGTAACTGCTACTTCAAATGGCGATTATGCATTTGCTTATGATAGATATAAGAGTAGTATTCTTAGTCTTGAAGAGACTTATGCAAAACAAGCATTAGAAGGAAAACTTATTAAAACTTTAAAAAAATTATAACTATGTAGTTAATAAAAGAGAAAGGAAAATGAAATATGGCTCGTGAAATAAGCTTAGAACATACAAGAAATCTTGGAATTATGGCCCATATCGATGCAGGTAAAACTACTTGTACTGAGAGAATTCTATTCCATACTCATAAGATTCATAAGATTGGTGAAACTCATGATGGTGAATCACAAATGGACTGGATGGAACAGGAAAAGGAAAGAGGTATTACTATTACTAGTGCTGCCACTACTGCATTCTGGAAGGACTATCGATTCAATATTATTGATACTCCAGGACACGTTGACTTCACTATTGAAGTTCAAAGAAGTTTAAGAGTACTTGATGGCGCTGTTCTATTAATTGATGCGCAAGCAGGTGTAGAACCACAAAGTGAAACTGTATGGAGACAAGCCAATGAATACAGTGTACCTAGAATTATCTTTGCTAATAAGATGGATAAAATGGGAGCAGACTTCTATTTTAGTTTAGGTACAATAAGTGACAGATTAGGAGCAAACTCTGCTGCTATTGAGCTTCCTATTGGAGCAGAATCTGAATTTAATGGTGTAGTTGACTTAGTTGAAATGAAAGCATATCATTTTGATGGAAAACCTGAAGAAAACTATACTGAAATTGAAATTCCTGCAGACATGAAAGATAAATGTGAGGAATATAGAAACATTCTTATTGAAGCAGTATCTGACTTTGATGAAGAATTAATGATGAAATATTTGGATGGAGAAGAAATTACTCCTGCCGAAATTAAAAAAGCTATTAGAACAGGAGTATTAAAAGCTGAATTCTTCCCAGTAATGTGCGGTACTGCACTTGGTAATATGGGTGTTAAATTACTTCTTGATGCTGTCGTAGATTATTTACCAGCTCCTACCGATATTGAAGCAATTGAGTGTACTGATATGAAAGGAAATACTGTTTTAAGACATCCTTCTGACTCAGAACCACTTACGGCACTTGCATTTAAGATTGCTACTGATCCATTTGTTGGAAGACTTACATTCTTTAGAGTTTATTCTGGTACACTTAAGAGTGGCTCTTATGTACTTAACTCTACTAAAAATGTTAAAGAGAGAATTGGTAGAATTTTACTTATGCATGCTAATCATAGAGAAGAAATTGCGGAAATTTATTCAGGTGAAATTGGAGCAGCTGTCGGTCTTAAAAATACAACGACTGCTGATACCTTATGCGATGAGAAAAAACCAGTAATTATGAAAGGAATGGAATTTCCTGAACCAGTTATTACTCAAGCTGTCGAACCAAAGACTAAAGCTGACCAAGAAAAAATGGGTATTGCTCTTCAAAAACTTGCTGAAGAAGATCCAACATTTAAGATGAAAACAGATCCTGAAACTGGGCAAACAACTATTTCAGGCATGGGAGAACTTCATCTAGATATTATTGTTGATCGAATGCGAAGAGAATTTGGTGTAGAAGCTACGGTTGGTGCTCCGATGGTAGCTTATAGAGAAACAATAACTCAAACTGGCGAATGTGAAGGAAAACATATTAAACAGTCAGGTGGTCGCGGACAATACGGTCACGTTTGGGTACGATTTGAACCAAATCCTGATAAGGGATACGAATTTGTCGATAATATTGTCGGTGGTGTCGTCCCAAGAGAATACATTTCTGTTATTGATAAAGGACTTCAAGAAGCAATGCAAACGGGAGTTTTAGCGGGTTATCCTATGGTTGACGTTAAAGCAACTCTTTATGATGGATCATATCATGATGTCGATTCTTCGGAAATGGCTTTCAAGATTGCTGCATCATTAGCTGTTAAAGAAATTAAGAACAAATGTCGCCCTGTCTTATTGGAACCAATAATGAAAGTGGTTGTTACTGCTCCAGATGAATATACTGGTGCTGTAATTGGTGATTTGACTTCTAGAAGAGGAAAACCACAAGGACAAGAATCGCGTGGCAATGCCATAGCGTTTACTGCAATGGTTCCCCTTGCTGAAATGTTTGGCTATGCGACTAGTTTGCGAAGCTCAACACAAGGTAGAGGAAACTATGTAATGGAACTTGATCACTATGAAGAAGTACCAAAATCAATAGCGGATGAAATAATCAAAAAAAATGGTGGAAATTAGTAAAACCACTTGAAAAAAAATCTAATTATGATAAAATATAATATGTAAATTAAGAAAGAGAGGAAAATATAATGGCAAAACAAAAATTTGATCGTTCAAAACCACATGTTAACATTGGTACAATTGGCCATGTTGATCATGGTAAAACAACCCTTACTGCTGCTATTACAAAAGTATTATCAGCAAAGGGTGGAGCAGAATTTATGGATTATGCAAATATCGATAAAGCTCCAGAAGAAAGAGAAAGAGGAATTACAATCAATACTGCCCATGTCGAATATCAAACTGATAAGAGACATTATGCACATGTAGACTGTCCAGGCCATGCCGACTATGTAAAGAATATGATTACTGGTGCAGCTCAAATGGACGGAGCTATCCTTGTTATTGCAGCTACTGATGGACCTATGGCTCAAACTAGAGAACATATCTTACTTGCTAGACAAGTTGGTGTTCCTAGAATGGTTGTCTATATGAACAAATGCGATATGGTCGATGATGAAGAATTATTAGATTTAGTAGAAATGGAAATTAGAGAATTACTATCTGAATATGGTTTTGATGGTGATAATACACCAATCATTAGAGGTTCAGCTCTTAAAGCTCTTGAAGGAGATCCTAATTATGTTAAGTCCATCGAAGACCTTATGGATGCAGTTGACGAATGGATTCCAACTCCAGAAAGAGATACAGAAAAACCATTCTTAATGTCCATCGAAGACGTATTTACTATCACAGGACGTGGAACAGTTGTAACTGGTAGAGTTGAAAGAGGACAACTAAAATTAAACGATACAGTTGAAATAGTAGGACTTAAAGATACTAAATCTACAGTTGTAACTGGTATTGAAATGTTTAGAAAACAACTTGACTATGCTGAAGCAGGGGATAATGCTGGTGTTCTTCTTAGAGGCATCGATCGTAAAGATGTTGAAAGAGGACAAGTTTTAGCTAAACCAGGAACAGTTACTCCACACAAAAAATTTGAAGCACAGGTATATGTACTTTCTAAAGAAGAAGGTGGAAGACATACTCCATTCTTTACAAACTATAGACCACAATTCTATTTTAGAACTACTGATGTAACTGGTGTGGTAACACTTCCAGAAGGAACTGAAATGGTTATGCCTGGAGACAATGTTACTATGACAGTTGAATTAATTGCTCCAATTGCTGTCGAAAATGGAACTAAATTTTCTATTCGTGAAGGCGGACACACTGTCGGTGCTGGTTCGGTTACTAAAATTGTTGAATAAAGTTACTAAACAGTACTTAAAAACAGTTATAATAAATTGATATATTGATAATTTTAAAAAATACAAATTAATTTTATGATTTGTATTTTTTATTGTTTTAATAGTAAATGTTTCTGTATTTATTAAAAAGACAAAGAAATTTTATGTTTAGGTTAAGTTCTATCTTTTTTGTCTACATGATCTTTCTTGTTTTTTCTTTACATTGATTAATTATTTTGCTATAATATTTTCAAAAGAAGGAACAAATTATGAAAATAAAATATACTTTACTACATAAAGATACTAACACCAAAGCTAGATATGGTACTCTCACTACTAATTATGGGACCTTTGAGACACCAATATTTATGCCTGTTGGGACACAAGCTACTGTAAAAACTCTTGACACTGATGAGTTAAAAGCTATAGGATCTGCTGTTATTTTAGCTAATACTTATCATCTATGGTTAAGGCCAGGTGAAGACATTGTTTTTAAAGCTGGTGGCCTTCATAAATTCATGAATTATCAAGGACCTATTCTTACTGACTGCGGAGGATTTCAAGTGTTTAGTTTAGCTTCTCCTAAAGATATTAGTGAAGAAGGCGTCGTCTTTAAAAGTCATATTAATGGTGAAAGATTATTTTTAACTCCAGAAAAAAGTATTGAAATTCAAAATAAATTAGATAGTGATATTGCAATGAGTTTTGATGAGTGTCCTCCTTACCCGGTAACATATGAATATATGAAAAAATCAGTTGAAAGAACCATAAGATGGGCAAAGAGAGGTAAGATTGTTTTTAATAACCCTAATCAAAGTCTATTTGGAATAGTTCAAGGTGGGGAATTTGAAAATTTACGAGAATGGTCGGCTAAAGAAACCGTTAATTTAGATTTTGATGGATATGCAATAGGAGGTACATCAGTTGGAGAAGATAAACCTACAATGTATAAGATGATCGAATATGCTATTAAGTATTTGCCTGAAGATAAACCGAGATATTTAATGGGTGTAGGAGAACCAACTGATTTATTTGAAGGTGTTGAAAGGGGCATTGATATGTTTGATTGTGTTCTTCCAACAAGATTAGCTAGACATGGCCATGCTTTTACCAAATATGGTAAAATAAATTTAAAAAATGCTAAATATAAAGATGACTTTAATGCTGTAGATAAATCTTGTGATTGTAAATGTTGTGCGAACTATACGCGAGCTTACATTAGGCATTTATTAGTTGCTAATGAAACACTTGGACAGAGACTATTGTCGATACATAATTTGCGTTTTTTAATAAAGATAATGGAAGATATAAGAATAGCTATAAAAAATGATAAATTCTTAGATTTTAAGAAAGAATTTTATAAAAGTTATAAGCAAGGAGAAGATGATGAAAAAAGAATCTAAATATGTTTTGATCATAATGCCCATAAAAGAAGAGTTAACTACTAATCAATTAATAGAATTGGCATCTATTTATGATAGAGGTGATAATTTACAAGATTATATTTCTCAAAATTATCTTCGTTTCTGCTCTTCAAAAGGATTTGCAGTTAACGCTAAAATAGCCAAAGTTGGCTGTTGTGCTTCTTTTCAAGCCGACAAAACAAAAGTGTCAGTTGTCATGACTGTCGGCGAATTTACGGAACTTGGCTATTATGCTACCCTTATAAAAAATGCCGAAGTGACAAACAATTTATCTGTTACAATTTTAGATGATATACGTGATAGATACCAAGATCTACAAAAAAGATTAGATGAATATATTAAAGAAGTATATAATAATTCGGAGTATATAAAGTCTTATATAAGGGAAACTATGGAGCAAGATCCAAACATTAGTTTTAGAAGAGTATTAAAATACAATGCCCAAACTAAAGATTATGATAGATATATATTACCTATTCGCGATGAAAAACAACTAGCAAGGGAAAAATTACCAGAAGCATATAATTATTTTGTTTCAAATGGAATAGTCCCTTATTGTTCGAGATATTCATGCCCATACATTAGGGGTAACCTTGATCCAAAAATATATACTGTAGGGCAAAAAATTCCTATTAAAGATTTAAATTTCGAATCGTTAGCTCAAATTTATGAATTATTATTTAATCAACATATAACTGACGAATTAAATAATAGAATATCAGGTGTTATGGCAAGAACCCGTAGACAAAGTTAGAACTTTGAAAGGTGTTCTTTTTTCTTTACTTTACCATATAATTATGATATACTCGTTTTAGAAAAGTAAAAGAGGTTAATTTATGAAAAAAATAATAAAAAAAAATATTATGAATTTACTTATCCTAATATATTTAGAGTTCATGTTAGGGCTATTATTATATGATAATTATAGTAGAGAGACTATTTTAAGTGTGATGATATATGCTTTTTTTTCATCATTAATTATCACTTTTTTTACGACAATTTTTTCTTCCAAAATGAATAAAATATTAAATTATATTATATATTTTTTTCTGTCTTTTTGGTTTAGCTTGCAATTTGTTTTCAAATCATCAATTAAGACTTTTTTCACCATAGATCTATTTAAAATTAGTGATCAAGCAGTTGGCTTTTTGGGCGAATTCTTTTATATTATATTTAAAAATCTCTATGGAATAATTATCTTCTTTCTTCCCTTTATTTTACTTTGTATTTTTAGTAAGAAGCTTGATTATAAAACGGTTAAAAAAGAAAAAATATATTTATGTAGTTATTTAGCCATTATTCCTTTTAGTTATTTTTCTTACACATACTATTTGAAACACCAAGATAACGTAGCAATATCATTAAATGATTTATATTATAATACTGATAATATCGCACTTAGTATCCAAAGATTAGGATTACTTCCTAGTACTGGATTAGATATTTATCGAAATTTATTTGGTTTTGATGATAAAATAATTGACATTAAATACGAAGAACCAAAGGAAGATCAAGAGATATCTGATTATGGAGAAAATAAATTAAATCTTGAATTTGATGACAATATTTCAGAAACTGTAAAAAAATATATTGAAAATAATCAAGGGACACCTAAAAATAAATATACGGCAATTTTTGATAACAAAAATTTAATTTTTATCGTTGCGGAAAGTTTTAGTACAATTGGTGTCAATCAAAAATTGACACCAACACTATATAGTCTTATAAATTCAGGATTTGTTTTTCAAAATTTTTATGTGCCATATTATTTAAGCACCATAGGAGGTGAATTTTCTTCCCTTACTGGAATATATCCGGATACTTCAACATTAAGTATTTGGCGTCGCGGAAGCAACACTTTTCCATATGGTCTAGCTAATCTCTTTCAAGTGAAAGGTTATAATACTTATGCTTATCATAATCATTCAGGATATTTTCAAGATCGTTATAAATATTTAAAATCATTAGGTTTTGATAATTTTAAGGCCTGTGATATGGGCCTTGATATTAACTGTGATCTATGGCCGGAAAGTGATTTGGAAATGATTCAATCAACATATACTGATTATATAGATAGTTCTAAGCCTTTTTTAGTTTACTATATGACCGTTTCAGGGCATCTAGAGTATAATTTTTCTGGTAATAGTATGGCTTCTAAAAATAGGAAATTAGTTGATCATCTTCCTTATAGTAATTCAGTTAAAGCCTATTTAGCAACTCAAATAGAGTTAGATAAAGCCTTAAAATTACTGATATCTAAACTAGAAGAAAGTAATATACTAAAAGATACTATTATCGTTTTACTTGCTGATCATTATCCCTATGGTCTGTCACTTAAAGAAATGAATGAAATATCAAGTTATGAAAGAGATGATCTTTTCGAAATAAATCATAATTCGCTCGTCATATGGAATCCCAATTTAAAAACTATTAAAATAGATAAGGTAGGGATGCCTATAGATGTTCTTCCTACCATATATAATCTTTTTGGTATTGATTACGATTCACGTCTTTATGCGGGAAACGACCTACTATCACCTAATGAAGGATTAGTAATATTGGGAAATAGATCTTGGATAACTGATAGTGGAAAATATAGTAGTATTGATAATACTTATTCAGGTAATGACGATATCAGTTACGTAAAAAATATTAATAATATAGTGGCCAATAAAATAGCTTTTAGTAAAAGTATTATTACAAGTGATGGATATAAATATATTAAAATAAATAAGTGAAGAAGATAGCTGGCTCTATATTGTCTAAAGTTTTATATTTTAAAAACTTTTTAACTAAAAAAATTTATTAATTAAAAGGTCAAGCACAACATCGAATAAAACTATAAAATTTTATTGATACTCTCTAAATTAAAAAAGAATTATCATTCATACAATTTTTTTGAAAGTCTCTAAAGTCATTTCTTTACAGAGACTTTTCAAATTATTTCAGCATTATTATCGAGCATCATTGCTTTTTTTAGTTTTAAATATTCATTATTATTAAATGCATCGCAAAAAATTAAATCGAATTTCACATTCAGGTATTTCAAAATTAGTTACTGTTGCATTTGACAAATCCAAGATTAATGGTTATAATAATGCAATCTTTTGTTAGGGGGAATTATAATGGAGTCAGAAATATTAGCACTTATTTATGACTATTCAGTTAAAGGAAAATTAGTGGATTTAAAATTTATAGATAAATTAATAAAGATTGTTGTATTAAGAAGGGATCTTAACAATTATATTCGAAATGTTCAATTTATCAATGAATTAACAAAAAGCCCACAAGAAGTAACTTTGGGTAGTTATACCCCTTTCACGATGACAATATCAATTGATTATGAATCTATAAAAATTGCTATGGAATGTGAGCGGTTTTATTATAGTCTATTTACCACTTCGGAACAAGTTTGGTTTAGAAACTTATTTATAACTAAAGTGATATTACATGAGTTAGAACATGCATTTCAAAATAAACAAGTTGCTAATGAACTTGATGATTCGATTGAAACAAAACTAGTAAGAGCATGTAGTGTATTAGAATGGTTAAAGAAAAGAATGAAAATAGTTAATTTAATTGACGAAGACCCGTGGGCAGAATATGACAAATTGTATAATCAGTATTATCATGTAAATCCTTCGGAAAGATTAGCGGAAATTAATTCTCTTAAAACAATAGTTAACTCATTGGGACAAATAAAAAAACGTATTCCTAAATTATATGAAGCTGAATGTGTTTCTTTGCTTAACGAAATGTTAAGAGGATATTTGGAAGATAGGAATAAAGGTAGTAGCTGTCCTACTCAAGTTTATTTATTAGGAACTAGGCAAGATAAAATATGGTATGAACTCGATTTTTATAGTGAAGATTATTATCAATTATTGAAAAATGTTAGTGATCAATATAGTTTGGATAGAAGATTATCTTTAGGGTTACCAATTGATTATGACGAACATATTAAATTGTTGAAAAGAAAAAAGAATCTTCTTACAAGATTTTAATTATTAACCCTCAAAATTTTCTCATTATGTTTTTCTTGCAAGGGCTCATACAAAACTATCTGTTGTGCGGGTGTGAATAATAAAGAGCAAAGCCACTCGGAAGACATAAAATACCTCTTTTTGATATAATATAGAAGATTTGCCAATCAACTATAAATCAAAAGGGGGTATTTATGTTAAAATTAAACACAAAAAGTAAAGATATAAGATAAATGCCAATTATCCCATACTAAGTATAACTGTTTATACCATATAGTATAGTGTTTAATTCAAAGTTTAGAAGAAAAGCAATATATAAAAAATTAAGAAGGGATATTGGTGTAATACTATGCAGACTATGTTAAAATAATAGAGACACACTATATACATATGTTAATAAAAATTCCACCTAAATTAAGTATATTATAATTTATGAAATATTTAATTTAAAGGATAAAAATGTATTAATGATATTTTCGTGAAATTCAAATTAAATTTCACGAAAAAGATAAAAATGTTCTTTTTTTACTTGATTTTAATAGAATAATAATGTATAATTGTAGAAGTGTGACTGGCTTAGATGTGCGAAGTTGCTGATACACCCGGTTAAGTTGTCAATAAAATAAAGGGTGGAAAGGTAATCAGGTAATTCGCTCGGAGCTATGTCTATACCAAGATATAGGCGAAGGGAGGACAACTATGGCAAAGGAAGTAGTGAGAATCAAACTTAAAGCATATGATCATCGAATTCTTGATACTGCCGCTGCAAAAATAGTAGCTACAGTTAAGAGAACTGGCGGTGAGGTGTCTGGTCCAGTACCGTTACCAACAGAAATCGAAAAAATAACGATTTTAAGAGCGGTACATAAAGATAAAGATTCACGTGAACAGTTTGAAAAAAGAACTCACAAAAGATTAATAGACATCAAAAATCCAAGCAAAGAAACTATTGAAGCATTAGCACATTTGGATTTACCAAGTGGTGTCGACATACAAATAAAAAAATAATAGGAGGAAAAAATGAAAGGAATCTTAGGAAGAAAAAAAGGAATGACCGAAGTATTTACTACTGATGGCAAACTTATTCCTGTAACTGTCATCGAAGTTGACGATAATATTGTCTCACAAGTAAAAACTAAAGATATCGATGGCTACGATGCTATTCAGCTAGCTACTGTTGAAAAAAAAGAAAGACGTAGCAACAAACCAGAAATTGGGCATTTAAAAAAAGCATCTACAACCCCTAAGCGCTTCTTAAAGGAAATTAGAGGTGTGGATGTAACTAATTATGCTTTAGGAGACGTACTTAAAGCAGATGTGTTTACAGCAGGAGAAATGGTTGATGTAACTGGCACTTCTAAAGGTAAAGGTTTTCAAGGTGTTATTAAAAGATATAATCAAAGTAGAGGACCTATGAGTCATGGCTCTCAATATCATAGAGGTGTAGGGTCTATGGGTACGATGTTACCAATGAGAGTTTTACCAGGAAAGAAACTACCTGGCCATATGGGTAATGAACAAGTTACTATCCAAAATTTGGAGATAATAAAAGTCGATCTTGATAATAATGTTATCTTAATTAAAGGAAACGTACCTGGTCCTAAAAACTCTTTAGTGTTAGTAAGAACTGCTGTTAAAAAAGGCGATAAAAAATGCGAACCAGTTGAGCTTATTGTCTATGAAAATGATGTTCCTACAGAAGAAGTTATTGAAGAGACAATTGAAACGATTAACGAAGAGTTAGCAGAAGAAAATACTAACGAAGAGACATCACAGAAAACTAAAGAATAATATCGATTGAGTGACAAGTAAAATAATTGTGATGATGAAGGAGGAAATTATGTCTAAAAAGATAGATGTTTTAAGCCAAAAGGGCGAAAAGGTAAAAGATATAAAATTAGAAGATAACATATTTAATATAAAGCCTAATGATGCAGTTATTAAAGATGCTGTTGTAGCAGCGATGGCAGGAGCTAGACAAGGGACTTCAAAAACAAAAACTAGAAGTGAGGTGTCTGGTGGAGGAAGAAAGCCGTATAGACAAAAAGGGACTGGTAATGCTAGACAAGGAAGCATAAGAGCACCCCAATATCGACATGGGGGAATAGTTTTTGGACCAGTGCCAAGAGATTATTCAAAAAAGATGAATAAGAAAGAAAAAAGATTAGCTTTAAGATCGGCCTTATCTTATAAAGCTTTAGATAAAGAGTTGATTGTAATTGATGCTATCAATCTTACAACAAACAAAACAAAAGAGATGGTGGAACTATTAAACAATTTAAAAATAACTAATAACAAAGTATTAATATGTGTAAAAGATCTTACAGACAACGTCTGTTTGGCAGCACGAAATTTAGCCAATATTAAGGTTGTTTTACCATGTGAGATAAATACTTATGATGTTATTTCTTCAGACAATTTACTGATTGAAGAAGAGGCATTAAAAGCATTAGAGGAGGTGCTTAAATAATGAATAACTATCGTGATATAATTTTAGCACCTGTTATTACAGAGAAGACAGCTTATGCTGAAAGTGAAGGGAAATACGCTTTTAAGGTGGCACTTAATGCCAATAAAATTGAAGTAAAGCAAGCAATTGAAAAAATTTTCAATGTTAAAGTAGAAAAAGTAAATATTCTTAACTCTCATCCAAAGAAAAAGAGAGTAGGAAAATACACAGGCATGACTAATAAATATAAGAAAGCTATTGTAACATTAGCGGAAGGTAATACTATTAGTTTTGACTAATGTAAGGAGGAAAAATAATGGCAATAAGAGTTTATAAACCAGTAACGAATGGGACAAGACAAAGATCTGTCATAACAAGTGAAGAAATTACTAAAAGTGCTCCTGAAAAAAGTCTAACAGTAATTAAAAAGAAGACTAATGGTAGAAACAATCAAGGCAGAATAACTGTTAGACACAGAGGTGGAGGCGCAAAAAGAAAATATAGAATTATCGATTTCAAAAGAAGAAAAGACGATATTACTGCACTAGTGTCAGCTATTGAGTACGATCCAAATAGAAGTGCTAATATTGCCCTTATCACTTATAAGGATGGGACGAAATCTTATATTATTGCTCCTAAAGGATTAACAGTAGGAACTGTTGTTGAATCTGGAGAAAATGTGGATATCAAAGTTGGCAATGCAATGCCAATTATGAATATTCCTGTAGGTACGGTAATTCATAATATCGAATTAAAGCCTGGTAAAGGAGCGGAACTAGCAAGAAGTGCTGGATCTTCGGCTCAAATTCTTGGTCGAGAAGATAAATATGTTTTAATAAGATTAGCAAGTGGCGAAACTCGAAAGATACTTGGTACATGTCGTGCGACAGTAGGGGTAGTAGGAAATGAGGATCATGCTCTTGTAAAGATAGGTAAGGCAGGAAGAACGAGACATAAAGGTATTAGGCCTACTGTCAGAGGTTCAGTTATGAACCCTAATGATCACCCACATGGTGGTGGTGAAGGTCGTGCACCAATCGGAAGATCTGGACCAATGACCCCTTGGGGTAAACCAGCTCTTGGTTATAAGACTAGAAAAAACAAAAAACAGTCCGATAAGTATATCGTGACTCGTCGTAAAAAATAAAGAAAGGAAGATTAAACAATGGCTAGAAGTATAAAAAAAGGACCTTATGTCTTTGAAAGATTATTAAAAAGAGTAAGAACATTAAATGAATCTGGTAAGAAGGAAGTTATTAAAACTTGGTCTCGTCGTTCAACAATCTATCCTGAATTTATTGGTCATACTTTCGCTGTTCATAATGGTAAAGAATTTATTCCTGTCTATGTAACTGAAGACATGGTCGGACACAAATTAGGAGAATTTTCTCCTACTAGAAAGTTTGGCGGACACGGACAAGACAAAGATAAGAGATAATTTTCGTCGAAGGAGGATAATAATGGAAAAAACTGAAGCTAAAGCAATAGCCAAGACAGTTAGAATATCTCCAAGAAAGACAAGACTTGTTATTGATCTAATAAGAGGAAAAGATGTTGCATCAGCAAGAGCTATTCTTGCTAATCAACCTCAAAGAGCCTCTGGAGTAATTTCTAAAGTTTTAGAATCTGCTATTGCAAATGCTGTTAACAATTTTAACATGAAGGAAGAAAACCTTTATGTAAAGACATGTTTCGTAGATGAAGCATTGGTAATTAAAAGAATTAAATTCGATTCGAGAGGTCGTACTGGAAGAAACGACCACAAGACAAGTCACATAACGATAGTAGTGGCCGAAAAATAGTAAGAGAAGGAGGACATTAGGATGGGACAAAAAGTCAGTCCAATCGGGCTTAGAATAGGTATCAATAAAGACTGGGAATCAAAATGGTTTGCTAATAAAGATTATGCCAAGTATTTAAATAACGATTATAAAATTCGTAAATACTTAAATGATAAATTTAAAACGGCTGGCATTTCTCAAATTATCATTGAAAGAAATCCAAAGAGAAGTGAAGTATTTATCTATGCTGCTAAACCAGGATTAATTATTGGCCAAAGCGGTGTCGAAATAGAAAAGATAAAAAAAGAAGTTTCAAAATTAGTTGCTGAACAAATTCAAATATCTGTTGTTGAAATTAAAAATCCAGATATAGTAGCTAAAATAGTAGCTGATTCTATTGCCCATAATATTGAAAATAGAGTATCATTTAGAGTGGCTCAAAAAAAAGCAATTAGAAATGCAATGAAAGCTGGAGCTAAAGGAATTAAGACATTAGTGTCAGGAAGACTTGGCGGTGTTGATATTGCACGTAGTGAAGGATATTCCGAAGGAACGATCCCTCTTCATACTTTAAGAGCTAATATTGATTATGCTACTTCCGAAGCTGATACAACATATGGTAAGATTGGTGTAAAAGTATGGATTTATAAGGGTGAAATACTTGAAAAGGGAGGTAATTCTCATGTTGATGCCAAAAAGAACTAAACATAGAAAAACTTTCCGTATTAAATATGAAGGCAAAGCCAAAGGAAATACCACTCTTCATTTTGGAAGTTATGGATTAATGGCCAAAGAAGGCGCATGGATAACTTCTCAACAAATTGAAGCTGCAAGAATTGCTATGACTAGATACATGAAAAGGGGAGGTAAAGTGTGGATTAACATTTTTCCTAATCTATCACTAACGAAAAAACCTTTGGAAACTAGACAAGGAAAAGGAAAGGGAAATCCTGAAGTATGGGTTGCTGTCGTCAAAGAGGGCAAAATAATGTTTGAAATTGATGGCGTTGATGAGGCTACTGCAAGAGAAGCCTTAAGATTAGCTTCACACAAACTACCAATTAAATGTAAGTTTGTAAAGAAAGAAGAAAGTGGTGAAACAAATGAAAACTAATGAATTAAGAAAGTTAACCACCGAAGAATTAAATAAAAAAATGACAGATTGTAAAGAAGAACTATTTACTTTAAGAATGCAAAAAGCAACGGGAATGCTTGAAAAACCTTCAAGAATAAAAGAACTTAGAAAAACAGTTGCACGAATTAAGACAATTCTTAAAGAGAGAGTAGAAGATTAGTAGGAGGAGCTTATGACAAAAGAAAAAAGAGAATTAATTGGTGTTGTTGTTTCTGATAAGGCTGACAAGACAATAACTGTCAAAGTTGAAACCTATAAGAAACATCCACTGTATGGAAAAAGAGTAAAATACTCAAAAAAGTACGCTGCTCACGACGAAAAAGGTCTTGCTCATATTGGAGATAAAGTTCGTCTAGTACAAACTAGACCATTATCTAAAACTAAAAGATATGAATTAGTAGAAGTAATAGAAAAAGCTGTTATTTTATAACTCTTTTAGATTGAAAGGAGGAAAATATGGTACAACAAGAAACCCGCTTAAAGGTAGCGGATAACTGTGGAGCTCGTGAAGTATTAGTAATTAGAGTTCTAGGTGGAAGTAAAGTGAAAACAGGTAATATTGGAGATATAGTTGTTGCTACAGTAAAGAAAGCTACTCCTAACGGTACTATCAAGAAAGGTAAAGTTGTAAAAGCTGTTATAGTAAGAACTAAAAGAGGAGTTAGACGAGATGACGGAAGTTATATTAGATTTGACGATAATGCTTGTGTTATCATTAAGGATGATAAGAGCCCAGTAGGTACACGTATTTTAGGTCCAATAGCCCGTGAACTTAGAGACAAAGACTTTACAAAAATTGTAAGTTTAGCTAAAGATGTGCTATAGACTTAAGGTAAGGAGGAAATATGAAAAGATTAAAAACAGGTGATAAAGTAGTCGTTATCGCTGGTTCTAATAAAGGTAAAGAAGGAAAAATTACTAAATTGTTAGATGATAGAGTTATTGTCGAAGGTGTTAATATTGTAAAGAAACACTTAAAACCTAAAAATAATAATGGTAATGGTGAAATCATCGAAACCGAAGCACCAATTCATGCTTCTAATGTAATGCTTCTTGATCCTAAAACGAAAAAGCCTACAAAAGTAAAGATGGAAAAAGATAATAAAGGTAAAAAAATTAGAATATCAAAAAAATCTAATGAAAAGATTGACTAATTTGGAAGGAGGGCGTAAGTATGAATCGCCTAAAAGAAAAGTATATTAAAGAAGTTGTTCCAAGTTTAACAGAAAAATATAATTATACAACTAACATGCTTGTTCCTAAAATCGAAAAAATTGTCGTTAATATGGGAGTTGGAGATGCTACTTTAAATTCTAAAAATTTAGAGAACGCTGTGAGGGAATTAGAAAAGATAACTGGATTAAAAGCTGTTGAAACTACAGCCAAAAAATCAATCGCTTCATTTAAGGTTAGAGAAGGCCATAAAATAGGCTGTAAAGTGACTTTAAGAGGAGACAGAATGTATACTTTTTTAGATAAACTCATCTCGATAGGATTACCACGTGTTAGAGACTTTAGAGGTCTTTCTCCAAAAAGTTTCGATGGTAGAGGAAATTATACAATTGGTATTAAAGAACAGATAATTTTCCCAGAAATTAATTTTGATGAAGTCGAAAAAGTTAGAGGTATGGATATTGTTATTGTAACAACAGCTAAAACAAATGAAGAGGCGTATGATTTATTAAAAGAACTTGGAGTTCCTTTTAGGAAATAGGGAGGAATAAGATGGCAAGAAAGTCAATGATTATAAAATCAGAAAAAGAACCAAAATTTAAAGTAAGAAAATATACTAGGTGTAAAATTTGTGGACGACCACATGCTGTACTAAAAAAGTATGGAATTTGTCGTATTTGCTTTAGAGATTTAGCATATAAAGGACAAATACCTGGTGTAAAAAAATCAAGTTGGTAGGACTTGAAATAAAAGAAGGAGGGATTTAAATGACAGATCCAATCGCAGATATGCTTACAAGAATTCGTAATGCTAATCAAAATAGGAATGCCTCTTGCATAGTCCCAGCGTCTAAAATAAAAGAAGAAATTGCTAAAATATTAAAAGCTGAAGGATTTATAGAGGATTATCAAATAACTGGTGATACTGTACAGAAAAATATAACATTAACATTAAAATATAAAAATAAAGAAAGAGTAATTACTGGACTTAAAAGGATTTCTAAACCAGGTCTTAGAGTATATTCGAAAGCTGAAGAATTACCAACCGTTTTAAATGGTTTAGGAATTGCTATTATTTCCACATCTAAAGGAATTATGACTGATAAAGAAGCAAGAGCTAAATCTTTAGGTGGCGAAGTAATCGCTTATGTTTGGTAGGGTGAACAAATGAGTCGTATAGGGAAAAGAACTCTAACCATACCAGAAAATGTTAATGTTGAATTAAATAATAATGTTGTGACTGTAAAGGGACCACTTGGAGAATTATCTTTAAATTTAGTAAAAAATATCGAAGTAATTATTGAGGATAAAACTATAATGGTCAAAACTTTAGCAGAAGATAAATTCACTCATGCCATGCATGGAACTACAAATGCTAATATTAGAAATATGCTTATTGGTGTAAGTGAAGGATATAAAAAGGCTTTGGAAATTGTGGGTGTCGGTTATAAATTTAATCCACAAGGAGAAAAATTAACTATTACCGCAGGATATTCTCATCCAGTTGTAATGGAAATTCCTAAAGGTATAACTGTTAAAGCAATTAGCAATACTGAAATAGAATTGAGTGGTATCGATAAAGAATTAATTGGTGAATTTGCCGCTAATATAAGAAAAGTAAGAAAACCAGAACCATATAAAGGTAAAGGAATTAAATATAAAGGTGAACAAATTCGTCGTAAAGAAGGAAAGAAAGCTTCTAAATAATAAGTAGGAGGAGACTTAAAGATGATAAAGAAAGTTTCAAGAAATGAAATGAGAAAAAGAAGACACGCAAGAATAAGAGAAACATTGTCTGGCACGAATGAAAGACCAAGACTATGCGTGTATAGATCAAATGCCAACATTGAGGCTCAAATTATCGACGATGTCAAAGGAATTACTTTAGTAAGCGCATCAACGCTAGAAAAAGATTTAAAACTTAAAAATGGCGGCAATATCGAGGCTGCTAAAGTAGTAGGTATGGAAATCGCTAAAAGAGCACAAGCAGCAAAAATAAATACCGTAGTGTTTGATAGAGGAGGATATCTTTATCACGGGCGTGTTAAAGCTTTGGCTGAAGCAGCACGCGAAGGTGGATTAGAATTCTAGAGTAAGGAGGAATACTAAGTGAACGAAGAAGTTAAAAAAAATGAGAATACTGAAACTAAACCTCGTAAATTTGATCGCAAAAAACCAAGATACAATCAATCTAGAACAAGAAGTGATCTTGAAGATAAAGTAATTGAAATAAGAAGAGTTACTAAAGTTGTTAAAGGTGGTAGACAGTTTCGTTTTGCGGCTACTGTTGTAGTAGGAAATAAAAAAGGAAATGTTGGTTTAGGAACAGGTAAGGCTAAAGAGATGCCTGATGCTGTAAAGAAAGCAACTCAAGCAGCAAGTAAAAATTTAATAAAAGTAGAGCTAATTGATAATCGAACCATTTCTCATGATATAATTGTTAAATGTGGTGCCGTAAAAGTAATGTTAAAACCAGCTAAAGAAGGTACCGGAGTTAAAGCTGGTGGTCCAGTTAGAGATGTTTTGGAACTTGCAGGAGTAAAAGATGTCTTATCTAAAAGCTTAGGTTCAAGTACTAAAGTTAATATGGCACGAGCTACATTAATGGCACTTAAAAATCAAAAATCACCTCATCATGTCGCATATTTGAGGGATAAGAAAGTAGAGGAACTTAGATAATGAAACTAAACGAATTATATAGTGTTGACGGTTCAGTTAAAAATCGCAAGAGAGTAGGACGTGGTCAAGGATCCGGTACTGGAAAGACTAGTGGTAAAGGAGAAAAAGGACAAAATGCTAGAAGTGGCGGTGGGGTAAGACCCGGATTTGAGGGTGGTCAGCTTCCACTATTTAGAAGATTGTCGAAAAGAGGCTTCAATAACTATAATTTCCGAACTGTTTATAGTACTGTAAATGTAGGCGATTTAAATAGATTCGAAGATGGTACTGTCGTAGATACTAAACAACTTAAAGAAATAGGTTTAATAAAAAAAGAATTAGATGGAATAAAAGTTTTAGGAAATGGCGAGTTAACTAAAAAATTAACTGTTAGAGCTAATAGTTTTTCTAAAACGGCAAAAGAAAAGATTGAAAATATTGGTGGAAAAACTGAGGTGATTTAGATGTTTAAAAATCTAAAACTAATCTTTAGTCCCAAGAATAAAGATATTCGAAAAAGAATTGGTTTTACTTTATTTGGTCTGCTAATATTCGCACTTGGTACGACAATTCCTGTACCAGGTACAGAAGGTGCTATATCTAATTTAGGATTATGGGAATTATATAATGCTATTGGTGGAGGAGCCCTCAAGAACTTTTCAATATTTGCATTAGGAGTTATGCCCTATATATCCGCTAGTATTGTCACGGGAGTATTGCAGATGGATATTATACCTTATTTTACAGAATTAAAGGAATCAGGAGAACAAGGAAGACAAAAAATAAATCAGATCAATAGATATATCGGTATAATTTTAGCTTTTTTACAAGGCTTTGCAATGGCTTTTACTTTTGTCAAAGGTGCCGGAACAATTGAGTATATTAAAATAGCCCTTATTTTAACGGGTGGTACTGCCTTTTTATTATGGCTAGGTGATCAAATAACTCAAAAAGGTATGGGCAATGGTATCTCTTTAATCATTATGGCAGGTATTATTTCAACTGTACCCAAGATGTTTATTGATACTTTTGATAGTTTGATAATAAATCACACGAGTTCCTTGTTTATAGGAATATTAGGTTTTATACTTTTTGTTATCTTTTATTTATTTATTGTAGTTGGCGTTGTCTTTGAAGAAAGCTCGGAACGAAGGATACCTATTCAATATTCTAATCGAACAGCTTCTGCTTATGGTCAAAAACAAAACTACATTCCGTTTAAGCTAAATTCGGCAGGAGTTATGCCCGTTATTTTTGCTTCGGTAATTCTTTCGATCCCTAGTTTTATTGCGGGATTACTTGGCGAATCTTCAGGTTTTTCTGTTTTTGTTTCAAAATATATTAATTATACGACTCCAACTGGTTTTGTCATATATGTGTTATTAATATTTGTTTTTGGCTTTTTCTATACAAACATGCAGATTAATCCAGGAGAACTTGCTAAAAATCTAAATAAAAATGGTGGATATATTCCTGGTGTGCGACCTGGAAAAGAGACAGAGAAATATATTAAAAAGATATTAAATAGAATTACTTTTTTAGGATCCATATTTATAGCAATAATTGCAGGATTGCCAATTATTTTTAGTAATTTTATTACAACAGGATTGCCATCTTCTGTAAGTATCGGAGGAACTGGTGTTCTTATTGTAGTTGGTGTAGCAATTGAAACATGTAAGCAATTAGAAAGTAGTTTAATTAATAGAAACTATAAAGGAGCAAGATAATGAAGAATATTATATTTATCGCACCACCAGCAGCGGGTAAAGGTACCCTTTCTGATAAAATTTGTGAAAAATATAATATTCCTCATATATCAACCGGCGATTTATTACGCGATGAAATAGTTGCACAAAGTAAAATTGGTACCCAAATAAGAGAAGCTATGGCAAGAGGCGATAATGTTTCGGATGAGATCGTTATTAAGCTTCTTAAAAAAAGATTAACTAGTAAAGATGTCAAGAAGGGTTTTATTTTAGATGGTTATCCAAGAAATGTTAATCAGGCTAAAGCTTATGAGCATTTACTTGAAGAATTAAATTTAGATATGGGCACGGTAATATATTTAGAAATAACTAAAGAGCTTGCTATGCAAAGGATGTTAAATAGAGTTATTTGTTCCCATTGCGGATTATCATATAATCTTTCTAAAAAAGAACTGTCGCCAATAAAAAAAGGAATTTGCGATCGATGCGGAGCAAACTTAAAAGTCAGAATAGATGATAATGAAGAGACGTTTTCTAAAAGATTTGATACTTATATGCTCGAGACATACCCTTTGATTGAATATTATGAAAAAGAGAATAGATTAGTAAAAATAACGGTTGCTAATAAAAATCCTTTAGAAATATTTGAGGAGATAGAGAAGGTATTTTAATGATTACAATAAAGAGTGAGTATGAGATTTCACTTATGCGTGAAGCAGGAAGAATCGTTTTTGATACGCATCAAACTTTAAAGCCGTATATTAAACCTGGTGTCACTACCGGACAGTTAGATGAAATAGCAAGAAAGTATATTATAAGTAGAGGGGCTACCCCATCATGTTTAAATTATGAAGGATTTCCCGCTAGTATATGTACTTCCATAAATGATGTCGTCGTTCACGGAATACCGGGAAAGCAAAAGTTAAAAGAAGGAGATATTATAAGTATTGATATTTGTGCTTGCTATAAAGGTTATCATGGCGATTCAGCATGGACATACAACGTAGGCAATATATCTCCTGAAAAAGCATATCTTTTAGAACACACTGAAAAAGCCCTTTTTGAAGGGTTAAAGAAGATAAAAAATGGGGTCAGATTAGGCGATATATCAAATGCTATAGAAAGTTATGCTGTTAATCATAGATTAGGTGTTGTAAGAGAGTTAGTGGGACACGGAATAGGTACTAACTTACATGAAGATCCTGAAGTTCCAAATTATGGAAAAAAAAATACAGGAATTGTTTTGAAAACAGGAATGACTATTGCCGTCGAGCCAATGCTAAATTTAGGAACTAGAAAAGTTTATTTATTGGATGATGATTGGACAATAGTAACAGGTGATAAGAAACCATCAGCTCATTTTGAACATACAATAGTTGTCACTGATGATGGTTATGAAATTCTAACAGGAGATGATAATTATGAGTAAAGAAGATTTAATCGAAGTTGTTGGTAAAGTATTAGATAATCTTCCTCAAGGTAAATTCAAAGTTGAACTAGATGGTGGCCACATAGTAGTAGCCCATGTTTCTGGTAAAATGCGCATGAACAACATACGTATTTTACCAGGTGATACAGTGGTCATTGCAATGTCACCTTACGACTTAACACAAGGGCGCATTGTATATAATAAGAAATAGGAGTGATGAAAATGAAAAGAAGAGCATCAGTAAAACCAATATGCGATAAATGCAAAGTAATAAAGAGAAATGGTAAAGTAATGGTAATTTGTGAAAATCCAAAGCACAAACAAAAACAAGGTTAATTTGAGGAGGAAAAAGTATGGCAAGAATTAAAGGTGTAGATATACCTAATGATAAAAGAATTGAAATTTCGCTTACTTACATATATGGTATTGGAAGAAACTTATCCAAGACTATCTTAAAAAATGCTAATATTGATATAGATAAGAAAGCAAAAGATTTAACTGATGATGAGCTTAGCAGAATCAGAAAAGAAATCGAAAATTATCCTGTCGAAGGAGATCTTCGAAGAGAAGTAAATATGAATATTAAAACTAAAATGGAGATCAATTCTTATCAAGGAACAAGGCATAAAAAGAATTTACCAGTAAGAGGCCAGAGAACAAATCGTAATGCTAGAACTCGTAAAGGTAAAGGAAAAACTATTGCTAATAAGAAAAAATAATTAGGAGGAAAATATGGGAAAATATAATTCAAGAAAAAGAAAAACTAAGAAGAATATTCCTGCCGGTGTAGTGCATATTCATTCAACTTTCAATAACACCATCGTAACAATTACGGATCTTGAAGGAAATGTTGTAAGTTGGGCTTCTGCTGGAACACAGGGGATAAAAGGAAGTAAAAAATCAACTGCTTATGCCGCTACTATGGCAGCCGAAGCTTCTGGAAAAGATGCTGTCGCTGCTGGTATGAAGAGTGTTAATGTTTTTGTTAAAGGTCTAGGACAAGGAAGAGATGCTGCTGTAAGATCATTACAAACAGTTGGATTAGAAGTAAAATCTATAACAGATATAACACCAATTCCACATAATGGTTGTCGTCCACCTAAAAGAAGACGTGGGTAATTAAGAAAGGAAGCGTGGCAAATGTTAAAGTTTGAAAAACCAGATTATAAAGTAAAAGAATATATTAAAGACTCTCATTATGGTAAATTCGAATTAGAGCCATTAGAAAGAGGATTTGGCACAACATTAGGTAATGCTTTAAGGAGAGTGATGCTGTCATCCCTTCCTGGAGATGCAATAACTTCTGTTAAAATTGATGGTGTTGCTCACGAATTTCAGAAAATCGATGGAGTTATTGAAGACGTAACGGCAATCGTATTAAATTTAAAAGCAATAGTTATTAAAAATCATGCTGTTGGAGAAAATAAAACATTAAGATTAACCAAAAATACTCCCGGAGTAGTTACAGCAGGTGACATTGAAAAAGATGCTGATATCGAGATATTAAATCCTGAACAAGAAATAGCTACTTTAGCGGAAGGTGGAAGTATCAATATGGAGATGAGTGTTGGTTCAGGAAGAGGATATGTTTTAGCAGATGAAAATAAAAAGGCTTTAGCCCAAGATAAAACCAAAGTTGGCGCTATTGCTATCGATAGCTTATATTCACCAGTTGAGAGAATAAACTATGAAGTAGAAACTGCTAGAGTTGGACAGAATAACAATTATGATAAATTAATATTAGAAGTTTGGACTAATGGCTCAATAAGTCCAGAAGAAGCTGTGGCCCTAGCTTCGAGAATATTGATAGAGCATTTTGAAATTCTTACAAATTTAAATGCTATTGCCGACGAGACAGGATTAATGATTTCTAAATCAGAAGATCCTAATGTTAAGATATTAGAAACATCTATTGATGATCTAGATTTTTCAGTACGAGCTTACAATTGTTTAAAAAGGGCTAATATTCTAACTTTGAGAGATTTAGTTGAAAAGTCTGAAAACGAAATGATGAAGATACGTAATTTAGGTAAAAAATCTTTAAAAGAAGTCATGGATAAAGTAAAAGATATGGGCTTAACGTTTAGAGATGAAAATTAATATAGGAGGTAATTATGGCATATAGAAAATTAGGTAGAGAAACAAGGCATAGAAGAAGTATGCTAGCAACTTTAACAAAACAGCTAATTATTAATGAACGAATTATTACTACTGAAACTAGAGCAAAAGAAGTAAGAAAATGTTGTGATAAAATGATTACTTACGGAAAGAAAGGCACGTTGGTATCTAGAAGACTTGCGCTTGCATTTCTACATAACGATACAAAAGTAGTAAATAAAATATTTAATGAACTAGCACCAAAATATGAAAATAGAAATGGTGGATACACAAGAATTATTAAAAAGTCCGAACGTAAAGGAGATAATGCTTTAGAAGTAATTTTAGAATTAGTTTAAAGCAAATATCTTCTTTTTTTAGATTAATTATAAAAATTTTTTCAGAATTCTTAAGTAATATATGCTCCATCTTTGTTTTATCCAAGAATAATAGTAGGAAATTCTTCATATTTTATTTCTTACTAAAACTAGAATAATTTATCCTAAAAATAAATATCCTGACAATAATAATTTAAACCTTTTCTATTTACATCAACTATATCATCTGATATAATATAATAAATATTATAAAGATAATTATAGAATGGAGGAAATATAAAATGTGTGGTATTGTTGGTTATGTAGGGGATAAAAAAGCTTTAATCAAAATCATGACGGGATTAAAGTCTTTAGAATATCGAGGCTATGATTCATCTGGTATTGCTTATGTTAAAGATGGAATAGTAAAAATATTAAAGGAAGAGGGGCCAATTAGAAATCTTGAAGAAAAAATAAATTATAATGAAATAACAACTATTGGTATTTCTCATACGCGGTGGTCGACACATGGAGCTGCTAATAAAATTAACGCCCATCCACATCGGCAAGGAAAAATAACTTTAGTTCATAATGGTATAATAGAAAACTATGAACAGTTAAAAAGAGAGTTACTTAATCAAGGCTATTGTTTTCAATCTAATACGGACACAGAGGTAGCTGCTGCTGTAATTGACAGTTTATATAAAAAGTCGCAAGATATGGTTTTGGTATTGAATGAAGCCGTTAAAATGTTAACTGGGAGTTATGCTTTTAATATAATTAATGACGATTATCCAGATACCATTTTTGCCATGCGTAAAGATAGTCCATTAATTGTAGGTATTGGTCAGAAAGAAAATATTCTTGCTAGTGATATACCCGCTATCTTACATATAACTAATAAATATGTCGTTTTAGATAATTATGATATTGTGGTTATGCAAAGTAATAAATTAGAATATTATAATGCTGATAATCAAAAAATAAGTAAGCAAATAAATATTTTTGTAGGTGATATAGAGACTATTAGCAAAAACGGTTATGATCACTATATGTTAAAAGAAATCAATGAAGAGCCAGAAATAGTCAAAAGAATTTTAACTCTCTATACTGATGAAGGAAGAATAAAGATACCGTTTAAATTAAATAAATATGCATCAGTAGATATTGTAGCATGTGGTTCGGCTTCTTTTGCGGGACAATTAGGAAAATTTTATATCGAAAAGTTTTTAAATATTCCAACTTCGGTAACATTTGCTTCTGAATATCGCTATCAAAAAAACTTTTTTAGGAAAGATAAGCTAGTAATTCTAATTTCACAGTCTGGTGAAACAGCTGATACATTAGCGGCTCTAAAATTAGCTAAAGATAATGGTGTAACAACTCTGGCTATCGTCAATCGAAAAGATTCTTCGATAGCAAGAGAAGCCGATAATGTTATATATACCGAAGCGGGAATTGAGGTATCTGTTGCGACGACAAAAGCATATTTAGCGCAAGTAATAGTTTTGCTTTTATTGGCAGCTTCTGGTAGTAAAGAAGAAGGTAGTGTATTAAACGATCTTAAAATTCTCCCTAATATAATAACGAAGCAAATAAATGATTATGATTATAAAAAAGTTTCCGAATTTCTCTATAAGAAAGAAAATATCTTTTATTTAGGAAGGGGTATAGATTATTTTTTAGCTATGGAAGGAAGTCTCAAATTAAAAGAAATTTCTTATATTCATAGCGAAGCTTTTGCTGCTGGAGAGTTAAAACATGGTAGCATTTCCCTAATAGACGAAAACTTTGGAGTAATTGCTGTAGTTACTGATAAAAACATTAGTCATAAAACAATTAGTAATTTAAAAGAAGTAGCGGCACGATCAGCTAAAATTCTTACTATAACCAATATTAACGATGATTCTTTTTCTGATTATGTCATTAAAATTGATGATATAAGTGATGTATTAAATCCTTTACTTGCTATTATACCAATGCAGTTACTTGCTTATAATATCGCTAAATTAAAAAATTGTGACATTGATAAACCTCGAAATCTAGCTAAATCAGTCACAGTAGAATAAACCAACTTATATATTTTACCATTTCGCAAATAAAACAAATCTATAAAGTATCAAGTTCAACTTTATAGATTTGTTTTTATTCAAATATACCTTTAAGCATGTCTGATACGGCTACAAAAATAGCGGATATTCTATACCAAGTAGCAAAATTTACAATACCAGTAACTGGTAGACTAAAAACACTTTGAAATTTCTTCACTGCTTCTTCTGTATTTGTATCAAAAATACCATTAGCATTTGGAATGAGTGGAAGAGCGGGGTAACTGCCTCTTATTTTATTCAAAGCATTTTGCATTAATTGTACTTCTTCTCCACATGCTCCAATTGTCAAGTTATATCCAGGAAATGAAGTAGGAAGACCAGGAACAATCTCTGCTTCGGCTAATTCTATAGTCTCACCATAATAATGCCTTACAATTTGTAGTGCATTATATCCTTGATCACCAAGTGTTTTGGATCCCCACTGACTTAACCATCCCTCACGCACCACATTTATTCCGTCACTATATTGGGCAAAAAAAGGAAAAGAGCGACCTGGAAATTTTAAATACTTTATAAATATTTCGTCTACAATGTTTGATATTGTATCGAATATATTTCGATTGTATGTATATTTTTGATCGTACGATGGGGAAGAAGTAATTGTAAAGTTATATCCCTTTGAAAAGTACCATTCTGTATATACTCTGTTTAGAGTGAAAGATACAATTGCATGAACATTAGCCTTTAGTGTTTCTTCAGGCCATGTTGGATAAATTTCGGAACATGCTACATTTTTTATATAGTCAGGAAAGGAAACATAATAATTAGGAGCATGAGTATCAGTTGGTATTCCATCATGAACAATAATATATTCAGGAATTATAACTCTTGGTAAAACTTTGCCATCTTCAATTGTTTTAACTTTTTCTTCCATTTTAGGGATACTATTTTCCCATATTGTTGGTGGAGTAATAACTATTGTTTGCCTGCCAGCCTCTCCCGGTGTTGTACTAAGAAAGACGTCTTGAATAGATAAAATGCCAGCATATATTTGTGTTCCTATAATTGTAGTTATTCCTAATCCCTCTTTGTAAACAGTAATGTTATAGACGTTGAAGGGTCTTACTTCGTTTTGTGGTTCTAATGTATACTTTATATCAGGGGCATCAAGTTCTATAACATTTGTCTGGCCTGACTCGTTTGTGTTTAAATTTATACTATTTATACCATCGCTTATATTTACTGTTGCGCCTTTTATTGGTGTGGCTATATTATTAACGTATACATTTACAATAAGGTTTCCTTTTGTCATAAGTTTCAAATCCTTTCTTTATACAATTTATGTTTTTATAGAAAAAATATCACCTATTCTAAAGATAATAATATAATGTTGTAGTGGAGGTTTTTTATGAATGTTAAGTTATTTTTTATCTATCCTTCTATGAACATTGGAGATGCAAACGAAAATGTTATTATTTTACAAAGTAAACTAAAAGATTTAGGTTATTTTTTTTCAAGTATTACAGGTATTTTTGACTCCTATACAGAAGATGTCGTCAAAAAATTTCAAAATAATAATGGACTTATATCAAATGGTACTACAAATTTTGAAACTTGGAAGACTTTATTTTCACCGACGACAGATGTCAACAATCTAATGACAATAGATACAAAACCGGTTCTTAGATTAGGAAGTACAGGCCCATACGTTACTGAACTTCAAGAAGTATTAACAAAATTGCTTTATTATACATCTTCTATTGATGGAAATTTTGGAACTGAAACAGAAAATGCAGTAAAAAGATTTCAAATCAATAACAAGTTAACAGCAGATGGCGTAGTTGGAAGAGATACATGGAGTGCTCTTTATTCTTTATATTCACCGCTAGCAATATGTGATGAAGAACCAGATCAAGAGTATTTCCTTTATACAGTAGTGGCAGGAGATACCTTATGGAGCATTGCTAGAAGATTTGGGACAACTGTAGAAGAAATAAAACGTCTAAATAGTCTTACTAGTGATTTATTGAGAGTTGGTGAGATATTAAAAATTCCAAATGTGACTAATGAAGAAACTTATTTTTTATATACAGTAGTAGCAGGAGATACGTTTTTTATGAGGAATAATGAGAAAAAATATTGCTTTATTTAGAAAAAAGTCTATAATATAAGACAAGAAGGGAGATTTGTTAATGGATGAAACTTTCAATGTAGGGAACCCAACAAAAGAAAATATCGATTTTGCTTTAAAAAATTTAATATTTTATGTTACAGCATCAACTCAATTAGATATTTACAAAGAACAAAAAAATAATTTTCAAAAAGTATTGCTAGAAATTAATAAGATTTTAGCAACATATGTGAATAAAGAAAGTCTAGTATCTATAGATGAAGAAAAATTGCAAAATATAAAATTTGACTTAATTGATTTAGATACAGAAACAAAATCTTTAAAATCTTATTTCGCAGAATGGTCTTTGTTGTGGTTAGAAGCAATTATTTCTTTAAGAATGTCAGAAATTAAGATAGGAGGTGTTAATAATAGCTGATAGAGATAAGTATGGAAATTATGTAAATGATAAAGGGGTTACTATAAAGATTAATACAGATAAAAATGGTAATGATCATATTAGTTTTTATGGAGGTGAAGTAGATAAACCACATGATGCAGCCCATGTTAATGTAAATTATGATAAAGAATCATGGAGTTCTACAACACATGGTCCTGATAAGAGTGATACAAATCCAGGATCAGGCAGTTGTTATTTAATTTCAGCATGTATGAAGTATTTCTAAGAAAAATTTGATGATAATTGCTATGAACTAACAGTATTAAGATGGTTTAGAGATAATTTTGTTTCAAAAGATGATATTAAGCATTACTATGAAGTAGCACCAATAATTGTTGAAGCTATTAATAAAGAAGAAAAATCTGGTATGATTTATGATTATATTTATGATAATATAATTGATTATTGCGTTGAACAAATTGAACAAGGAAACTATGAAGCTGCATATAGGAGATATAAAACTAGTATTTTAATATTAGAAGAACAATTTGCAAAACCAGCATTAACAAATAGATTTATAAAAATTTTAAAATTAAAAACTAATAATTAGTAAAAACAATCATCCTATAAATTTTAATGAAAATTAGAATTTAGGATGATTTTTTTATTTCCTAAATATTGTAATTATAATATAAAGTCACTATTTTATCCTTAATACCAGCCTACTTTGTAGGATGAATTTCGTAAGTACGAAATAAGAATAGCACCATGATAAATCCTTATGAAATAAGAGAAAATTTTATTTGATGGTGCTATTTTCTTATCCTGCTTTTGTAAAATTAGTATAAAATAGTGGAAACTAGGATGATTACATAAGTTTTTGTAAAAATTATGACTTGACTCTTTTAATTAATGGAGCTACCATTCATCATGCAAAGGAGATGATGCATATGAGAAGATTTAATTTTTACTTACCAGAAGAGCTATTCGAACGAATAAAATTACTTGCAAAATTCTATAATGTCCCTATAACTAAAATAATGACGAAATTATTAGAAATAGGATATATAGAGATGTTAGATACAAGAAAAACAAATAAAATATTTTACAAAATAGAATTGTTAGGTGATGATTATGAAAATTTTAAAATCAATGGAGGAATATGATAGTAAGTAATATTATTAGGTATGTTATAAACATAATAAATACTATTACTAAAACAAAATTTATAACCATAGAATTAATTGGAAGTATTAAACTCTATGGTTAAATACAAGGTTAATTTAAAGTTTAAAGATGCTGGAAAACCTTTAAATGAAGTAATTACTGAAGCATTAAAGATTGAAATACAAAAAAAGACAGACATGACTAATATTATTAAAATGGATCTACCATCTAATTGTACTCATTATTCCTCAAAAGAAGGGAGTATAAATTAATGGTGGGGAATAATAGTTTTAAAGTAGGAATATATATAAGATTATCAAGAGATGATGGTAATTTAGAATCTGATAGTATTGTTAGTCAAAGAAGTTTGTAAAAAATATTTAGATAAAAATAAAATCAAAAATTCTTTAGATGGTATAGAGTTTGAAGATAACACTTTAAAAATCAAAAAACAAATTGAAAGTCTAGAAACTACAAATAATAAATTAATAACTAATTTAGATAAAACTTATATGGATATGTTAAAAGGCATGATTGATGAAAAACAATATATAAGAGTGAGTGAAAGTATAAAAAAGGAAATAGAAAATAATAAAATAAATATTGATAATCTTAAAAATGAACAAATAGAACCAATTAAAATAGATAATAAGATATTAGAAAAATATATTAATGAATTTTTGAGTATTGATAATCCAACTAGGGAATTAATAATTAATTTGATTGAAAAAATCTATATTTATCAAGATAAAACGATAGATATTATATTTACATTTAAAAGTAATTAATGTATGATATTAAGCATGAAATGGTTAGGTGTTAAATTAAAATGAAATGGATTGATAAAACTAATACTTTTGAAGAAAGAGAATGGAAAGATAAATATTTAGAAATTTGCGAAGTGCTTGATGATAAGATAGAAGTGAATTTATATTCTTGTGATGATATAAATAATTATGAAATTTATGTAAGTTATGGCATTATGTATGGCATAGTTTATGTTCATAAAGATAAAGCGGTAGAATTAAGGGAAGAAATTAAAGACTTAATATATAATGATTATTTAAAAAATGGATATAGCGAAGATATGCCAACTGATGAATTTATTAGAAACTTTGATAAAAAATATAATATTCAAATTCCAAATGATATGTTTTTTGATGAAGAAGAATTTATGAATAATATGTTTAATTTTTTTGATAATTTTAATTAAAAATGTTACATAAAAAAATATCAGGCGATACGTTTTTTATGAGGAATAATGAGAAAAAATATTGCTTTATTTAGAAAAAAGTCTATAATATAAGACAAGAAGGGAGAATTATGGAAGATACAAAAAATTTAAATACAGATTTCCAAAGTAATTTGGAGTATGTATTAGCCAATTTAGAAAAAGATATATTACAAGCTAATAATTTAGAAGATAAATTGTATTTGGAAATATCTAAAGATGAAATAATCGATTCCTTAAATTATGTTTATAAAATTATAAAATGTTGGGAAAATAGCTATAATAAAAAACAATATAAAAATATTATAAATGAATATAGTGAAACAGAATCAATTATTTCAAAATTGGAATTGTGTTTAGTTGATTATGAAGAACATTTTCATATGGAAGGTATATCTTATTCTGTATTTTTAATTGGTAAAATTTTGGCAAACATAATGAAGGATAGTGATATAAATGGCGGACGATAAACCAATAATTAAGGCAACTACACCAAATAGTAGTAAATATGACACAAAAATAGATGTTTATACTTCTGATCCTAGAGGGCCACATGAATCAATACATATTACTGTTAGTAGTGATTCAAAATCAGCTCATATTATTGATACAACAAATGGAAGTACAGAACATACTGATGTTAAATGTTATTTAACTTCAGCATGTATGAAGTATTTCCAAGAAAAATTTGATGATAATTGTTATGAACTAACAGTATTAAGATGGTTTAGAGATAATTTTGTTTCAAAAGATGATATTAAGCATTACTATGAAGTAGCACCAATAATTGTTGAAGCTATTAATAAAGAAGAAAAATCTGGTATGATTTATGATTATATTTATGATAATATAATTGATTATTGCGTTGAACAAATTGAACAAGGAAACTATGAAGCTGCATATAGGAGATATAAAACTAGTATTTTAATATTAGAAGAACAATTTGCAAAACCAGCATTAACAAATAGATTTATAAAAATTTTAAAATTAAAAACTAATAATTAGTAAAAACAATCATCCTATAAATTTTAATGAAAATTAGAATTTAGGATGATTTTTTGTTTTCAAAATCATTATAAATGTAATACAAAATTATAATTTCAACCTTTATATCAACCTACAAAGTAGGATGAATTTTGCAAGTGCAAAATAAGATTTAAACATGTCAATTCCTTATGAAATAAGATAATAATTGATATTGTTGTACAAACATTTTATCCTGCTATTGTAGATTTTATTAAAAATTTTTAATTTTATGATGATTTACAAATTTAATTTCAAAAAAATGATTTGTCATTTATCTTTTAATAAGTTACCATGCCATAAAAAAGAGATGATGTTTATGATATTAAGTAGTATTATTAGGTATGTTATAAACATACTAAATGATATTACTAAAACAAAAATTAAAGCCATAGAATTTATTGGAGGTATTAAAATCTATGGTTAAATACAAGGTTAATTTAAAGTTTAAAGATGCTGGAAAACCTTTAAATGAAGTAATTACTGAAGCATTAAAGATTGAAATACAAAAAAAGACAGACATGACTAATATTATTAAAATGGATCTACCATCTAATTGTACTCATTATTCCTCAAAAGAAGGGAGTATAAATTAATGGTGGGGAATAATAGTTTTAAAGTAGGAATATATATAAGATTATCAAGAGATGATGGTAATTTAGAATCTGACAGTATTGTTAGTCAAAGAAGTTTACTTAATCAATATGTTAAAGAAAATAATTATAATCTAATAGAAGAATATGTAGATGATGGATATACTGGTACTAATTTTGATAGACCATCATTTAGAAGAATGATCAAAGATATTGAATTAGGAAAAATAAATATGATAATTACCAAAGATATGTCTAGACTTGGTAGAGATTATATAGGAACTGGTGAACTAATTGAAAAATATTTCCCAAATAATAATATTAGATATATTGCTATTAACGATGGAATAGATACTTTTATTGATAATACAAACAATGATATTGCACCTTTTAAAGCCATAATGAATGATATGTATGCTAAAGATATTTCTAAAAAGATAAAAAGTAGTTTACATTCAAGAATGAAAGATGGATTATATGTGTCTGGCAGATGTCCTTTTGGTTACAAAAAAGCTCCTAATAATAAGAATCATTTAATTATAAATGAAGAACAAGCAAGTGTTGTTAAATTAATCTTTGATTTAGCACTTAAAGGTAATACATATCATTTTATAGCACAAGAATTAACAAAAAGAAAAATTAAAACACCAGCATCTTATTATAATTATGTATGGAATACTAAATGTATAAATACAACTTGTATATCACAAAAATATGGAGTATGGGTTGATACAACTATTAAAGCAATTTTAACTAATAGAATTTATGTAGGAGATGCAGTGCAAGGTAAAACTAAAAAGATTAATTATAAACTTAAAAAGACTATTAAAAATAATTCAGATGATTATATTATAGTTGAAAATACACACGATGCAATAATTGATAGAGAAACATTTAATTATATTCAAACTCTTTTACCTAAAAATGTTAAAAGACCAGAGAAAAAAAGATTTTACTTATTAGATGGACTATTATATTGTGGAGATTGTAAACATCGTATAACTATTAGATATCAAAATAAAACTGGAAGAAGTTATACTACTTGTGATTATTATAGAACATATTCAAAATATCATGTATGCACAACTCATACAAATAATTATGAAGTATTAGAAAGTGTAATTTTAGATAATATAAAAGAAGTTTGTAAAAAATATTTAGATAAAAATAAAATCAAAAATTCTTTAGATGGTATAGAGTTTGAAGATAACACTTTAAAAATCAAAAAACAAATTGAAAGTCTAGAAACTACAAATAATAAATTAATAACTAATTTAGATAAAACTTATATGGATATGTTAAAAGGCATGATTGATGAAAAACAATATATAAGAGTGAGTGAAAGTATAAAAAAGGAAATAGAAAATAATAAAATAAATATTGATAATCTTAAAAATGAACAAATAGAACCAATTAAAATAGATAATAAGATATTAGAAAAATATATTAATGAATTTTTGAGTATTGATAATCCAACCAGAGAATTAATAATTAATTTAGCCCACAAAATCTATATCTATCAAGATAAAACGATAGATATTATATTTACATTTAAAAATGTTACATAAAAAAAGTATCAGGAGATACCTTATGGAGCATTGCTAGAAGATTTGGGACAACTGTAGAAGAAATAAAACGTCTAAATAGTCTTACTAGTGATTTATTGAGAATTGGTGAAGTATTAAAAATCCCAAATGTGACTAATGAAGAAACTTATTTTTTATATACAGTAGTGGCAGGAGATACCTTATGGAGTATTGCTAGAAGATTTGGGACAACTGTAGAAGAAAT
>ERZ1643251.732-NODE-732-length-43069-cov-9.158390_pt1 | contig 43069 bp, 47 predicted proteins | sample MGYA00579261_ERZ1643251 | MGnify/ENA primary metagenome ERZ1643251 (study PRJEB29033, sample SAMEA4952267) | chicken gut metagenome | biome: Broiler Chicken; feature: Gastrointestinal Tract; material: Caecum | place: Ireland | collected 2018 | study: Broiler... | reverse complement strand
TATTGTCTCATGCCCTGACCCGCAATTCAAGCCGCGGGGAGGTTTTACGCTTACATTACATTGTCCGTATGCATTCATTACGGGGTTACCACTTACGACACTGCTACTACCGCATACGACAATCCTATTGAAATTAATTTCTATGGGTACTAATTTCTTCCTAATACAAGGAGGACCTTATGGCAGAACGACAAGCATACTCGCGGCGGCAATTCGTGGAATCTGGATTTGACACAACAGGATATGCATTCAATAAAGAACAGGGGGTACACATCGGTAGCATCGACTGCAAACGATGGGGCAAACAAAAGCTGGTTACATACTTCACTCTGGATGACGGACGGAAGGTTGTCGCACCCACCTGGCCTAAGAGCAACTACCTTGGTCTGGCGGAATTGCCTATCGGAAGTCGGGTGGAGCTGGACTTCCAAACAACACGCACAGGAAAGCTTAATCTGAAGGGTGTTACAGTACTGTATGAGAAACCCTTGTGAATGCATTACATGTTACCTGAAGATCTACGAAGTACTTTTGAGATAATAATTATGAATAGCCCTGCCATTTCTCTACCGGAATGGCAGGGCTTCTCTTTATATCTTTCCTTTCTGCTGTAAATACTCTTAAGCTGGTATTTTAGTTGGGGTATCAGGATGACAGGGGGCTACTCCCACCGTATGGGCAGACTACCCCCTTGGTTGGATGCAGATTGAAAAATCACAGCAAGTAATAGCGGTTACTTGTAAAAGATCCGTTTTCACGGTACGCATACTCCTTGCGAACGAGGCCAGCCTTTTCAAGATCTTTGATTGCTCTCCGGGCAGTTTTTTCAGAGATGCTGAGTTCTCTGGCAATTCTTTTTATACCGGGGTATGCCATGTTATTGACATCCCGGTGGTCATAGAGATAGATGTAGACGAGCTTCGCACGGTTTGGAAGCTCGTCATTCCTATACAGCTTTTCGAAAAAAGACACAGATTCACCTCCTATACCGATGTGCGAACCGGTGTACTTCTCTTAGGTTCCAGCTCCTGGTCACTCATAGTTTCTCCGCCCTGGGCCTTGTAGGAGCCGACAGGAGGTCTTGTGTTGGGGAATGCACCGTCGACTGCTGCAAGGATAGTTTCTTTACAGGCATAGTAAACGGTACGAGCGGCCTTGTCCGGGACTGTGAATACTCCCTTGTCAAAAGCAATGCCCCACTTGGTGAACAGCTTCAGCTTGGAGATAAAGGGGTGGGCGCCTGTTTTCATCACGATAAACGAACCGGGCTTCATAGATTTCAGCTCGTCAGGACTCATTAGAGGTCGCTCCGTCATCTGTAAGCTCTGGGATGCATTCTCATGCCCACGGCTGACAGAGCCGGTCATGACGGTCCTGGTGCCCAGTGCCTTGGAGATAATGTCTGCTGTTTCACTAGTAGGTGCGAAGCCACCTGCGATGGTGAGCTGACAGTTATCCTGAATGATGGAAGCACCTTCCTTGCCGTAGTTCTTTTCGAGCTGCTGATAGGACTGGATGATGGAGACGATACTCAGCTTTCTGGATCGGGATGCACTGTACATGACTTCTGCGGAGCTGATGGGCGGCAAAGAGCCAAACTCGTCGCAGTAGAACATGACACGGTTGTTGAGACTGCCGCCGTTCTCGTCTGCCACGGTCAGTATCTCACGGTAGAGCTGCTGGATCAGCAGAGACACCATGAAGTAGGTGTTGGGGTTTTCTTCCGGGAGAACGATAAAGACAGCGCACTTGGAGGAGCAGAATTTCTCCGCATCGATGGCTGTATCGAAGCACAGGATCTGCTCCAGTTCAGAGTCCAGGAACGCATTCAGCCGGGACATGGCAGTGGACATGACGGACTGCATTGCCTGTTCGGAGGTGTTCAGGGCGGAGCCTGCGAACCACCGGGCTTTGTGATCGGCAGGAAGCCGTTCCATGAGGAGCTGGAACTGGTTCTTGCCACGGACTCCAGAGGGGCCAAGTAAGTCCTGAATCAGCTTGAACACAGAGACGATGTGCCGTTCCTCCGGCTTGGCGAATTCTGCAATCAGCAGGATGGTGGCGGTCATCAAGCCCTCGGCCGCATCGTAGAAGAATGCGTTTTGACCGAAAGAGGAAGCGTCGCCGTCGCTGTAGATTAGGGTCTTGGCGATGATCTTGGCATACTTTTCTGCCTTGGCTTTGTCGGCCAGCTTGCCGCTGTCCTTGTAAAGATCCATGTACTTATTCACGAGATGAAGCAGATTGTTGCCGTCTGACTTGGTAGGGTTACGCAGATCAATGACAGCAACATCGTATCCATATGCTTTACAGATGTTACCGTAGTTGCGGTACAGGTCACCTTTGGTATCCGATGTAAGGAACGACATACCTGCAGCACAGGCATATTCCAGGTTCGGATAAAGCCAGAATGCGGTCTTGCCGCAGCCTGCAGCACCGATCATCATGGTATGCACATCGGCGGTATCCACCAGTGCATAGGTCTGCTTGCGGATGCGGAAAGGCCACTTTCGTCCGGGCTGAAATACAAGACTGCTCTTGTTTTTACAGCCTACGATGACACCCTGGGGTAGCCTCAGATCCGTAGACTTAGGTCCCAGCTCCCGCCAGTGATCAGGATTGTACGGCACTTTCTTGAAGGTACGAAGAAGTTCCTGGCCGGTGGCGAACCGGGCGGCACCGTGCTGTCCGTCGCCAACAGTTTTTGACTTGATGCCGTTGAGGTTGTACATATGGGATGCGGCGGAGATCAGGCCCAGGATCGCCAGCATAGAACCGCAGACGAGGATGAGCATTGTTGTTCCGTTCAGATAGGTTCCTCCCTTCATATAGTAAGATCCTCGTTCCAGTCTTTGCCGACCGGGACGAGGATCTCACATTCGATATTCTGTTGCTTGAGCTTTTCAGCGATTCTTTTCGCTGCTTCCTTGCCTGCATTGTCGCTGTCAAAGCAGAGAAACACTCGCTTGATGAACGGATAGTCGTGAAGCATCTGCCACAGGACTTTGTCCGATACACTGCACGAAGCCGCATAGCTGTGGTTTCTCCAGCCGGACTTGTTCATGGAGATGTACGACAGAAGATCCACCGGGGCTTCGAAGAGATAGAGCCGGTCAGAGGCTCCGACCCAGTGGAAGCTGTAACCGGGCAAGCTACCGGGCGCATTTCCTTTGTAAGTGGACTGAGAGCCGCTTCCTCGCTTGTGTGCGTGCCGTGGCTTCTTCTCTTTGTCCTTGCCTACGAAAACAACATTGTGATACTTGGCGGATTCGTAGATCAAACCGCGATAGGTAAACGAATCCAGCACATCCTTATCGATCCCTCGCTGGCGAAGCAGATAGGCATAGACACGGCGCATATTGTCGTGCTTTTCAGGGAGCTTGAATTCTGCTGCCGGGTAGGATGTGTAGGACGGAACAGCGATGCCGCAGTTCATGGCAAGCATGAGACAGACGGCATCCTGATAGGAATAATCATAGAAATGCTGGGCAAATGAAATGGCATCACCACCGAATTGTTCGTACTGGTTGTACCACACATTGCCCCGGATGGTAATCTTCTGGCCGTCATTGTTCCATTGGAACTCGGAGCCGGAGGGCTTGACGATCTCACCGCACTGGCGGAGAAAGGCAACCAAATCTGTTTGCCGTGCCTGCTCCCGCTGTTCTTCGGTGAAAGGAATATAGTTTGCGATAGGGTTCACCTCCATAAAAAAGAACTGCGCCCCGAAGTGAGACGCAGTTCATAAATCTTGATTGTTCACTTAGAGATTAAATAGCAGACTCTCTGAGTAGCGAAAACACTTCATCGGCACGAGTTCCATAATAAGTATTAATTGCAATGTACTCCAATAGGAAAAATTTATCTGCCAAGTCTAGAATAGATAACGTGTTGTTCTCGTTTCCGTAATGTAACAATCTGCATGTAATATCATCATATCCAGTGCTGCAAGATAGCGCCATAGGAAGCGGGAAATTTTGCATAACAGGGATATCTTTTTTGTCCTTTCGGATTTCAAGATTTACTTGCTGTGCAAGATAGTTAATTGCACATGCAAACAAAACCTTCTCAATACCAATGAAGATTTGTCTATCATTATCCGCATTTTTACCATCTTTTCGCTTCACTATTCCAAGTTTGATTGCTTCAATTACTAGAATAGACGCGATCTTATGCCTGTCGAGATTTCTCACACCCTTCTTCATGTTATGGGTTTTACAAAAGTCATAGGCATTATCACAATTGGTGATATACTCATTTTTTGTAGTACCATCGAGGAACAGAGCATTCTCTCCCTCAGACAATTCTGCACACCATTCTGATACAAGCTTCCAAAAAGCTTTTGTTGTGGACTTCATAGAACAACCTCATTTCTCTGAGAAAAGGTTTTTGCTAATACCCGATATACTGATTTTCTCAATGTTATCAATTGAATGACTACATGGATCAGGGCCGCCATTGAACTGATCACGGTCAACAAATGGATCATCTGCGACAATAAAAGTAATTCTAGGATTGTATTTATTGAGAAAATACATGGAACCGCCTACTACAATGGCAAAAACACCGAGTATAGCTATACACATAAGAATATTTAATAGATTTTCCATATTTTCACTCCTTTTCATCCATCAATTGTGGCGCCGAAAATACCGATGAGAATTTCAATACCACTATCAACGAACGCAATAACAAATGCAACGATGCTAAAATCTCCGAAAGCGCTCCAATCTCCCATGATCACACGGTACACGATATTAACAACACTCCCGAAAAAAAGCACAAGGTATATTACCATTCGAATTCCCCAAGGAGAACTGTCTGTAGTCTTACCAATAGGTATTGCATTGTTTTTCTTTGCCATTTCTTTCGCTTTTCTATGACGTTCAATAATGTATTCCTTGTGATCCCCCCACAATGCAGCAAATATTTGGAGGGTGCAAATAAGGTTAATTAATATTGAAACAGCATCATCATAGACAAGTGAACGAAAAGAAATATAAGTATAACTGAGTAGAAGTCCCCATACAACGCAATAGTATTTGATTCGTTGAAGTTGATCGCAACAAGTATAACCCAGTTGCGTCAAGAGAAAACGTCCACCCTGTATTAGCAGATTTTTAAAAGTAGTTCCAGAGGCAGGCGGCATTGTCAAACATATCACCTCTCTTGTGCAAAGCAAACTGAAATCCGTCGATTGCACAATTTTGTTTTGTTACCGGCTGATGGCACACATAAAAACCGGGCAAGCTAGTTGCTTCCCGGTGATAATCGTTCAAAAAGTATGGAAACGAGCGTAAGTGTTATATCCCTTACGCCACCCCAAAAAGTATTTCCTATCTCTTCGCCCAATTCAATGACCGGACTCGCTCCACGGAACTCCCGCTAAACCAGCGACAACCTCGCGCTTCATTGCTACTCAGAATCAATTGTAAGAAATGTACAAGTATCATCAACACGAATACTATAGCATAAAATGTCGAATTGCACAAGTATTATTTTAAACTATTTCGAACTTTTGGGCTGTATTTTGCGGGTATGTGCAATCGCAAGACCCTTGTGGATCAATACAGAAGGCTCCAATTCAGGGGCGAAGCATGGAGTATACCTTTAAGTACAGGCCAACCTGAAAATATAAATGATCATTTGGTCCGCGACAAATGTCTGCGAGGAAATGACGGGACGAGACTTCTGACTCAGTCCATCTCCCCTTACATAGGAAATATTCAAATGATTACTTATTCCATTCTCAATCCTTGAGCAAGCTTCCTTTCCTCAATCTTCTGTCGGAGTTTCCGGTCAATAAGGTTGCTGTTCTGCTGCTTCTGTTCCTGCTCGATCCTGTTCTGAAACATATGGGCCAGGTTTGCCAGCAAGCGGAAGCCTGCCAATGCGATTGGTGTCCTGCCGTAGTTATTCAGAATTCGCTGGGCATACTCGTTACCCTGGGCGGCAGACAATCGGAGCAGATACTTACCGATCTCAATGTCACGGTCGATACCTTGCCCAAACAGCAGCATCTTTCCTAGCTGGTACTGGGCATACTGGTTGTTCAGAGCAACAGCCTTTTTCAGCCAGTAGATTGCCCTTTCCTTGTTCATAGGTACGAGCTCATCGGCAAGGTAGAGCTTGGCAAGTGCATACATAGCAGCGTCCATTCCTCGTTCAGCCGCATCGGTCAGGAGCCGAATGGCTCTGTCAATGTCCTGCGGGATGGCTTCACCACTGAGACAGGCTTTGCCCAAGAAGTATGCGGCATAGAGGTTTCCTTGTTCTATGGATCGTTCCAGAAGCTCCACAGCCTGCTTTGGATCTGCTTCTACACCATCACCGCGGAGCAGAATCTTACCCAGAAGATATTGGGCATACTGATTGTCTTGCTCTGCCGACTTCTCCAACCATTGGATGGCTGCTTCGAGATCCTGCGGGATATCTTCACCCCGGAGGAGCAACTTTCCCAGCAGGTATTGGGCATAGGAATGCTCCTGCTTCGCTGCTTCTTCCAGATACTCTGCAGCTTTCGCCGGGTCGTATCCCTCGAAGTCTTTCCGCAGGTACAGCTTGCCGAGACCATAGAGAGCATCCACATTGCCAAGCTCCGCGGCTTTTTCGAAGTATAGCATTGCTTGGATCAAATCCACATCCGTGCCGGTGCCGGACAGATTCATGCTGCCAAGGCGGTAGTACAGCTTATCATCAGCCATATCCTGCTCCATTTGCAGGAATCCTTGGTATGCCTGTCGGTACCATTGTTCGGATGCAAGGTGGTCAGCATTCGTGCCAAGACCTTCCTTGCACATCCTGCCGAGCTGATACTGGGCATAGGCATTTGGCTTGGAAGTGTCGGTGGCGGCGATGGTGAACAGAGAGAATGCTTTGGAGAAGTCCTGTTCCACTCCCTGCCCACGGTAGTGTTGACCACCCAGAGCGTAGGCGGCGAAGGCACTTTTCCCATCGACTGCTTTGGCAAACCACTCAGCGGAAGCAGTATAGTCCTGCTCCACACCGTAGCCGTAGGAATACATTTTACCAATCCGGTACTGCCAATAGTAAGGCCGTTTATCCGTCTTTTCCATCTGCAAGAACGCATCGTGAGCCTGTAAAAACCAGGACTGTGCCAGCACTTCATTCTTCTCACAACCGATACCAGTCAGAAGCATTTTGCCAAGCTCATGCATGGCAAGACTGTTACCGGCTTTGGCTTCCGTGAGAAGAAACTCGTAGGCTTTTTCAAGCTGCGGAGGTTCTTCCTTGGTTCCGTAGAGAAATTTCCGTGCCTGCTTGAACTCATCTGTCCACCAATTTGTCCGCTGCTGTGGCGGTTTCGGTGGCAGCGGAGGTTCTTCCTGGGGCGGGATCTCGTCGCCGGGTTCGTTATCTGTGTGAGCGGGCGGAGTGAACACTTCCGGCTCAACAGCAGAAATGGATGCGGGAATATCTTCGGCAGGTTCCTCCGGTAGGTCGACTGCTGTGTCCATTGCCAGGGCATCTGCGGAGAGATTCATGGCTTCCTGAATGATGGTGTTCTTGATGGAACGGAAGGTTTCATTCTGGGACAGCGGAAGTCTGTCGGGCATCTTATCCTGATAGGTTCGGATGACCGCATCCCGCTGATCGTACCACAAGTCATAGAGTCGAGCTAAACGCTCATCTTTTGCCAGCTCATCCACAATGTTGTTGACAAGATTTCTCGCAGGCTGGGACAAATATCCGTAGACCTTTTTGCCTTTTGCCTGTTGAAGCTGGGCTGACAATTCCCGAAGCATACTTTCCATGTGGACATTCTCATAGGTGCCGGTGTTGATAGAACGGATGATACTTCGGACGAGATCCGTGGTTTCTTTCTTCAGGAGATTTCGCTGAGAGGTCTGCTCCTGATAAGTCGTAAGCAGATCCTGCTTGAAGATTTCATGAGCGAAACTCTCCTTGAGCTTCATGAGATCCTGCTGACTCATGTATGGCTTCTTGCCAACAGAGTAGGCAACGATATGGCAATGTGGATGGTGGGACTCATCATGGAACGCGGCATACCACCGCAGATCCTCCAGAGGAATGTTCATAGCCTGTGCCATGGCGGTGGTCTGGCTGCGGAGCATATCCCGCCAGACTTCACCTTTATCGAAGCCCAAACGAACGGCATCCTCACGGCGGATGGAGAGAACCTCCGTCATGAGGATGCCTTTGTGTTCCGCGACTTCATCTGCCACGGCATTGAGGTCAATGGGGATATTCGCATCGGTAAAGAGACCGTGCGTGCCGAACCGCTCCGCACCTGGGCGGTGGGCAATGTAGCGGACATAGTTCTTCCTCTTGCCGATCCGGTCGAAGTTATCTTCGATGGATCGGGAGATAAACTCAGAGGCATTGCCTTTGTTCGGCATGGCAAGGTAGTCCTGATACTCATGGCTGTCGGCTGTTTCCGGAAAATCCTTCAGGATCTGATTGATGAGATCCTGCTGAGATTCCGATACAGGAAGCGCCTGCCATGTGTCATCGATCTTGTCTACATTGTGCCGCTGGGCAATATATTTGACGAGATTGCTGTTGTGTTTTTTCGTTCCGGGCTTGATGTACCGCCATTTCAAGATCACTTTTGCCATATGCGTTACCCATTACTTTCCGTTGGAAGCGGTCACCAGGAGAGTGTCATGGACTTGCCGCAACGCTGACAATCCAATTCGCTGATGCCGTTTTCGCCGTCAGCGAGTTCCTCCCAGTCGTGACCCTGTTCCTCGCACTCCATGCATTTCTCAACATAGGCACGGTGTCTTTCAATCAGGTAGTCACGGATCTCATCGTCAGAGTTGGCAGTGTTCATCATCTCCTGTGAGAACTCCATGTCGTACTCGTCGGATTCCAGATACGCAAACACATCTCCGGCTACAAGGATTTCGTTGGTGTGGTCATCGCACCAAGCCATGACCGCAGAGAGACTGGTGGCGACCCGATCCATATCTTTCATGAGACCTGCGCGATAAGATGCCAGCTCCGACGCAAATTCAGGATAGACCTCGCTGATTTTCTGCAAGGACTGCATGGCAAATCTGATCCGGGCGGTAAGTGTAACCGCATCCTCGCACAGCTTGTCCAACCGGGCATCTGCCGGTGATACCTGGATGCCATCCAGATAGGCATCGTCTGCATCGAAAGAAATATCAGACTGAGGATTCTTTCTGGCAAAGGTAACTCCATGATCCTCCGGGTCGATTCTCTTTTCATAGATGCCGTGGGCAGTTCTTTTCAGCAGACCATCCTGTTTCAAGACCTCAGTTCGCAGGAACATTGCGAAGTCTTTTTGAGAAATGGTTCTGCCGAGACCGTCGACAGCCTTACCGCTTTTCCAGAATTCAGCATAGGCAATGCTTGCTTTGAACGGCTCACCGTCCTTGAGATAATCACGAAGGAACTCCCGCATGGTATCGAAAGATCCTTCTTTTCCTCTAGGCATTTTGATTCACCTCCTAACCTTTTTGGAATTTCACGGCATCGGAAAGAGAGATCGTGCCGTTGATTTTCTTTACATCATCGATGCACATTCTGCGAAGCTCACGCAAAGTATCGTCGCTGATGTTGTGTGTCGCTGCCAGAGCATGGAGAACCATCGACAGCTCCACGGTGTTTTTGAAAAGAATATTCGCCATCCGGTTCTCGAAAGAGTCCAGCATTCCCTTTGTAGTTGAGACGATCACATTGGGAAAATACTCACGGTAGTCGTTGGCGGTGAGGTAGCCGCAGTAGAAAAGAATTGCTTTCTCGATGAAAGCGGAGCGGCATCCACAGCCATCTTCCTTGTAGTTTTTCTCAACCATTCTGAGAATCTCCGGCGAAATCTTCAGGGCAAATTTCTGTTTGGGACTATCCATCCGTTACCTCCTTCCTGAGATGATGGTACTGGCGCACACCCGGTCAAAGGGGTGCAAACCGTGAAAATGGGGGCAAAATTGCCGCAGAACCCCGAATAAGTCCTTGCGGCTCTAAGGGAATCCCGAAAACGGAACCCTTTGGGCTATTTTGAGGACAAAATAGAACCCCACTGGTATTGTACACAAAAACGCGAAAAACCCTTGTGCGGCCGGCATTGCCGGACGCTGTGAATCGGGCGGGGTCAATTTAGAACCCCGCCCTTATTCCTGCACCTCGTTCGCAAGGCGACGAGGTCTGCACTTTGTGCAGAAAGCCCACTGCCGAAGCAGAGGAAGAAAAGCCGCCCACAGCGGCTCACAGCGGGGCAAACCGCCCCAGGGGTATCCCAGCCCCACCCCCGATGCGAAAGCGGCACACAGGGCGAAGAACCCCCGAAAAGGCGGGGGTTCGGCACCCTTATTTCGGAGGGTGGAGATCGGGGCAGTTACATGGTGATCCTGCTTTACATTCGCAGGACCGGTTCAGGATCTTCCGATTCTTCAGGATTTTCATCCTCGTCGATGCCCTCACCATCTTCCTGTTCCAGTTCCTCGTCCAGGTATCGGACGACGGCCTGTGTGCGGAGCGTGGATTCGAAGATGCCCTGCCGCACATCAGAGGAGAGGCCGCTCTTTCTCTCTGCTTTATAGATAGCAGACGAAATATCCTTGAGCCTGTAGACCGTCCACAGACCAGCATCGTTGTCGCAGACCCGGATGATGCCGTTGCCGAACTCCATGTGCATGGCTGCGGTGATCCGTTTATCCACAGGCATCTGATGGTACATACGGTAGAAGTCAGCTTCGAAGATGCGGTCGGCTTTGTGGAACTTCCCGGTCAGATCCCAGAGAGGTACTTTTCCAATGTTGGGCTGGAGCTGCTTGCGATACAGGGAAGCTACATCATAGAGGCTTTTGTGTACCGGGGTCATGAGGTAGAATTCATCCTCACCATGCTCCAGATGCACCAGTGCGAACCGCCTTGCCGCTTCCGCTTCAGCCGCAGCCTGGGCATTCTCGGCGGCAATCCGGTTCTCGATGTCACCTCGTTCCGCAGTCGGGACAATCTGTTCGTAGAGAGAATCCAGCATGGGATACACAGCATCCTCGATGCTCTTTCCCTGACTATGGAGAACACGCTCCAGAGCTTCCAGCCGGTAACGGTTGTAGTAGAGATTGATGTCGATATCATTCATCGGGGTTCTCCTCCTGATTGGGCTGGGAATCTTCGGGCTTGGGCTTCTTGGACTTGGGTGCTTCCGCTGCGGAAGGGGCATCCTCATCCTTGCAGATGTAGTTGCGGACATTGGCAGGGACATTCTTATTGAACAGAGTGTCTACGGCCTTGACCAGTTCTTCCTCCAGCTTGGTGCCTTTCTGTTCCAGATACCAGCGGAGGGCTTTGACCTTTTCTTCTTCATAGGAAACGGTCAGGTTGATTTTCTTCATTGCATCCGTCCTTTCATATGGTGGGATGCCGTCAAACGGCATCCGGGTTTTCAATATCAGAGAAGAGGCTGAGCTGATCCGCATCCACCTTGGGGTGTCGCTTTTCATCCAGCCACCACTCCATTACATCCTCTGCGGTTTTCCATTGATGGTAAGGCTTGCCATTATCCTTGCGGACGGCAAGCATTTTTTCAAATGCCCGGAGGTATGCCTGCTTGTACTTCGGATACCGTGCGAACTCGAAGCGCATCTGATCCGCACCAGCCAGAGGACAGCCGATACAGCCGATGCGGTCGAAGCCCTCATCGTAGAGCTTGCAGTACGGAATGTTCCGTGAGTGGAGATACTCCCAGACTTCCTCCTGTGTCCAGTCGATGATGGGGTTGAGGGTGTGCATACTTTTCATAGCACAGGTTTCGAACATCCTCCGGGCTTCATCGTTGTCGTTCATGAGCTTCACATACTTCTTGGTGTAGTTGTTCAGCTCCAGCAGTCCTCGGTTGTTCTTTCGCTTGCTGCTTTCAGCCCAGCGGACACCTGTGACCATGATTCTGCCACGGCCGCCGCCCTCCTTCAACTCGTCACAGCAGTAGCGAACCATTCGGGTGGGCGGCATCCCTTTTTTGACGATGAGCTGCCACATGGTGGTGTCATGCCTGTCTACGATCACATCGGGGTAGTTCTCCCGCATGAAGTAGATGACCTCTGGCGGATCAACGGTGGTATGGCTGTAGTGGGCATCGAATTTGACACCTGCTTCCTTGCACAGATGGTACACGCACTGGCTGTCCTTGCCACCGCTGAATGCAAGATAGTAGCCCTCCGGCGGTTCGAAAGTACGAAGCCGCTGGAGGGCAATGGCTACCTTGTCATGGGAACCGAAGAGGGTTTCCTCCAGAAGAGCCATATCAGCTCATCCCTGTCAGTGCCGGTGCATCCTGGGTGGGAGAGATCCCGGTACAGCTTCTGAGCAGAGTTTCCACCTTGTGAGGGATACTCTCGAAGTTCACATGGATATCGCCGGGGATCTCCGGGGTGTACCAGTAGTCGTAGACACCAACACGGTAGAAAAACTCCGTATTCCACCGGGCGGTCTTGTCGCAGTTCTCTTGATCTACCACACCGTCCTCCATGATGAGCTGGGTGTTCCAATGTTCCCCGGAGCTTTCCAGGTCAATGGTCACCAGTCCGAGGAACACTTCACCAGCTTTTCTGCCACGGATGACAGCGGGTACATCAATGAAGCCCAGCTCACGGTCGGTGATGCAGTCGGTGCTGTAGGTATCCACGAATGCCTGGTGGAGCTGCTTCAGGGTGTCCATAGCATAGCTCTGATCCTGCCCATTGGCAGACTCCAACAGCTTCTCGAAGTCAACTTCTTCGAGGATGGTGTTCACCTTACCGATGAATGCCTTTTGCAGTTCCATTACATACCTCCCATGGTCATTCCGTCCTGTTCGGGCGGAACGAACTCGCCGTTTTCATAGTTTGCAGAATCGGCACCGGGGACATCCCAGCCACCCATGGAGCCAGCTTCCATCGCTTTCCGCTGCTCTGCGGTGACCCCCAACCGCTCATTGTTGTAGTTCGCCAGTTCCTCGTTTCGCTGTTTGTCATCGGTGTTCCAGCTCGACGGGTAGTAGCCAAGCTCACCACGCTTAATGCAGATCAGTTCGCCGGTGCTGGGGAGTGTGGTAAAGCACATCTCCGGCAGACCCTCGGCAACGGGCTTCTGCTCAAATTGCTTTTCGTTCATTTACATCCCTCCCATCCCACCGATATGGATGCCGGAGTCATTGACCCAGCTTTCCTCATCTTCAGAGGTGCCGGAGAGATTGACACCCTCGGTTTCGGTATCCATGATGCTGCTATTCTCGATACAGCAGGAGGCGAAGCTGGACATCCAAAGGTCGGTATCCTGAAAGCTGGTGTGGGCGAAGTTACTGTGGGTGTAGATGCCATTACGCATCTTGCATTCCGTGAAGGTGGCACCGCAGAAGTCAGATTCCTCGGCAACCGCACCGTTCAGATTACAGCCTACCAGTTTGGCATCCCGGAATGTACAGAAGCAGAGTCCTGCATCGTTCATGCGGACACCCTCCAGTAATGCCCCGGTGAAGTCTGCACCGTTGAGCTGCATATGCCGCATATCCAGATTAGTAAGACGGCAGCCGGAGAAGTCAGCCTTTTCGCCGCCCTCATCGTGATTGAACAGGATGTGCTTGGCATACATGATTTCCACCTCATCCTGTGTCAGTACCCGCATCTTGGACAGGTCATGTTCGATGATGGACTCTAGAGAAAGAGTGACCATCACTTCGCCGTTGTCGCCCACATCCATATCCACGATTTCCGGGCGTTCTTTCAGCATGGCGATGAACAGTTCCACATCAAAGGGATCACGGACAGAGGTATCCTGAAGTTCCGACGGAGAAATGATGTAGGTGGACTGGTCGTGACACTCCAATGCCTGAAAGATCGCAAGATCGACGAGCCTATTCATCTTCTCGCCGTAGGCAAGGAGCGCGGCGGAGACACCGCCGACAGCAGAGGGAGATGCAGCTTCCGCAGGGGCTTCTGCCTGCACCACCTGCCGGGTCTGACCCTGGGTGAGCAGGAAGCTCTTGGCATTGGGGAAGAAAGCCGCATAACGGGCATAGTCGCTGCCCTCGGAGTTGACCAGGATGCCATCCTCAAAGGTTTCACCAACCACCAGCAGGCAGTGGGTGACGCCATCCTCCACGCGCATCAGGTCGGCGTTTTCGTGGAGGAAGTCGTAGTTGTCCAGGAGGGTCTGCTGGAACCGGGCGAAGTCACTGTCAGAGAGGTGGATGACCTTCTCAATCTCGCATTCGCTGGGTTCAAAGCAGACTTCCTTTCTTCGGAAGATCGCTCTTGCTTGCATCAGCACATTCCTCCCTTCAGAGAGTTCAGAATGTCATCTACATCCTGGTCCTGGTCGGTGCGGGTGTTCTGGGTCGCATCGTCCATATCGATGTCCGACAGGTCGGTGCTGTAGGGACTGACGGCTCCCATCTGGCACTCCCGCATCTGCATATTGGCAACAGAGCAGTTTTCGAAGATGACCAGGGAGAAATCCGTCATGTGTGCCTGGGCATGATCCAATTGGCAGTCGGTCATCCGGCACTCGGTGAAGTCGCAGTTTGCGAAGGTGGCACCGGTGAAGTCCACATTGTCGAACCGGGTACCACGGAAGGACGCACCATTGAATTTCACCCCAGAGAAGTTCTTGTCCAGAATGGTGCAGGAGGAGAGGTCAATGCTCTCCAAGGATCTGATGGGTTCACTTTTGTTCAATTCATAACCTCCAATTCATTTGGTATGAAAGAAGCGGTGACCGTGGGTGGTCACCGCTTCTTGGTTGGGTTGGTCTTTGGAATACCACCGCGCCACACACAATGGCAGGTTTGGCGGCAGAAAGCTATTCACTAATACCAACAAAAATCAGCCGACAGCGGCTTCGGTAGGTTCCGTTTCCTCGGCTTCCTCGATGTACTCGATGCTGGGAATCTTACCCCACTTCTGCCAGCCACGGCCTGCGACCTGAGTCTTGACAACACCGTACCGGGTACCCATGGCTTCGATGGCATAGCCGTCGCCAATGTAGATGCCCACATGACCGTCCATCCAGAGGAGCAGTCCGGGGATCTCCGGCATGGTATCCATACTGCCTTTCTCATCGCACCACTCGATCATCTGCTCGGTGGCGATATCCGGCATACCGTTGACGGCGTAACCGATGCTCTGGGCTTCCGGGTCGAACCAGCAGTAGCCCTTGACGAGACCCACACAGTCAGCAGTGCGCTTGCCAAGCCAGTTCGCCAGAATGAAGTCTGCGTAGTTGCCAACACCTTCCGGGTACTGTGCTAGCTTTGCTTCGTAGTAGCTGCGGGTCAGCACATGACCGTAGGTACCCCAGACATAGCCCCAGCCGGAGCTGTGTGCTTCGATTGCCCACTGTGCCAAATCCAGATTGTTCTTGGTCGTGTGGTCATAGTATTCGGAGTAGTCGATGTAGGTAGTACGGAGGTTCTGGGCAATGCGGGAGAATTCCTCCACGGCAATGCTGGTTCCGAATTCGCTGTTGACCGCATTGATGAGCTGGGTGTCCGTCTGATTCTCCCAGAAGCAGGACACCAGCCGGGAGACGAAGTCGGAGCTGCCCGAATGGTTGTAGAGTGCCATGATGTAGAGGGCTTGGGCTTCTCCCACACGGCTCGGCATCTCCGCGTCCGTCAGGGCGGTGTCGATGGCTTCCATGGTATCCTCAATGGTGGTGAGCATGGCAAGTTCATTGGCGGACAGGTTCGCTTCGATCCTGTCCATCAGCTCCCCGGTGTCCAGCTCAATGTCGCCACTGAGGATTGCCATCATTGCCATGAGCGGCAACAGCAGAGCGACGATCAGTACCAGCACGGTCATGCCAATGGCTTTCAGCACCCGCTTGTCTGTCAGCAGGGCTACGGCGATTTTTTTCAGCGCAGCACCAAGGGCAGCACTCATCAGCGACCGCCAGCCTTTCCGAACAGCTCTGCCTTGTAGTCAGGCGCGATAACCTGAAGCAGGTAGCGTTCATTACCGCAGCGGTACAGACAGGTACCCCGCTCCGGGTAGCGGATGAGCTCGTATTCCGCATCCTCCACCTGCAAGGCTTCCATGTACTCCCTGGGGTTGATCTGGCCGGGATAGAACAGGAATTGGTGGGTAGGGATGGAGAACAGAGGCTTGGTGAATTCCCGAATAGAGGGAATCAGGAAGTCCTCAATGTTCTGGGAAGCAAGGATGACGATGGAGTCACGCTTACGAACTCGCTTCATGGAGTTGCGGATGTACTCAATGGTGGTCAGGTTGGACAGGAACAGGTACAGTTCGTCGATGGCTGCCACGGTGTTGCCGATGCCGACGAGGGAATTGCTCATATAGGACAGAATGTTGAACAGCATGGCATTGCGCAGCTTTTCGTTTGTGTCCATGAGGCCCTTGACACCGAAGCACAGGAACTTGTCATCTGCGATGTTGGTGTAGCCGTTGAAATACTTGCTTTCAGAGCCGACACACATGGAGTGCAGTCCCAAGCAGATCTCCCGGAGGATATCCTCGGTGTAGAGGTGCTTTTCGTTGTCATCGTACATACGGAACTCCTGTTCGCAGAGCTTGTACAGGTCAGAAAGCACAGGATAGTCCATAGAGGTCAGCTTGGAGAAGTCCGTGGTGTCTGTAATGCCGAACTGGGCATAGAGCTTCTCCAGCAGGATCTCGATGGTGTCGATCTGGGCATCGGTGAAGCCCTTGTAGGAACGGAAGAAGTCTTTCAGGAACGCGATGTGCTGAGACAGCCGGGTTACACGGCGAAACGCTTCCGGAGAGCCGGTATCGTCAGCGGCATCGGCATCTTCCTCGTCACTCCAAATCTTGGGTTCCAGTACATTGATCAGGTACTTGCCGGAGAGGAAGTCGATATAGCTGCCGCCAAGGGCGGTGGTCAGATCCTCGTATTCATGCTCCACATCCAGACAGATCACACTCTTGCCGGACTCCCGCAGGTTCGTCAGCAGGAGCTTCAGCAGATGGGACTTGCCCTGGCCGGAGTTGCCAAGGATCAGGGAGTTGCCGTTGGTCTTGTCATCGCTTCTGCGGTCCAGGTCGACCAGGATGTTGGTACCGTACTTATCACGGCCAATGTAGAAACCCTTGGGGTCGGTACGGCCGGAGAAGTTGAAGGGATACAGGTTGGACACGGAACTGGCAGGCAGGACTCGCTCATACTGGGCGCCGAATCGGTTGCTTCCGAAAGGCACAACAGAGAGGTAGCCCTCCTGCTGTCGCAGGGTCAGCCTGTCTACCGTGATCTTGGAACGGGTCAGCTCCATGGCAATATCAGACTGCAGCTCTTTCAGGGCTTCCGGGTCTTTGGCTTTCAGCTCAATGAACACGGCGCAGTGGAGCAGGGGTTCCCGGTTCTTACGCAGGTTTGCCAGCAGAGTCACCACATCCTGGAGGTTACCCTCGGCTTCGATTGCCTGGTTCAGATCGTTGTCACCTGCCATAAGGCGGTTCTTGCGGTTGGCATTGTTCACAATCTGCCGCTGTTCCATAGGCTCCACCAGCCGGTGATAGATCCGCAGGGTGACACCATTGCGGTCCGCAAGCTGGGAGAGAATCGCCTGTTCCTCAGTGGAGGGGGGATATTCCTTGACCGCCCAGGCGCAGCGGTAAGTGTCACCGACAATGTAGCTGTCGGCAAGGAACTTGATGGTTCCGGGAGCGACGCAGTCGAAGAAGTCCTTGGTTGCAATGACTTCCTGCTGTTCCGGGGTCAGCTCTTTCGGCTTTCGCTTGAACAGTTTCATTCGTCCACCCCCTCGAAAAACTGACCGCCATCCGTATCGGGCATGAGATCTTCGTCCATGGAGGCTCCGAAGTAGATGGCGATGAGCCGTTTGATATCCGCTTTGTCCATGCGCTGTGCTTCGAAGCCCTGTTCGGATACGGATTTGAGTACCCGGTTCATGGCAACGAAAACCTGTTCGGGCTTCATGCCCTTGCAGCGCTTCACCAGTACGAACTGGCGCGCGTTGGACATCTCAGCCTGCATACTGGTGAGCATCTCCTTGTCCTTGAGGAGCAGTCCCCGGACTTCGGAGTTGCTTTCTGCCATGGCTCTGCGGTGGAGATATGCCTTGTTGTCATCGAAGCACTCACAGGAGTCGGTGCAGATAATTTCCAGGTCAGGTATTGCTGACAGAAGCATTTGCAGGTGGCGGATCTTGATTTCGATGTTGGCTGCCGACAGAACGGAGATGTTGGTAGGTGCTACCCTGTAAAAGAGCAGTTCTCCGTTGTCCGTCAGCAGTCCGTACTTGGTAAAGGTCTGGATGCCCAGTAACTGCTGGACAGAACGGCCTTTTCTCTTGTTCTTCAATCTGTCAACCTCCATTCAAAGTATTGCTGTGTGGTTAGAAAATAGCGGACGGCGTACCGCAGGTAGTCCATGATGGTGGTTTCGTCCGCTGCCCGGATGGTCAAGAATCCGAAGCACAGGCTGACCGCTGCCGGGAGCAGGATGCCGGAATGCACCAGCACTACCGCCGACAGCAGAATAGCGACACACAAAATAGTAAAATCCCGCAGCCCCCAAAGCCAAAGGTTCGCCTTTGCTTTCAGGTTCTGCGGATACAGATATTGAGTCAATTACATTCCTCCCATCGTCATGCCCGAATTCTGTTCCGGGGCTTCGTTCTGAGGCGAGTAGATCAGACCGCAGTCTGCTACCTCTACCTGAAAGCCCCTGGCACACAAGATCTGGGCGGTTCTATCTACCTCGTCGGGGGTTCTGCCAATGTCAAGCAGACCGTCTACAAGGATCTTGGAGATCCCATGACTGCGGCAGTAGTCCATGATCCATTGCAGTTCAGATCCGCTCTGGCTCATAGGCACCGACATACTAAGGCTGCCATCTTGCAGGTAGCCGTTTTCTTCGCAGTGGTATTTCAGCCGGAGTCCTCTTTGGATGATTTGATCCGGGGTAAGACTGCCACGGTTTTTGTAGACGAATACGGGTTCGTGGTTCTCTGCCATGGCTACCTCCTTACTTGGCACGGGCTACCGCACGGCCAATGCTGACGGCGGTGCTGGTGGTATGGACGATGGAGCTCATGTTCACACGGACGGAGCTGTCCAGACCGAACTGCTGTGCGATACGAGGCACCTCATTGGCTGCCAGCATGATGCCAAGACCCAGAAGCATATTGTTCTGGAACGACAACATTCCAAGAAACAGGAGCGTTGTCTGCATGAATGCCGTCAGGCACAGTGCTGCGATTTGCTTGCACCACTGGTTGAAGCCGTCCGCGTATCCTCTGGGTACAGAGAACATATACAGTTCACCTACGGCGATCTGAATCAGCAGGATGCCGCCGCGCTTGATGTTGGCGAAGAATACCTTGATCACGCAGTAGGCAAAGGCAATCAGGATGAGCAGGGACTGTAATGCCCCAGGCACCACATTGGTGGGGTTGAACGCAATACTCAAAGTATCGAGAACAAAGTCACCGAAGGATGCGGTCTGACTGCCTGCGAAGATGCCTGTCAGGTCACCAGCAAAGGTGTTTTGCAGGGAAACGCAGAACTTGTACAGCTCTACCGGGACAATGCCAACCAGCGAACAGGCGAAGAAGCCTTTCAGGATATTAATGGCTGTGGTTTTTACACTGGCACGGCCAGTCTGAGATTCAATCGCCACATCGAATATGGCGACTGCCACACCTGCCACAAATAGCGACCAGCCAAACAGGGTGAACAGGTTGATCACCGCTCCGACCCAACTCAGGTTGAAGATCTCGGCACCCATGTGGTTGATGCCGGTGAACAGGTCAGCTACCGCTTCGAAGATAGCGGTGTAGATCCATTGGACCAGGGCTGTCCAGATGGCATCTACCATTTCACCGACAGTATTATCAAATGCAATTCCGATGGCATCGCCTAATCCCGCAAGGATGTCGCCTAGCCAATCAAACAATTGTCAATCACCTCTTTCTTGAGGGCAGCCACCTTTCGGTAGCTGCCCTGGGGAGCGTGTGGATATACTTACATGGTCTGCCCGGCGGCAGGCCCTTGGGTGACTCCCTGGATCTCATCCAGTTTCACCCTTGCCCAATCAGGCAGATGCTTATCGTCAAGGATTCCGATAAAGTCGCCCCGGTCAAGATGGGTCTTTTCTCCGTCATAGAGGAACTGACCGAACACTTTCCGGCCGGAGGCTTTGGGAGAGCAGCCGAAACCGCTGTCCGCATAGAAGAGCTGGTACTCCGATTTCTTGTAGGAGTCTTTCAGCCAGTTGGGACGGATGACCAGCACCTTTCCGGTGTAGTCGGCAGGCTCCTGGGTATCCAGACAGTGGGACTTGTCATACAGCCCAAGCTCCCGCCATGCCTGCCGGGTCAAATTGATGAAGCCATCCAGCACGGCCGGATGGCTTTCTACGGTGAATGCCCAGTTGGAGTCATTCTTGGGGACATAGATGCCCCGGCTCCAATCCTTATTGGAGGGAGAGAAGCGTCCATCGTGGGACTTCTCCCGGATGGTATTGGAGAGGACGAAGTTTACCCGGTTGAAACCAAACTGGGAGATGATTTCAGCGGCACAGCCACCCTGCAAGGTGCGGCCATCGAAGCTGCGGGAGATGGCATCCTCGATGGCTCTGGCACACTTACAGTTTTCCTTATGACTTTCCCGCCATAGCTCCAGTTCACCATGCTCCTTGGCATCTGCCGCGGAGTAGATGTAGAGCGACTTGTGATCTGCCATATTCGATTAACCCAGAACCGTCCAGATGTAGGTGGGCGCGGTCAGGGAGAACAGCAGACAGGCAAACAGGATCGCAGGCGCGGTGAACTCGAACTGGCCGTGCTTCCGGTAGTCCATGTAGGCGGTGGCGATCTTCACGAAGAAGAGGATGGCGAGAATCATGTCAATCACGGGGAACACCACATTGTTGACGATGTCCTTAACCTGGCCCTGGGCTGCGTTCCAGGTGTTCTCGATGGCACCGGACACATTACCCGCTGCAAAGGCAGGCATTGCCATGGTGGTGACCACAAGCACCAGGACGGCGACCATGGTCAGAATTCGGGTGAGTTTCTTGGTTTTCATTTGACCTCCATTTCATTGTCGCGCTCACAGTACACCACATAGCGGTATTTACCTCCAGAAGCATAGGGGTGGCAAGTGAGCAAAGTGAGTAGTTCACGATCCTGCTGGATCAGGATCTCTTTTACATCATTGGGGTCGATGATCTTGGTTTCCACGACGGTGTACCGCAGTTCGCCCCAAAGGTTGGTGATGATGACCTCATCACCGGCTTCCAACTCCGTGATGTAGCGAAAGTAGGAAGCACCGCCCCATCCCCGGTGTCCGGCGATGACACAGTTGGTGTTCTCCCCGCCGATGGGCAGGCTGGTCTGAGACAGGTGGGCAGCGCCATCTGCCATGTGCTTATAGGTGGCACCCAGATAGATGGGCATCTCCAATTGAAGTCTTGGGATGGAGATCACACCGAACACCTCATCTTCCAGACCATAATCACCCAGCTTGAAGCTGGGCTGCTCATATGCCCAGGGATCGCAGAGTCCTGCCTGTTTTTCTTCCCAGATCTGCTGGTTATAGCTTTGCATGGCGATCAGCAGTTCTGGGTACAGAATAGGTTCCGTTTCCTCCGGCTCGGTCACAGGCGGCTCCGTTTCTTCCGGGATGGTTTCTTCCGGCTTTGTGGGCCGGGTTTCTACCTTCTCCAGAAATTCGTGGGCTTCCTGGGTGATCCGGTAGTCGGCAATGGCTCCCTGCAAGTAGGGGTACAGCAGGAAGCCCAGACCCGCGATGAACACCATGAGCATCAGCAGAATCACTACCTTACGCCATGCCTTCATTGTGATACCTCTGATACAGCCAGACCGCCAGAGCAATCAGTCCAATCAGCACTACAATGCCGATGGCAATATAGATGCCATTCATGTACTCCTGCTCCCAGGTGGATTCCGGTAGTTCTTCCGGGGTGGTTTCTTCCACAATAACCTCGGCTTCTTCGTAAGGGATACGGACACCCCGCACCAGCAGGCGGTGGGTATTGACTCCAAAGGGAGTGCAGGTCACCAGGGTGCAGTGATCCTCTCCCCCCAGGATTCCAAGGTAGGTGGTGTCGTAAGGCAGGACGGTCTTGATCTGATCCACCTGATAGGCCATCCGTTCTCCCAGTACATCCAGGTAGAAAACATCGCCTGTTTTCATCAGATCCAGATCAGAGAACATCCTTTGGGAAGCCATGCCAGAGTGGGCGGTCAGCACCGTGTGGGTACTTTCACCGCCGACAGGCAAGGAGCTGCCCAGCAGATGCCCCACACCCTTTTCCAAGGTGGCATCATCTGTGCCATGGTAGATGGGCAGGGTCACCTTGATCTTGGGGATCTCCACATAGCCCATGATGCCGTTGCCGGTGATGTTGAGCTGGTGTTCGTAGTCCTCGGATGCCCACAGCAGGGCTTCGTGGTCAAACGCATCCTCTTTGACACCTTCCAGGATGGCTTGGTTGTATTGGATTGCCAACTCCCGCGCTTCGTCGATGGCAGAGGTGTCTGCCTGTTCCACCTGCTCCTGATAGGATACATGGATCTCGGACTGGTGCTGCTCGTTATAGCGGGAGCTGATAATTGGATAGAGGGTGATGCCAAGAGCCAGCAGGAAGGTGATGATGGCAACGGCAATGGTCAAAACTTTTCGTTTCGTGGTGATCCTCCTTTCAAAATGGGCGAATAATAATGCCCCAGAGAGCTTTGAGGCTCTCCGGGGCTTGGGGTGGGTTAGCTTACTGCTGCGCAGGCTGCTTTTCCTTCTTCTTGAAGGCAATCAGCATGACAACCAGGGCGCCAGCCATCAGGGTGATGCCGATGACACCGTACATCCAGGTACCATGGTCACCAGTCTGAGGCAGGTCGAAGCCCTCGGTATTGACAACGGTCAGAGGAGCCAGAGCGTTGGCGGACTCACCGTCATCTTCCATGTTCACATCGTTGCCGTCCACCTTGGCATAGGCGGTCAGGAAGTAGTGTTCCAGGTAGTCCTGAGGAATACCGGTCAGGTGCAGGTTGGCACCGCCGTCAGCATCGGTGATGGACAGAGGGCCAGCATTGCCGAAGCAGTAGTGGGGGTCGTTCTGGAGGACACCCAGCACATCCTTGGTGTAGATGTCGCAGATGCGGTCGTAGTTTTCTTCCACGAAGATGTCAACCACGATTTCATCTCTGAGCAGGGTGTAACCATTGGCGGTTTCGATTTCGAAGATTTCATAGGAGTCATCTTCCACACCCTTGATGACGATCTTACCGAACTCGCCGCCTACGGTAACGGGATAGAAAACGGTACCGTCAGCTTCCTCAGTCACATGGCCGGTAACATAGTAGATACCGGTTTCCTCATCACGGTTAGCGGTCAGCCAGTAGCCGTCCGTGGTGTTGCGGATACGGAACTTGACGTGCTTGAACATATCCATCTCGGTAGCGGACTCGGAGTCCAGATCAGAGAACAGCTTGGTCAGATCCACACCGAAGGTGAAAATGTGGCAGTCATCGATCAGGGTGTCGTAATACTCGGAGCTGGTACGCTTCCAGGTCAGCACGACTTCGTTCTTGTTGCCGTTCTCGCCGTAGATGACGGTGGCATTGGAGTTGATGGTTGCGGTGTAGGTAACGCGCATGGTGTAGTTGGAGTAGCTGGCGAACAGCTTGCCATTGACATTCTCCTGATTGCCGTTGATCTCGTCCAGACCGGCTTCAGTGATGTCGATGGTCATGTGACGGTCATCGGAGCTGTAAGTAACGGTGAACTTGCCGTCATCCTGCAGCCAGGTAGCGACCTTGTCGGTGCAGTCCTCGTTGGAGAAGATCTCAATCTTCACATCCTTCAGAGCCTTGTTATAGGTCAGACCCTGGTCGATGGAGTCATAAAACTGCCAGGTTTTGATGGAAGTGGCGTTGGAAGTGATGGTGGGGATGCCCGCCAGGATCTGGAACTCCATAACATCACCAGCGGAGCCGGTGGCTGCATGGGCAAAGCCGTCATAGATGTCATCGGTACCGCCGTTGGTACCGGTGTCCTTTACGGACTCTCTAACTTCCTTGGTGAGTTCGGGAATGCCGGTGTTGTTTTTAGGGTAGACGACCACATCGTAGTTCCAGAAGTGACCACCTTCGGGGGAAGCGGAGTTAGCGTCGCCGGAAACCGTAGTCATAGGCAGGCTGATGAAGAACGGATTGGTCGTGGAAGTGACCATTTCAGGTACCTTGGTTTCGATGCACAGCCACAGACCCAGATCCAGGTCGCGCTTGATGGTCTTGCCATTTTCATTGGTCTTGTCCATGACAATGGCTTCGTCGCTGGCCGCGACATAGGCTTCCAGGGCATCCTTGACGGTGGTGGCATTGGCTTCCAGAGCGTCAGCCAGAGCCTTGTTCAGCACATCGGACTGGTAGTACCAGCAGTTTCTGACCTGGGCGATAGCCTGTGCGTCAACACCTGCTTCGGCATCCACGGGAGCCAGAGGAGCGGAGGTTTCATAGTTCAGCACATCGGCATTCTCGTAGCGGCCAGCACCGTCACCCAGACCGATGGCAGTCAGCAGGTCAGCAGCCTTATCCTTGTCAAAGGCATACAGAACCTGAGTCAGGTTGTAGTCGGGATGCTGGTCGTTGGCGGACTCGGTGAAGGTCACAATATCGGCAACACGCAGGATGGTGAATTCCACACCCTTCAGAGCGTAGCCGTTGGAGTTCTGACCGTTGCCCAGAGGATGGTCGGGATTGCCGTTGGCATCGCCCTCGCGGACGGTTTCGCCCAGGACTTCTTCCACATAGCTCTCGCGCCAGCCGGTGGAGATGAAGGAGTCCTCATCCCAGACACCGTCCTTGAATGCGTTGGTCCAGTCAAACTTCCAGATGGTCAGGGATGCCTTGGCATCCTCGTCAATGGTGCAGTCATCCACCTCGGCGGCAAAGGCTGCGGGAACACAGGTCAGCACCATCATCAGTGCCAGACAGATAGAAAGCAGTTTCTTCAGATTTTTCATAAATTAGCATCTTCCTTTCGTGATGTAAGAATTGAAATTGGATTTGATTTGGTTGATGGGGTCTGAAAACGCGAAAAAGCCAGGGATGCGGCCGGAAAAATCACGGGCGCATCCCTGGCTAAGTAGGGGCAGAGAGTCAAATTGAATTAGACTTCCTTCTTCTTGCGAAGTGTAAACAGTGCGGCGGCGCAGATGCCCAGGCAGAGCAGAATGCTCAGAGGCATCAGCACGAGAGACTTGGAGCCGGTTTCGGGCAGTTCCAGAATGGGAGAGTTGGCAACACCCAGCACTACTTCGAACTGTCCGTCACCTTCCTTTTCGGTGAGCAGATCGCCCTCCCAGATGGGGCCGGGCATCAGAGTGGAGCCGTTCAGGGTCTTGGTTTCCGTGACCCGGTACAGGATCAGGCTGCCATCTGCGGTGTAGACACGCAGACCTTCAAAGACGGCGATGCCATCAGCATTGGTGACCAGTCTGCCATTATTCAGGTCTGCACTTGTGCAGGTGCCGGGGGTGATGACGGTGTCATCCTCCCGAAGAGTGACGGCATTCCAGGTCGTGCCATTGTCCAGAGAGTATTCCAGCAGGAATTCCACACCCTGCATGGGCTTACCCTGGGTAGACTGCTTTCGCAGCTCCAGCTTGCCGACGATGGGGGTGTTTTCCATAGTGACGGTAATGACCTGATTGTTCTCGGTACAGGACACCGGGTACTCCTTGGTATCTAGCACATAGCCTGCGGGGGCTACGGATTCCCGAATGAAGTAGGTGGACTTGTTGAAGACACCGTCCATATAGACAATTCTCCGGGTGAATGCCAGATTACCGTCCGCATCAGTGGTGCTGGTTTCCAGCACCTTGACGGTACCGTCAGAGAGCCGTTCACACAGCTCGAAGGTACCAACCAGGGGTGTTTCGGTTCCTGCTTCCTTCTTATGAAGAGAGACAAATGCCGTCCACAGGGGGTTCTCCTTGGTGTATTCATAGACCTTACCGTGTTCGTTCACGGTGACGGTCCAGGAGTCTACCAGGATGGTACCTGCCTGCCCGGAGATCTGCGTGACGGTGTAGCTGCCGTAGGGCAGATTCTTGGAGATACCCACACCGTTTTCACCGATGGTGATGGTATCCACCACAGTACCCTTGCTGTCGGTTACAGAGAACTTTGCCCCAGCTTCCGGTGCGGACAGGTTATCAATGGTGTTGACAATCTTCTTGGTGATCTGAATCTTGCCGCTGATGACGGTTTCGGGACAGCCCAGACTGTCAGCATAGCTGAAGCTGTGGTCCTTCTTGGATTCCGTCACGGAGAAGGTTTTCTGCCAGTCCTTATTCAGCAGGTAGCCTGTGGGAGCTGCGGATTCACGGATGGTGTAAGTGCCTACGGGGATGATATTCCCGGTCTGGGCATGACCCTTGGCATCCGTGGTCAGGGTGCAGATCACCGCACCGGGGGCATAGGTTTTGCCATTTACCACCACAGCATTGGCACTGCTGTTGATGATCTCGAATTTGGCACCTTCCAGGGTTGCTTCACCCTGGGGAGTCTGGCCGGTGACGGCATCGTACTTGTCCAGGCTTACAGAGCCGAACAGGTCGGTGTCGATGGGTTCGTACACACCCCAGTCACCATTTGCCATCTGTGTCAGGATCGCTTTGGATTCCTCAGTCCAGACGTGCTTGGCACCGCTGGCTTTGGAGCTGTCCTGTGTGATGGTGCAGTACAGGGCGCTGGAAATCACGGTATAGCCCAGAGAGTTCTTGACTTCCGTAATCTTCACAGTACCCAGAGGAAGCTGGTTCACATTGGCGGGAGATACATAGAGGGCATCGCTGGTGTAGCCGGATGCCAGATAGCTCTTGTCATAGACGTATCTGCCATTGCTGTCCGTGGCGAAGTACCAGGTCCGGGCAGGGGTACCGCTCCAGTTGTTGTTGGGGAAGAATTCCCACTTGAACACAGCACCCGTAAAGGAGCCGTCGCCCTGGGGAGTGGTGGTATCCTTATCCACCTTGGTCAGCACAAAGGGCGGGTCGAAGATGGGAATATCGGATACGGAGATCACATTATCGCCGGATGTGACGGTGTGGGTGTAGGTTTTGGTATCCAGCTTATAGCCGGGAGGTGCTTTGGTTTCCTGGATGGTCAGCACATCACCGATGTTATACTGCCGGGTGGATACCGCATTGCCGTTGGCATCGGTCTTGAGGGTTTCCACCACGGTACCGTTCAGGGTGATGGTATACTCGGCGCCTGCCAGAGAATACAGGGGATTACCCTTGATCTGCTCGATGCAATCTGCCGATGTGTTGATGGACTTCTTCAGGGACACAGGCTTGGAGTTCTCTGCGTTGGTCAGGGTGATTTCGGTGGTCTTGGTACCTACCGGGACTTCCTTAACTTCCACCTTGCCAGAGGCATCTACATTGACTTTGTAGCCCTCTGGAGCCTTACTTTCGAGCATAAAGTACATGCCGCTGTAGAGCCCAGTCCACTCTGCCTTACCCGCAGAATTGGTCTTGCGGACGCTGGCGCTGACATAGCCAGTGTCGGAAGTATTCAGGCTGGAGTAGTCCGCGCTGGTGATGGGAATGGTGCAGGCGGGGTCACGGTACAGGGTGAACTCGGCACCTGCCAGATTCACAGTACCTGCGGTATTGGTCTTGGTCAGGCTGATAGAGCCGGTACCTTTGCCATAGGGAGTCCAGTAGCCGCGGAGGTAGTAGAAGGTGTTCGTACCATTCTCTGCGGTGGAATCCACTTCAGTCTGGATACGGTTGACAAGGCCGGTACCGAACAGCTTATCGGAACCACCCTCTTTCCAGATGGTGGAGCCATGGTTGGAGCTGTGAGTACCACCCAGCATCAGCTTGCAGATCATGGTATCAGAGGACTTCTTCATCCAGGAGCAGGTTTCAAAGCCCTTGTTGCAGTTGGAACCGGAAGTGTAGGTGGTTTCCAGCCAGTTCTTATTGGAGCTGGCAGAGGATTCCACATCACCGATGGTGTAGATGCGGTTAGTGCCGCCCAGATTTTCAGCGGCAACATAAGACCAAATGATGGTGGGGATCAGCACATCGCCATCCTGAGAAACACTCAGCTTGCCAAAGTAGGAATCCAGATAGTTCTGGATCGCCTGATCGCTGGCACCCAGGTATTTCAGGGTTGCGGCATACAGAGAGGAATCCGTTGCCACAGTTTCGCCCTTGGCAATATCCAGCTTGTCCCAGGCACCGAATTTGCTGCCAAGGATAATCTGTGCCAGATAGTCCTCAATGGCCTTGCTGCCACCTTCCTCGTTGCGGACAATCCGGGGGTAGGTAGATGCTTTTCCGCCGGGGTTGTTGTAGTTGAACCAGTAGCTGGTGAATCCTGTCCAAGTGAAGGTACAGCCATCGCTTGCCAGGTTCTCATAGGGGAAATGGTACACATAGGGGTAGGAATCCCACCGGGCCTTGACGATGAAGGTGTGGGGGGTGATGGTAAAGGTGTCAAAGACGGTGGTCATGGTTTCGCCATTGTCCTTGCCGGTGCTGTTCCAGGGAATCGCCTTGCCGGTCTGAACGGTATCGATGACACTTCCATGGGAATTATAGCGGTTGTAACATTCATCGTAGCGGTAGTAGACCACCTGCATGGTAACACCGACAGCGATCATGTTACTGGAGCCGTCGCCAGCGGTATTACCACTGCCGTCACCACCATCACCGACTTTGGAGCCGGAGCTGCCGCTGTCATCACTGGCAGGGCTGGCGGCGAACATCATGGGGCCCTTGGAGGGTTCTTCTTCCGCTGGGGTTGTTTCCTCAATAGGTTCCGTTTCAGGTGTGGTTGCTTCTGTGGGCGCTTCTTCTGTTTCGTTGGGCTGGGTTTCCGTTGCTTCCGTGGGGATGGTATCAGGAACTTCGGTAGGAGGCTGAGTTTCCTCATTCTCCGCGGCGAATGCCGTTACCGCACCCAGAGGGAAGCAGGAAAGAGCCAGCGCGAATACAAGCAGAAGCGCCAGAGATTTCTTCATTACATTCAATCAATTTCCTCCTTCTTATGGAAATGGAAAAAGCGCCCCCTGATGAGAGCATTTGAAGCATCTCACCAGGGGGCACTATCAGGTATGTCTTATGGTTTCGGTTCTCCGCAATGACGGCATACCCATTCGTCATAGGCGGGCTTGTCCACAATCCACTCGTCCGCACTGCCATAGCCGCCGTGGTTGAACAGGGATTCCGCTCCTGGGTAGGATGCGGAGTGTGCATTCCACAGGGCTACCAGCTCGTTGGGATCTCCGTAGACTGTCCAGCCGCAGTCACATACGACTCCGGCTCTCCAGTGACCGACTTCCTCATGGTGGATGCATTTCCAGTCATGCTGGCATCCGGCAGGCTCGGTAGGAGCTGGTTCTGTCGGCTGTGTTGAGGGTGGTTCTGTAGCGGGAGGTTCCGTGGCTGGTGGCTGTGTTTCCACAGGCTCCGTTTCGAGAGGTTGGGTTTCGGGCGGGACGGTTTCAGGTGGCTGTGTGGCAGGTGGATCTGCGGGTCCGGTGGCAGGCTGCGTTGGCTCAGTTGCCGGTGGTTCTGTAGGCTTCGTTTCATCTTCCTGCTTGCCGGTGTTTTCCTTGGGCTTTTGCGGCTGGGTCGGTTCCGTACTTTCTGTAGCTTCCGTCGACTCAGTCGGATCGGTCACTTCGGAAGGTTCGGTGGACTGCGTGGTTTCCGCTTCCGTTGGGTCAGTCGCAGGTACGGTGGTTTCAGGCGGCGCGGCTGTCTGCGGCGCACCTGTTGATTCCATTACTGGGCGACTGGTATCCAAAGGCGATCCCTGCTGTGTACAGCCCACGAGACCAAGGAGTAAAACGGCGGCGAGGGTCAGACTCAGTATCTTCTTCATATGACACACATCCTTTCAGATTTTTCAAACCACACTATACTGTGAAGTTTTTGAAAGTCTAGCGCAAAGCAGAAGATCCGGCGAAGTAGCTACTACATACCGAAGGGAAGAATGCCGTCATCCTGGCTCTCCCACTGGGCAGAGTGACCAGTTTCATGCTGCTGGTCCAGGTACTGGTCGTAGGCTTTCAGGACGGCATCCTGCAGCTCCATCTTGGCAGCATTGGTGATGGGGAAGAAAATGTTGGAGTATTTCTTCTCACCCTTGTCCATGTAGGACTCCTGGGGCATGGAAACGAACAGCCCTTTCTTGCCATCTACCACACGCAGACCCTTTACCACAAACCAGCTATCCAGGGTGACGGAGGCGATTGCCTTGGTCGAGCCGCCTTTGACCAGCCTGTCGATCTTGGCTTGGATCTTCACTTGATTCACCCCCTCTCAAAAGGCATAGAAGATGAAGCCGGTGTCTGCCTGCACATCTTCCTGGGATATATCCTCCGGTTCCATAAACCGCTGCATGAAATGACCGACCTGTTCATCCGTTAGAGAGCAGAAATTCTCCCCGGCATCTCCTGCGATGAAGAAGGGACCGGCGATGATGGTACCGTTATCCAGTACCCTGTTGCCGTCCATCCCGATGAGCTTACCCTCGTCATTGCAGACGAGAATGCCACCACGGTCCAGGTAGACAAGGTCGATAAGGCCCTGTACTGCCTGCTGTTCACCGTCCAGGGTGTTGGGGATCTCCGTTTCGTAGGGGATCTTGCCCGGTTCCACATAGAGGACACGCATACAGTCCGCAGGGATCTGGGCTTTGGATTCATCGAATTCGATTTTCGCAAACCCTAGACGGTCGCAATAAAACGCACCCTGGTCTGTGACCACCACATCGGAGACTTTCATCTGACCGCCGTGGTGGAGGGGGTGACCTTTGGTATTCAGCAGAATGTAGAGCTGCTCTAAGCTTTCGCAGTCCACATCTGCTCTCAACACCCGGTCATACAGGCTTTCATCCACTTTGGAGCTGCCCTGATATTTGGGCAGGTCATTCAGGCTTTCATAGCGAATACGGTTTTGGTCCCGGTCAGGATCAATCTGATAGACCCGAACTTGCATTAGCCACTCCTTACCACAGGGCGGACGGAATCAGCCAGCTTATCTGCCAGATGGACGAGAGCTGCTTTCTGCTGGGCAGGGGTCAGGCTGTCCAGCAGTTCACGGAGGGTCACACCGGCATCTGCGGAGTTGCTGGCAACAGGAGGCGCTTCCCGGCGTTTACAGTTATCGCAGATCTTCTCCCGCTTGACGATGACGGTGTTGTCATCCTGCTTGGTGAAGCTGAGAATGTCGTTGTAGCCGAAGCCTACCTGCTGGCGAAACTCATAGGGGATGGTGATCCTGCCACGCTTCCCCATGACCCGGTAGATGGTATTGCTCATTCGAATTCCTCCCCAATGTAGTCCCGGAGACAGATGCCGCATTCGGGGCAGGAGTAGACGCAGCGGCCGGTACCGTCGCCGGAGGGTTCGTACTCAGGGCAGCAACCATCCTCGTCATCCTCCAGCTCGTCATCGTCATCGTACTCATCCTCGTCGTAGTCATCCTCATCATCCTCGTCCAGATCCCGGACATGGGACACAGGGGTAGCGGTGATCACGATGATGGGAGTACCTCTCGCCTGGATTGCTTTCAGGATGTCCTCATCCAGAGAGGAGAGCAGAGACAGGATATCGGCAATGTTGGGTTCGTTTGCGTGTTTATTTCTCATGGTATAAGATCCTTTCGTTTAAGATAGTAGTGGGGTCGGTGTCCGGATCATCGAACAGAGTGAGCTGTGCGACAGACCGGGCGCGTTCCGTGGTGTCGTAGTTGGATATAAGCAGTTCGGGATACTGACATCCCGCATCGTACCGCTGGGCGATGTTGGACAGCCGGGTGGTTCCTTCAATGTAGATTCCGGGCAGGTCATATAGCTGCCGGATCTCCGGGCAGTCGTTGTAGGACAGCAGGAATTTACCTTGCATGGATACAAGGGCTTCAGCCAGTCTTGCGTGGTCATCCCGGCCGAAGCCGCCGCCCTCATAGTAGCCTTCCGTTTCGTAGTACGGAGGGTCACAGTAGAAGAAGCTCTCCGGCCGGTCGTACTGCCCGATCAGCTTGACGCAGTCCTTGTTCTCAATAACTACATTCTGGAGTCGTTTTGATGCCGCATGGATCAGGGGGAAGTTTCGCCACATGGAGTGGGGCTGACTTCCGAAGCTGTCTACGCTGGAGGCGTAGCTGTAGCGGATGAGGGCATAATAATAGGCCGCCCTCCGAATATCCGGGAGGACGGCCTTACTATGCAGCATATATTTCATGTACTCGAAATCCAGACGGGAGTTGAGCATGAAGGTGAGTTCCTTTTCCAGCTCGTCCGGGTGTTCCCGAACACAGCGGTACAGGTTCACCAAATTGCCGTTGAAGTCGTTGTACACTTCGAAATCTCTGCCGGGAGGCTTATGGAACAGTACCCACCCACCGCCGCCGAAGACCTCGATGTATCGCTTATATTCCAAAGGAAAACGCGAGAGAATTTGGTCCCGGAGCGCCTTTTTACCGCCGACCCAGGACATGAAACTGTTGATTGTATCACCCCTTTCAGGTACTTCGTTAATCCCGGATTAGACGGGACACTTGGAGTTGATCTTGCTTTTCAGTTCACGGATCGCCTGTTCGTAGGCGGAGATCCGCTTGAGCTGATAACAGCCCAGACCGATTGCGGAAAAACAAACGCCGAACAGCAGTCCGACGGTCAGCCACAATGCTTCCATTATCCCATCACCATCCCTTCGTCAAAGTCCTCGCCCTGGTCATCGCTGGATGTGATATTCACATAGTCACCGATGATCGCCAGGGCAGAGTCGTAGCTTTGGCACTGGGTGATGCGTGAGCGCATCTCCTGTGCCTGCTCCGCAAGACCGTGTTCTCTCAGAGTGCGGGAAGCAATACCCACAAGATTGAAGATATTGCTGTCCTGCCCAATGAGGGGACAGTCAGGCTTGCCGTTGCTCTGCTGAACAGGCTGATCCCTGGCAAACCCGCCAAGACGGTTTTCTACATAGTCGCTGAGCCATGTGCCGCCAAAGTTGTGGTGAGTACCGATGCGCCACAGAGCCAGCTTGCCCATATTGATTTTGGACCCATCTTCCAGGGGGAACATGAGGCAGGTCAGACCCTCGTTTTTGAAGGTGTAGGCTTCCTCAAAGCGGAATCCGTCTTTCAGGATACCTTCTTCGGTGAGAAGCTGGTTTATGCCGTCTACCCATTCGGTGAGGTCACCGCCGCAGCCTTGCAGGATGAGGGCTTCCTGATCGTGCATATGCCGCAGGTCACCCGGTGTAATGCTTTTGATGATCATAAATGCATTCCTTCCTCCATTCCAATATCATCATCTTCTTCCTCGGCACAGACATATTCTGTGCCATCCTCGTTCAGTTTCAGACAGCGGGCTGCCGGTGTGATACCAATGATTTCGCAGGCATAGTCCACAGCCTTGACACCGGGTTCTGGTTTGAATTCCTCGATGACCGAACCTGCCTTGTAGACCCGCTCTCCGCAGTTGTGACCCACATTATCATCTGCCCACTGGTGGCGCATGGTGATGTCCGGGTACATTTCGGAGAGCTTCTGCATGATGGGTGCGGGAGCGTTATTGGCGGTGACGAACACGATTTTCTCATCGGAATAGTGGTCATCATCGTCAAAGCGGAACGCGTTCCACTTGGTTCCCCAGTTTGCCATGCTCCAGTCCAGCCAGTTATTTTTGCCGTACCTTGCCCTGGTATCCGGGTTGATACCGCCCATCCACAAGCCGCTGGGCATGGGGATGATCTTTTCAAAGTCGATGCCAGACATACCATACTGGTCATCCTGCACGGCACCACGCAGATCCACGATCCGTTTCGGGTCGCCCTGGAAGTGGACAATGTTGGTTACAAAGTTTGCCATCCGATACCTCCAGCTTCCTGTTCGGTGCTCTGTTCCTGCTCGGCGGTAAGTTCTTCTTGGGTCAGTTTCCGGAAGCTGTCCTCACCGGGGACAAGACCCAAGGATCTTCCGCTATCCCACCGCATATGGATCGTTCCCATGTCATCCACATGATCCACGGTTCCACGGGAGCCGGGAGGGATAGCTTGGGGATCATCCATGGAGATCAGCTCCAACCGGGTTCCAGGCGGGTAATTCAGTCGGGTTGTAGCTGCGAGTTGCGCATAGTTTCTAAACATATATTTCCTCCGTTCTTAATTGATTTGGTTTCTGAAAAAGGATGGTTCACATGGACATACCGCTCATACCGCCGTCCTGCTCACCCATCTGGAGGGGTACCAGCTCTTTCAGCAGTTCCTCCCGATAGTCCATATCAGCGATTTTGTCGATGAAGATGCCGAAGGTGGTGATGAAGGGAGTGCCGTCCTCTTTGGTGATAAGGACATCGCTGTGCTGACCCTTTTCATAGATGAACTGGGCAACCTCCTGGACACTGTGGAGCTCTGCGGCTTCACCACAGCCAACACCCAGCAGAGTGGGATGGGTGTTCACCCGCTTGGGAGGTGTTTCAAATTGCTCTGGGTGGAGCTCACGCTCGATTTCGTCATCCGTGGTGATGTGGTAGTCGTTACCGGAGTTCCAGAAGTGGACATAAAGATCGCCGTCCTCAGTTTCAATGGGGCGCTGCTCGAAGCCCTCGCCCAGACCGTCGGAGTTCTGACCGCTGATCCATTCTTTCATGGCACGGACTTCCTTTTCGGTGAAAGGCTCCGTTGCGGTGACTTCTACCCGACCGTAGAGGGAGGGGCCAATACTAGCCAGACCCCATTCGCAGGTCAGGAGTTTACTGCGGATGGAATCGTTGACCTTCTGATCGTGTGTCCAGAAGTACATCGCCATAGTGTCGATATCCCGCTTCTGATCCGCTTCGATGGCATCCTGAATCTGCTCGGAATACTGGGACAGGATGTAGGGACTGACTTCTTCCAGATTGCCATCCTCATCCGGGATGGAGCAGGCCAGCGGGAAATAGTAGAGCTGGCGGAAGCCGCACTTTTCTTCCAGAAGCTGATCCCGGCCGATATGGATGTCCTCGATGGTTTCGAAGCTGCCATCCATAAGTTTCTGACGCAGGGCTTCCTGGATTGCCTGGGGAGCTGCCTTGAGCTGATGGATTGCAACATCTACATCCGACAGCAGATCGCCGGGGCGGATGAGGCTGATGAGCTTCTGCCCGATGGGATCGGTACTTGTGAATTCAGCCTGCACATCCCGGACAGAGACTTCGTCAGGATGGCGCATGAGGTTCATCTGATACAGGCTCATTCGCAAAGAGAGGAAGTCGCAGGGCAGATCTCTCTGCTGGACTTCCTCTCCGTGATAAATTGTCATTTTAATCATGGGCGGCACCTCACTTGAAGTAGACGAAGTCTACCACAGACCGCTGGCCTGCCTTGGCACTATTCAGGATCTTACCCTGGAACACCATGGTGGAAGATCCACCGCCATCCAGGGGGACACCGAAGATACATCCTTTCTCGCCCAGCAGACGGGCGCACTGGCTATAGGTCAGACCTGCGGATTCGCCGTCAGCGTTTCTACCTTCAGAGACGACAATCCAGATGTCGCCGGGGTTACCGTTGGTTCCGACGAAGGTTCTCTGAGCACGGCTGGAATTAGAGCCTGCGGTGACCGTGCCATTTTCCAGGATGGGAGGGCCAAAGCAGAAGGTATCAGTTACGAGACCGCTTTCCACCAGGGAGTCCACATTCACACCTGCTATACCTTCAGTACCGCCAGTTTCCCACGCACTCTGCAGCAGACCGTTCTGACTGCTGTACACTGCGGGACACCACAGATTCTTGCCAGAGCCGTTGCAGAGCTCACCGCTTCTGACCACGGTGTAGTTCAGATAGGGTGCGGAGTAGCATCCATTGACTGCGAAGATCGCATCCAATCTGTTGGCTGCATGAGATGTGGTTTCGTAGCCATTGTCGTACTCGCCGTTGGCACAGGAAGTACCGAACCGGGTGTAGTCGGTGAACTGAAGGTGAGCGATGTAGCACCAGGCATCTTCATACCATTCCTTGGTGATGGTAATGTCACAGGTAGCATCGCTGTAGGTTTTCGGATAGCCGCTAGTGTTCTGGGCAGGGTTGGTAGTGGACAAGTAGGAAGCATAGACATAGGCTTCTTCGCCGTTGTACTCTACCCGGCTCCAGCCCTTGTTGCCGATGCCAGTCCGCTGAACGGATTCGCCGTAGCTCAGAGAGCCAACGATCCTATCGTCGGTACTGGGGCCGGAGCGGACATTGACCGTGGAGATGGCATATACGGTTTCCACAACATCCACAAAGGTTTCAACAGGAGATTCTGTCGGAACTTCGGTGGCAAAGGTGGGATCTGTGTTGGGAGTTTCTGTTGCGGGAGGCTCGGTTTCTGCTTCTGTAGGTTCGGTAGGTGCCTGGGTTCCCTCCGTGGGGGAGGTGGTTGCATCCGTGTTGTCGGTGGGTGCGGTCGTACCATCTGTGGGTGCCGTGGTGCTTTCGATTGGGCCAGTGGTTTCGATGGTGCTGGGTTCGGTGGGATCTTCCTCGCTGGGGATACAGCCAGCGAAGGAGGCCATCATGCAGATGACCAGGAGCAGGGACAGGATTTTCTTGAGTGTGTTGTGTTTCATTAATAACCTCCATTTTTGATTTGATTGAGATGGGTGGAAAAACAAAAAAAGAGGGCTGGCAGAATGGTTGATGACCAAACTGCCAGCCCTCTTAGGTGACTGGATTATTATGATTGTGCAGGTGCTGCTTGAATACTCTCGGTTGCCATGCTATAATACTGTTAAACAAACTTGAATTTGACGAAGGAGTGTGATTGTATGAAAAAGTTGATAGCATTCGTTTTAGCATTGGCTTGCGTGCTTGCTCTGCTTGGCTGCGGTCATCAAATCGAAGGCTCTACTGCACCAACAGGATACCCTACGGGTAAAATCCAGCAACCGCAAATCATGTATAATGGGCAGGTTTATTTCTATTTTGCAACGGGTTTTGATGAACCCTTACCCGATGGATATGAACTTGTCGGTAGTATTTCTGCTGTTGATAATGACAATGAGCCAACAGAAGATTTCCATGGTGCAAGAGTTGAATTAGAGCAAGAGGTTTATGCTTCTGCGTCTAATGCCGAAACGGTCTATGTAAAATACGAAAAGGGCTATGCTCAATTCGCAATCAGAAAATAATAGACCGCCAAATTCCAATATGTCTAACAGATGTCGGCATCCACTAGGGTGCCGATTTTGCATATTAGCAGAATTCACGATCCGAGCTGCTGTCCGAACAATTCGCCGGGACTCCAGTCGAAGCTAAAGTCGCTGCTGCCTGCACTCTGACAACGGCTTTCCAGAAAGTTGGAATTGAGCCGGATGCGGTCCAGGAAGTAGCAGAGCTCGGCGTGAGTTGCGTTCACGACTTCGCCCTCGCCATAGAGATATGCATCTGCATGGACTTGGACGGTTTCATCAGAGTCGATGTCCTGGAGGAACCATTCAAGTTGAACGGATGCCGTCAGATCTTCGTACTCTTTGGGGATGCCGCTGATGAGGAAAGTATCCGATTGATCAGCGGACTGAATTTTTACCTGGGAAAATAGAATTGCTATAGGGATCACCTCCAGTTATTTTGTGCTGCAAAAGAACACAGCAAAGATTCCGTAAATTTGTGCAATATATTTTTTGAAAATTTCTTCTGAAAACGAAAAAAGAGGGCAGGCTTCGCTGAAAAACAGCGAAACCAGCCCTCTAATGAATGCTTCGGTCGTTCGAATCCATCAAGTAGGTGTTTTACATACATGAAAATCGAGCGAAGATTTGGGGTATAAAAACAGGAAAACCGCTAGAGACTCTAGCGGTTTTCGTCGTGCAGTAATTAAGACCACACGTGTTGGTGGGGGAGGACGGATTCGAACCATCGAAGCGATACGCAGCAGATTTACAGTCTGTCCCCTTTGGCCACTCGGGAACTCCCCCATATGAAGTTGGTGTTTTGTCTGAATGGAGCCGGTAGACGGACTCGAACCCCCGACCTACTGATTACAAATCAGTTGCTCTACCAACTGAGCTATACCGGCGGCTCAAACAGAACACGCTTATTATAACCAGCAAGCACCCGTTTGTCAAGCACTATTTTCTCGGTTTTGGAATTATTTTGGTGTCTGGGGGTTGCCCCCCAGACACCCGGGATTCAGAACTTTCCGCCGCCGCCTCCGTGGCTCCGGCCGGAGGAGCCGGAGTGGCTTCCGGAGCTGCTCTTGGGCTTGGCGGTTACGGTATGGGTGCGGTAGAGGAAAATGTCCCGGCTGGTGGTTACGTTCAGACTGCCGGGGCAGATGTAGCTGGCGGCGCTGTTCTGGGGTCGGACAGACTTCATCTGGGAGCGCATGGTGAAGGTGACAACGAGGGCCACCACCACGCCAATGACGATGCAGATTACCGCTCCCAGGAAATAGGCCGGGGTCATCTGCTTTTCGCAGGACTGGGCAAAGGCCTGGAAGGCGCCGTAATAGTCCCCGGAGGAGAGGTAGGATACTGCCGCATCTTCGATTTTGTCAGAGGAAATCTCGTCCTCGCACTTGCCGGTGGTGGACACCCACCAGTCCCGGTACTCCATGCTCACCAGGAACAGAGCGCCGTCCGGCAGGAAGCCATAGGTGTCGTAGTAGGTGTCGGCGTAGGACTTGGGGCTCTTGCTCCCCAGAGAGTCCACCGTCACCACCACCAGGGAGATGTCCAGCTTCTCCCCCAGGCTCTTTAAGTAGGCGGTGAGCTGTGCCTCCTGGTCGGCCGTAAGCAAATCCGCTCCGTCATCCACCAGGCCGTAGGTTTTGACCCCCTGGGAGGCTGCCGCCGGAATGGCCAGGAACAGGCCCAGGACAAGCACCAAAAGAAGGGCTGTGATTCTTTTTTTCATGGGGCACCTCCTTAAATCAGTCCGGTAAGCAGGCCCAGGACGTAGCTCAGAGCCGCCACGCCTCCGGCGATGCCGGCGAAGAAGGCGGCAAAGCGGCCCGGGTCAATGGGCAGGTTCCCCACGAACTTTCCCGTCTGGCCGTTCATGGCGAAAAGGTAGGTCTCATCCCGGAACTTGGTGGTCATAGTCCACACCGGCAGAAGGGCATAGGCCACATGGCCCTTTTCCACGTGGATGGAGCTTTGCTCCGGCACCACCGTGTTGTAGCCCTTGACGGTCTCCCGGAAGGCCTCCTGGGTGCTGTTTTTGATGCGCTCGTTGGCTCTGGGGGCGCACTTTTCCGCATCCTGGTCGTATTTGTCCGCCAGGTAGCCGGCTAAGTAAGCGGTCTGGAAATCCACCCCCTGCTTCCAGTCGAAGGGCTCGATGGATTCCATCAAATCGTCGGGCATTTTGGTGGAGCCGTCCACCGGCACGTCCGCAAAGCTCAAATCCCCCTCCCGGAGGATGGCGTAGTGGCTGGTCTCCGTGTGGATGTGGTCTGAGTCGCTCCAGGTGCGCACCCGGGTGCCCCGGAACCGGAGCCGGGCGTCGGCCTTGCCGTCAAAGAGCCAGAAGGGCACATACATCCCCTGGATTTCCTGAATCTTGTTCTCGTCCTTGAACACCTTGGGAAGCAGAGGCTTTTTCAGCAGGTGCTTCTTGAAGGCCTCCATGGCCGCCTTCTTGTCCAGCTTGAAGGGAATCACCAGCTCCGGCTTCAGGGCGCCGGAGAGCCGCCCGGAGAGCACCACGGGATTGCCGCAGTAGGGGCAGCTGGTGGCTGCGGTATTTTCATCCGTCACCAGCTCGCCGCCGCAGGAGCGGCAGACATAGTGGTTCACCGGCTCCTCCCAGGCGGTCTTATCCTGGGTTTCCCACTCCATGGAATCCTGGGCGCTGGTTTCCTGCAGCACCTCGTCCATTTCCTTCAGGGTCTGGGTTTCAAACTCCGTGTCGCAGTAGGGACACTTCATCTTCTGGGCTTCGCTGTCGAAGCTCAGGGCCCCGCCGCAGCAGGGGCATTTATATTCCAACAGGGTTGCCATAGGCCTTGCCTCCCTTACTGAATATCCCGGCTGTCAAAGGGGTCGCCGCACTCCGGGCAGAACTTGGGGGGATGCTTGGGGTCTTCCGGCTCCCAGCCGCACTTGTCGCACCGGTACAGGGGCTCTCCGGCGGGGCGCTTGGCACCGCACTCGGAGCAGAAATTGCCCTTGTTCACAGCGCCGCAGCTGCACTTCCAGCCCTCTTCCGGCTTCTTTGCGCCGCAGCCGGTGCAGAACTTGCCGGTATTTTTGGTGCCGCAGGTGCAGACCCACTCCCCGTCAGCCTTGGCCTCCGGCTTTTTGGCACCGCAGTTGGGGCAGAACTTCCCGGTGGCGGTGTTGCCGCAGCTGCACTTCCAGGAGTCCTGCTGGGGCGGCTGGGGCTGGGGCTTCTGACCCATGGCATAGAGGTTCTGGGCGTTCATTGCGCCTCCGGCGTTCATGGCCATGCCCATACCCAAAAAGCCCGTCATGGCACCGGCAGAATTGCCGGCGGCGGTCTTCATGGCGTCGGACTGAGCACCCACCAAAGTGGCTGCCGCCATGGTGGGATCCCGGAGGATGGCGGTGCGCTGCGCCTCCTTGATCATCTGGGCGTCTTCCTCCGGCAGGGTGACAGAGCCCAGGGCGATGCTCACGACCTTAAGACCCCGCAATGCGCCCCACTTTTGGGACAGTGTGGCGTTCATGGCGTTTTCCAGGTCGGTGTTGTGGGCCACAATCTGGTTGGGCCGCAGCTCCAGCTCCGACAGCCGTCCGAAGGCGGGCTGCAAAGCACTGATAAACTCGGTTTTCAGCTGGCTGTCCAGCTGATCCCGGGTGTAGTCCCCTTCCACGTTGCCGCAGACGTTGGTATAGAACAGCAGGGGGTCGGCAATCTTATAGGAGTAGACGCCGGAGCAGCGGACGGAAACGTCCACATCCAGGCCGATTTTGGAGTCCACCACCCGGAAGGGGATGGGGTTGGGGGTGCCGAACTTGTTGTCCAGCAGCTCCTTGGTGTTGATGTAGTACACCCGCTGGTCCTTACCGGTGTCGCCGCCGTAAGTAAACCGCTTGCCGATGGTCTTGAAGGTCTCCAGGATGCTCTTGCCCAGAGAGCCGGAGAAGATGGAGGGTTCGGTGGAGGAATCATAGGTAAACTGACCCGGCTCGGCGCAGACCTCCACGATCTTGCCCTGCTCCACAATGAGCATACACTGACCGTCTGCCACGGCAATGCCGGAGCCGTTGGAGATAATGTTGTCGCTTCCCTTGGTGTTGGAGGAGCGGCCGCTGGTGCGCTTGACGCCCTTGGTGACCAGAAGCTCCTTGGGCATGGCCTCACAGTAGAAGAACTCTTTCCACTGGTCTGCCAGCACTCCGCCCACGCTTCCCATTGCGGCTTTCATCAATCCCATAGATATTTCTCCTTTCGCCTTGGGTCTTTTGCCCAATTTTCCCATTCATTGTACCACAGTTTTTTCTCTTTTGCCACACCTTTTTTGAAATACCGGGAAATTTACAAATTGTTTATGGGATATTCAGCAAGTGTTATTATTTTCCTCCCAAAATAAAACCATCAATCCAAGGGAATCTCTGAACAAATCGTCTGTGGCTGGACAGCGGATCTTTTTCGCCAGCCATGCAGAATGAAAAACAGGAAATACATACAGTATTCCCCTGTTTTCCATTCTTTTGTCTGACAAAAAATCTTTCGCTGCCAGCTCTTGCCTATTTATTCAGAGCTTCCCCAAGAGAAAAGGTGAAACCTATGGAAAACAATATGGAAAACAACTTTGAATCTTACGAACAAAGCGAACAGCCCCGGCAGGAGGCCTGTGCCTTCCAGGAGACCCCCTTCCAGCAGGAGCCCCCTGTCCAGCCGGAGCCCCCTGTCCAGGCCGCCCCGAAGAAGAAATCCTTAGGGCCCAAGCTGGTTGCCCTTTCTTTGTGCTGCGCATTGGTTGGCGGCGCTGCCGGCGGCGCCGGTGTACTGTGGTATACCGGCGGACAGACCCAGGCCCCCAACACCTCCAACGCCCTGGTGGGGAACCGGGAGAACAGCGTGATTGCCCTCAACTCTGTGGACACCGGCAAGGAGCTCACCGCCGCTGAGGTCTACGCCCAGAATGTCCGCTCCACCGTGGGCATCACCACCTCCATCACCACCAATTTCTGGGGCTACCAGACGGTAAACGCCGCCTCCGGCTCCGGCTTCATCGTCACCGACGACGGCTACATCCTCACCAACTACCACGTGGTGGAAGGCGCCAGCTCCATCACCGTCTCCATGTATGAGGGGCAGACTTACGAGGCAGAGCTGGTGGGCTATGACGCCGCCAACGATGTGGCGGTGCTGAAAATCGAAGCGGAAGGCCTCACCCCTGTGGTGCTGGGAGATTCGGACAACCTGAACGTGGGCGACAATGTGGTAGCCATCGGCAACCCCCTGGGTGAGCTGACCTTCTCCCTCACCTCCGGCGCCATCAGCTCCCTGAACCGGAACATCACCATGTCCAACGGCGCCACCATGAACCTGATGCAGACCGACTGCGCCATCAACTCCGGCAATTCCGGCGGCGCTCTCTTTAATATGTACGGCGAGGTCATCGGCATTACCAACGCCAAGTACTCCTCCAGCGGCAGCAGCGGCGAGGCCAGCATTGACAACATCGGCTTTGCCATCCCCATCAACCTGGCCTGGGAGATTGCCCAGAGCATCATTGAGAAGGGCTATGTGTCCACCCCCTATATCGGCGTCACCGTGTCCGACGTGGGCCAGCAGTTCCAGAACTACGGCCTGCCCCAGGGCGCTGCGGTTCAGTCCGTGGTGGAGGGCAGCCCGGCAGAGGAAGCAGGCCTGCAGGCCAATGACATCATCACCCACATTAACGGCGAGGAAATCACCGGCTACGCCCAGCTTTCCCAGCACATCCGGGAGGCCGGCGTGGGCGGCCAGCTGAAGCTCACCGTCTTCCGTCAGGGCCAGACCCTGGAGCTGACGGTCACCATCGGCGAAACCCGCCAGCAGAACAACGGCTAAAGAGAAGAGCCTGTTAAAAAGCAACCAAAAACGAGGCGGCGTGCCGCCGCAGTCAATTTCGCACGGCAGCTTTCTACGCATCGTCACTT
>ERZ1643251.731-NODE-731-length-43108-cov-18.758391_pt1 | contig 43108 bp, 37 predicted proteins | sample MGYA00579261_ERZ1643251 | MGnify/ENA primary metagenome ERZ1643251 (study PRJEB29033, sample SAMEA4952267) | chicken gut metagenome | biome: Broiler Chicken; feature: Gastrointestinal Tract; material: Caecum | place: Ireland | collected 2018 | study: Broiler... | reverse complement strand
AGCGATAGGAGAAAGCACCAATCCACAGAGTCTATATAGATATTATATAAAATTTAAAAAAATAAAAAAATATATAATGGACTATATGTTCATTATACGAGGTGAAAGTATGAAAAAAGCTCTTATTAAAGACAGCCTTAGAGAGATTAAAAAAACATATAAACGTTTTATATCCATTTTATTAATGGCTTTTTTAGGCGTAGGCTTTTTTGCTGGAATCCGAGCTTCTTCACCAGATATGTTAGATACTATAGATACATATTATAAAAATCAAAATGTATATGATATTCAAACAATATCAACTCTTGGTCTCACAGACGAAGATATTGATGCTATTTCTCAAATTGAAGGCGTAGAAGCTGTGGACGGAAGTTTTGAAACTGATGGACAAATTGAAATAGAAAATAAAGAAGTTATAGCTAAAGTTATGTCTTTAGGCGATTTTAATACTCCTGTATTAATTGAAGGCTCTCTTCCATCTGCTCAAAATGAATGCGTTGTAGAGCCAAGTTTTTTAGCTGCAAATAATAAGAAAATTGGAGATACAATTGAACTGATTATAGAAGATAGCCAAAACGATGACGGAGAAGATATTCCATATTTATATGAAAAGAATTTGAAAATTGTTGGTACCGTGCAAAGTCCTATGTATATATCTTTAGATAGAGGTACAAGTAATTTAGGCGCCGGAAAAATAGATTTTTATATGTATATTCCAGAAAGCAATATTCAAGCTAATAGTGTGTATACCAACATTTATGTTAAAGTTCAGGATGCTAACAAATATACAACTTCTTCAACTAAATATGAAGATTGCGTTAACGAGGTTAAAAGTAGAATAGAAGAAATTAAAGAGAATAGAGAACAAGCTAGATATGATAGCCTAGTAAATACTGCTACAGAAAAAGTAGAAGATGCAGAAAAAGAATTAGAAACTCAAAAAAGTGACGCAGAAAAACAAATAGCAGACGCGGAAAAAGAAATTGAAGATGGAAAGAAACAAATAGAAGATGCTGAAGCCGAAATAAATTCTAGTAGAGCAAAGGCTGATAGTGAATTTTCTAAAGCGTACACAGAACTTACCAATGCAAAAAAACAAATTGAAGATAGTGAAAAAGAACTTGCTACTAAGGAAAGTGAAGCAAACGAAGAATTCGAAAAATTAGAAGAACAAAAAGATGAACTTAACTCTCAGCTTTCTACCCTAAACTCTGGGATCTCAGAAGTAGAAAAGAATTTGGAAACGGTAAATGTTTCTTTAGAAAATCCTCAATTACCAGATGAGCAAAAAGTAACTTTCGAAGAAACTAAAAAACAGTTAGAAACTCAACTTACAGAATTAAATAGTTCAAAAACACAGTTAACTTCTGCTATATCTCAAATAGATGATGGCATTACTAGTGGAAAATCAGAAATTGAGGACGCAAAAAATCAGTTGCAATCTGCTAAGATCGAGTTAGAAAAAAATGAAAAAGCATATTATTCTAACAAAAATTCAACATATGCAAAGTTAGAAGATGCCGAAGAAGAACTTGAAAAATCTAAAAAAGAACTTGAAGATGGAGAAAAAGAATTAGCAGAAAACAAGAAAGAGTTTGATGAAAAAATTGCTGATGCCGAAAGCAAATTAAACGACGCTAGAGCTAAAATTGTAGAAATTGAAAATCCAACATGGTATGTCTTAGATAGATCTGGCAATTCTGGTTACTCAAGTTTTATACAAGATACAGATAGTGTTGCAAATATAGGTAAAGTTTTCCCTGTTATATTTTTTATAGTAGCTGCTTTAATTTCGCTTACATCTATGACAAGGATGGTAGAAGAACAAAGAACTCAAATTGGTACTTTAAAAGCATTGGGTTATAATAAATTCCAAATTACAAGTAAATACGTTCTCTATGCAAGCTTAGCTTGTGTTATAGGTAGTCTGCTTGGAATGGCAGTTGGTTTTGTACTATTACCAAAAATTATATGGGAAATGTACAGCATGATGTATCAAATAGGAGCTATTCAAATAAGTTTTAATTTTGAGGTTAGCAGTTTAGGTTTTGTTTTAATTGTAATAAGTATTTTGGGTGCTACAATATATGCTGTAGTAAAAGAACTTGTTCAAACTCCTGCAACATTAATGAGACCAAAATCTCCTAAAATGGGTAAACGTGTTTTCCTTGAAAGAATAACATTTATTTGGAAAAGACTATCTTTCAGTAAAAAAGTAACTGTTAGAAATATATTTAGATATAAAAAGAGATTTCTAATGACAATTATAGGAATTATGGGTTGCACTGCCCTAATTGTTACAGGCTTTGGTCTTAGGGATTCCATACGAAGTATAATGCCTGATCAATATGCTAAGGTTTTTAACTATGACTTACAAATCAATTTAAAAACAGATTTAGACAACACTCAAAAGCAAGAGTTTATAGATTCATTAACCAGTAATGATAAGATAGAAAAAATTTGTGAAACATATATGTCTTCTAGTACAGCAATAAATGGTGATAATGAAGAAGATGTGCAAATTATAGTTCCTGATAGTAATACAGATTTTAATTCATTAATTAATCTTGCAGATGTAAAAAGTAAGGAAGCTTTAACACTTCCTTCAGATGGAATTTTATTAACAGACAAGACGGCTCAGCTTTTAGATGTTGAAGCTGGGGATATAATTACATTAAAAGATAATGACGATAATGAAACTCAAGTAAAAATTTCAAATGTAGTAGAAAACTATGTATATCATTACATATATATGTCAAAAGATATGTATGAAAATTTATATGGAGAAACTTTTGAAGGTAATGTAATTTTAACAAAAAATGTTGATTTAGATGATGAAACTGAAGATACTTTCGTAAAAGATTTAATGAATGAACCAGAAGTTGCTTCGGTTACAAGAATTTCTACTGCAATGAATATGATGAATGATACAATGGAATCTTTAAATTATGTTGTAGTTGTCCTTATTGTATCTGCTGGACTTCTTGCATTTGTAGTATTGTATAATTTATCTAATGTTAATATTAGTGAAAGAATTCGCGAACTTGCTACTATAAAAGTTTTAGGCTTTTACGATAAAGAGGTTTATTTATATATAACTAGAGAAACAATTATTTTAACAGTAATTGGTTTGATATTAGGTTTAGTTGCAGGTTATTTCTTAGATTTCTTTATATTAGAAACATGTGAAATTGATATGTTAAGATTTAGAAAATTCGTAGCTCCATTAAGTTATGTTTTCTCAGCTTTAATAACAATATTGTTCACTGTTATTGTAAATATAGTAACATACTTTGCATTAAAGAAAATTGATATGATAGAAAGTTTAAAAAGTGTAGAATAAGAAAAAGGCATAATTATTTATGCCTTTTTCTATAATTAACCATATAAGATACATAACTAATCCAATTATGTGGCAATATTTTTTCAAAAAATCTTGTAATCTTCATTAAATTTCCTGGTACAATTGTAAATTTTCCCTTTAACATTATTTTAATTGCATATTTTGCAACTGTATCGCTACTTAAAGAAGGTGCTGCAAAATTAACATTCGCTACCTTATTAAAATTTGTTCTGACTGGTCCTGGACATAAAACAGAAATTTTAACATTTGATTTCATCATTTTAAGTTCTGTTTTTACACATTCTGATAACCTATACACATATGCCTTTGATGAATAATATCCTGCCATTAATGGTCCAGGCGCAAATGCAGCCATTGAAGATACGTTTAAAATTTTACCTTTATTCTTTTTTACCATATCTTCCAAAAATAGTTTCATTAAAATGTGAACAGCCATTATATTTGTTTCTAACATATTAATTTCTTTATTTAAATCTGTCTCTATAATTGGTCCATGCACGCCAAACCCTGCATTATTAATAAGAATATCTATATCTTCATTTTTTACTTCATTATACAAATCTATACAATTTTCTTTTATTGATAAATCTTTTTGTATAACTTCCGCTTCTACTTCGTATTGATTTTTTATCTCCTTTGCAACTTCATCTAATTTTTTATTATCTCGCGAAACTAATATTAAATTATATCCCCTCTTTGCAAGTTCTTTTGCTATATCTCTTCCAATTCCAGAAGAAGCACCTGTAACTAAAGCTTTCATTTAGTCTCCTTTTTTATTCTGTATTTTACTTTGTTATTTTTATCTAAAAATAATTATATGTTCATTTTTATTAAAATTATTCTCTTCTATATTCTAAAATATCTCCGTGGCTGACAGTCTAATGCTTTACAAATTGCATCTAATGTAGAAAAACGAATAGCCTTTCCCTTATTATTTTTTAGGATTGACAAATTTGCCATAGTTATTCCTACTTTTTCTGCAAGTTCAGAAGAAGATATTTTTCTTTTTGCCATCATTACATCTAAATTAACTATTATTGGCATCTTCTTTCCTCCTTATATTGTTAAATCATTTTCTTCTTTATATTCAATAGCTTTTTTTAGAAGTTCTGATAATATGTATCCTCCTACCCATGCTATTAAAAATACTGCTATTAGTATTATTTCAAATACTGACATTATGAAAAACATACCAACTATATATTCTATAGCAATTATTAATGAACAAACTGATATAATTTTTAGTCTTTTTACGTTATCCATTATAAATGGATTATCTTTTTTTAAGTTTTTAAATATTTTTATAAAACTATATATTATTATTAATGCTGGTACACTTGATACATATAGTATTATAAGTGAAAATGTATAATTTAGATGTGGATTAAACCATTCTATATATTTTTGAAGCAAAAATGGTAATGTTATAGTTATTATTATTCCTAAAATAAAAATTATTTTTGAAAATATTTCTATAAAATTTGATAGACTATTTTTCCCTGTTATTTTCATATTAATCCTCCATATTTCTTTTAAATATAAATTTTTTACATATACATCTTATTATATATTTATTTGCCATTTTATTTTTCTTTTATTTTTTATTAAATTTATATTGGGAACAATTTTAATTATAAATTTTACTTTTTATTTTTTAATTTAAAATATCTTCCGCTTTATTTTTAAGAATTACTTTATTTATGTTTATCTCAGGAATGCTCATTTTCTCTATATCGCGATACTCTTTATAAATATATCCTTCCATATTATATTGTAATTCTCCATTAACTTTGTCTACCCATTTTGTGATTTCTACTGCCCCGTCTATTCCAGTTGTTCTTAAATAATTAAAATCAATTTCTTTTTCAGAAAGTTCTTCATTTTCTAAATATAATGAAATGTTCTTATTTACTATCATTCCGTTAATATTACTATAGTTTACAATTATATACATTGTCAAGATTATTATAGAATATATTTTTACTAGTTTTATTTTGTTATTAAAAATGTAGATAACTGTTGGTACAATAAGGATTGCTTCAGTTATTAGTATAAAATAAACCATTAGTCTTAAAAATGTATATCCAAATGCTTGCTCATATAAATGCATTCTCATAAATGATGAAATTAAAATAATTACAGTAAAAACAGCTAACATTACATTCATAGTTTGCAAATATTTCTTTTGCTTTTTTGAAGCTTCATTTTTATTATGAGTTGTAATTAAAATAATTATTAGGTTAATTATTGATACAATCATTAATTGGAAAAAGCCCTGTCTTGCATAATTTGCATATTCGTATTCTGGCAAATTTGAATAACCTATAAATAAATTTACAATTTGTATATAACAGAATATTAAATAAACAAAATTTAATATTGTTAAAATAGTGTTTGAAATTATATTATCAAAACTTATTTTATTAATAATTCTTTGGCTATTTTTTTTATTATTTTCATTTTGCTCTTCTTGCATATCATAAATATTATACACAAATGCCATAATATAAATTGTAATTAGTACTATTAATAAAATTCTATAAAAAATATCTCCTAATTCTATTTGCCCTATTAAATTGAATACAGAATGTGTAATTTGATTTATTCCATTTGCAAATATTGTATCTGCTGATGATAACAACATTAAGATAATAATTAAAATTGGTAATGATACTAATATTCCTAACATTACTTTTTTGACATTTTTATTTTCAGACTCAGTTTTGCACTTTTTTTCGTTTTTTGAGAACTCATTTCCACAATCTCTTAACATATCCTCAATTTTTGCAATTGGTCTAAAAATTATTAAAGAAACTTTTTTAATTATTTCTTTATAATCAAATATTGCTAATGTTATCATTGTTGCAAATAATACTATTATGACAACCATATTTAAGATTGCAAAAAATAAATTATTAAAGATAAAATATGTAATGCTTAATAAAATTATAGGAATTGATAATAAAAATGCTTTACTATTTTTTATTTTTCCGTTTCTTTCAAAAATATACATTATACAAAATAATACCGCTACAGAAAATAATGTAACAGATGCTCCTAAACTTTTGCCCCAAAATAATATGGAGTGAAGTACTGCTAATATAATACTTATAATAAAAACCTTTTTCATAATAAATTTTCCTTTCTTGTTCTTACTAAAAAATGTACATAGCTATGAAATAATTTTTTAATAAATTTTTTTTATTTCTCTTATATTATATTAGCGTCTTTTTTGTTTGTCAATATTTTTTTATTGTTTTTCGATATTTTGTTATCCTAACTTATCCCCATTTTCTACTTTTCTTTCTGGTACTATTAGCACCACACCGTCTTTACTATATGTACCTAATACTAGCACTTCTGACATAAAATCTGCAATTTGCCTTGACGGAAAATTAACTACAGCTAAAATTTGTTTTCCTATCAAATCTTCTATTTTATAAATATTTGTAATTTGCGCAGAAGACTTTTTTATTCCAATTTCTTCTCCGAAGTCAATTTCTAGTTTATATGCTGGTTTTTTTGCTTTTTCAAAATTACAAGCATTTGTTATCGTTCCAACTCTTATATCTAATTTCATAAAATCATCAAATGTGGCCATTTTTATGCTCCTTTCACATTTTATCCTTTTTTTATAATCTTATAATAACAGTAAAAATAGTATATTACAAGAATATAGTACAATTTTATTAGCATATACCATAATTTTTAATTTGTGGGGAATATTAGGGGAATTTAAAATTAAATTGGGGATAAATAGGAAAATTATTAAAAAGTAAAAGGGAGTAAGAATGCTATAATCTTACTCCCTCAGGCATTTTGGTGCGTCATAGAGGAGTCGAACCTCCGACCATCAGATTAAGAGTCTGCTGCTCTACCAACTGAGCTAATGACGCGTTACAACGTATATTATACGCCGTAATTTAAGTGTTTGTCAATACTTCTACCAAAAGTTCTTAATTTTAAGTTTCCTAATTATTTTATCACTATTATAGATCATAATTTTTATTCTTCGGTTTCTTTAGTTTCTTAATCAGTAGTACTACTGTTAGTTGTTGCTTTCTTTGTACCTACTCTTACTACTTTATTTTGTGGACTATATGTGTCTGTAGATAGTAAGGTCTTCGAAATAACTACTCCATTCTTCTTTAATATTCTATATCCTTTACTCTTACATCCGTTAAATCCAACTTGTTCTACTACTTGTTTTCCACTTGCTAAAGTAGAATCTTTCTTGTATTCTGTTTCATTAGGTATATATGATATAACTTCTGATTCAATTACAACTTCATATTCTTCTTCCTCTTTTATTCCATATAAATCAATTTTTACTACACCATTTTTTGCTGTTCCTACTATTTTTATTGGATAACTTCTGGTGTTCTTAAATTTGAAATCTATTGATCCCCAATATACAGTAGCATCTCTACTTGGAGCAACATATGAAGTTTCAAATAAATGGTTACTTCTTTCTGTAATTTCCAAATTTGCTAATAGTGCTGTATTGTATAATGTAGAAGAAACTTGGCAAATTCCCCCTCCTACATCAGGTACTACTTTACCACCTACATAAGCAGTTCCTTCTTTGTAACCTTTTTCTAATGTCGTTCTTCCTATTGTTTGGTTATATGAAAATACCTCTCCTGGCATTATAACTGTGCCGTTTATTGATTTTGTAGCTAATTCTATATTGGTACTTCTGTTATAATTACTTGCATCATATCTTGTTGTAAATGTTGATAACATATCTGGAAAAGCTTCTTCCCCTAAATCTGCTATAGTTTTATCTGGAATAGTTATTTTTAGTGGAATTGTATATTCATCTTTGTCTTCTTCTATTATTTTTTTTGCTTCATCCATACTTATTGCAAAATCAACACCATTTACGTGTGTATGTACTTCTGTAGGATTTTTAGTTACATATGCATCTTTTGGTTCTTTATATATTTCATTTCTTATTTTTTCTAAATCTATTGGATCTGGCTCTACTACTTCTGTAGGAATCTCTAGCTCTGTATCTCCTACATTTAAATCTTCTATATTATTATAGATTTCTGATTTTAATTCATCTGCTTTAATTCTTTCTCCTGCAGCTCCTTTGGTAATTATTAACTCATCTTCTTCAATATAATAGCTACTTTGTACTACAGTTCCCGGTAATTTTAAAGATGTATCATTAATTATTTCTAATAATTTTTCTTCATTTAAGCTAAAATCTAAACTTATGTCTTTCTTAAATAATTTTGCCATAAGAATTTCATAATTATTAGTTATAATATTTCCATTTCTTCCTACATTGTATGCCTCTTCTACTGCCTTATCTACATCAAAAGACGCTTCTATGTCTTTTGGGTTAAGGTCTACTTTATAGTCGCCATCTACAAGCTTTATTGTTTTTAAAAGTTTTTCTGTTGTTATTTTCTCTATATTTTGCTTTGCCTCTTCTTTAGACATTCCTGAAACATTAATTCCCTTTATACTTACTCCAGAGACAATATCATTGTTATTTATATTTAATAAAGAAAATATTACAGAAAATAATGCTAAAATAAAAATTATAATTCCGACAACTATATATACAATTTTTCTTCTTTTTTTCTTTTTTGTTTTCTTACTTTCATCCTTACTATCTACTTTAGTAACAGCTTTTTCTTTAGCTGGTACTATTTCTTTTTGTCCATTATTTTTTATTTCTTTATTAGTATCATTCTCTTTAATTTCTTTACTTTCTTCAGTGTTTGCTATTACTTTATTATTTTCATTCTGCTTTTCTGTATCTACTTTTACTTCTTTTGTCTCTTCTTTTTTTGTTGCTTCTGCTTTTTTATCTTTTTCTATTTTTATATCTTTATTTTCTTTTAATTTATCTTCGTTATTAGCGTTTGTATTAATATCATTTTCCATTTTCTTTAATTCTTTTTGACTACTTTTTTTCTCATCTTGTTTACTTTCTAATTTTGGTGGCTCTTCTTTTTTTATCTTCTGTGTATCTTTATTATTATTTTTTTTCTGCTTACTCATTGTCCTTCCTCCACTATATAATATATGAGTTTATGCAATAATATTACCACAATGATATATTTTTTACAATAAATAATAATACATATTTTGTCAAATTTTGATATTTTTGTTACATTATTGTTACAAATATGGACATTTTGTAATTATTTTTATATAATGATGTATATATTTTATAAGGAGATTTTTTTATGATTGGTGATATGATTGCAAGAATTCGCAAAGAAAAAAATATGTCTAAAACTGAACTTGCGGAAAAAACTAATATTAATATTGGTCATCTTACTCATATTGAAAAAGGCGAAAGGAGTCCTAGTTATAAAGCTTTAAAAGCAATATGTAAAGCTCTAGATGTTCCATACCAACCAACATTATATACTATAGATAAAAATATGGATGATGTTCATAAAGAATATAAATTGGTAAATCATATTTCATATCAAAATGTTCCTGCTGTAAATATTGAAAATTTTATTCCATGTCCTGCTAGTATGCCAAGTGCTTCAATGGCAATAAAAATTACAGATGACTCAATGGAACCAAAGTTAAAAAAAGATTCTTACGCATATTTAGCAATTAATATGCCTTTGGAAAATAAAGATTTGGGGCTATTTTCTTATAAAGATAAATTATTAATTAGAAGATTTATTATTAGAAAAGATGATATCGCTTTAAGAGCAGAAAAGAAAGAAATTGAGGATATTTGTGTAACTAAGGATGATGAATTTTATATTATAGGTAAGATTTTAGGAACAAATGTAGATTAATTAACATATTTGATAAATTTTGTAAAAAGTACTTGCATAAACATATATTTAATATTATAATCTGTATGTTAACAAGAGAAGAATAAGGAGAAAAGTAAATGGAATTAGTTAAAAATATATTTTTTAATACAGATAAATTAGTTGAAAATAGTAATGTAAAAATTTCTTATACAGGCGATTTATTTCAAAATAACGCAGAAGAAGTATATATACATTATGGTTTCGGTTTAAATTGGGAAGACTTAAATGAAATTAAAATGGAAAGAACAGAATTAGGTTTTCAAGCTGAATTAAATTTAAAATCATATGATACTTTCAATTTCTGTTTTAGAGATAATAATAATAATTGGGATAACAATAATGGAGCCAATTATGTTTTTCCTATAGAAAAAGTGGAATTATCTTTAGTTCCTGTTGAAGAAATGTCAATTGCTGCTCCTAGAAAGTTAAGAAAATCTTACATTTGGAGTAAAAAAATTCGTATTGCAGTTTATAAAATAATAACATATATTCCAAGAATTATTTCAGGAAATTATAGAAGAAAAGTTCATGAAGAATAAAAAATAACCCTTAGCTATAAGCTAGGGGTTTTGTGTTAGCAAACACGTTTAAGTTGGATATGATTATTGTTAGCACACCCATCCGCCATTTATAGAAATAATTTGTCCTGTTGTGTAATTATCTTCTATTAACCACCTTACACATTTAGCAATATCTATTGTCTCTCCTATTCTTTCTAATGGAATTTCGTCTTTTATTTTCTCTAATTCTTCATCACTTAAATAACTGTTCATTTCCGTATTTATAATTCCTGGTGCAATTGCATTTACACGTATATTAGATGGTCCAAGCTCCTTTGCTAAAGCTTTAGTGAAACCATTTAACGCTGCTTTACTTGTTGAATATGCAACTTCACAAGAAGATCCTGTTATTCCCCATATTGATGAAATATTTATTATTAAACCTCTTTTATTATGTATCATATTTTTTACAGCTTCCCTACTGCAAAAAAATGCTGAATTTAAATTAGTATTAATAATATTGTTCCATTCTTCGTCTGTTATTTCAGTAAATAATTTAGTTTGTGAAATTCCTGCGTTATTAATAAGTACATCTATTCTTCCGTATTTTTTTATTACAAAGTCAATTAAAGCATTTGCTTCCCCTTTTTTAGACACATCTGCTTTAAATATATCAACATTACTTAACTCTTTTTTCACATCTTGTGCATAACTTTCAGATTTATTGTAGTTAAGTATTACTTTGTAGCCTAATTTAGCTAGAAATTTAACAATTTCTGCCCCAATTCCTCTTGATCCGCCTGTTACAACTACTACCTTATTTACTATATTTTTTTCTTGATTTTCTTCCATAATTTAAATTCGCCCCCTTGTAAGTCGAAGTTAGAGAATGACAATTAAATTTGTACTACAATTCAAACAATTCATTTATACACTCCTAAAAAAATTGAAATAAAAAAAGAAGAACTAGAAAATTCCAGTTCTTCTTAATTAATTGGAGCCACTTGTCCGATTCGAACGGACGACCTACTGATTACAAGTCAGTTGCTCTACCAGCTGAGCTAAAGTGGCATTTGGTGACCCCGACGGGAATCGAACCCATGTCTCCGCCGTGAAAGGGCGATGTCTTAACCGCTTGACCACGGGGCCATAATATAGTTTAGGATTTAACTAAGAATATGTTAATTAAATCCTAAAATCTGGTGAGCCATCGCGGACTCGAACCGCGGACAACTTGATTAAAAGTCAAGTGCTCTACCACCTGAGCTAATGACCCAGATAATTTGTCACTGTTTAGTAACAAATGCAGAATTTATTTTACCTTATTTTTCTTTATTTGTCAACAATTATTTGAGAATTTAATAAAAATATTTTATTAAATTCTCAAATTTGTTACTCTAATTAAAAAGAATCGTACTCTTTTAACTATTTATTTAATTTTTCTACAAGCTCGTCTGCATCTATTCCATGCACTTCGCAAGCTTCTTCTATTGTCTCCATTTGAGACGCTGGACATCCTAAGCAATGCATTCCTGCTTCTAATAATAAATCTGCTTTTTCTGGCGCTTTTTCTAATATTTCACCAATTGTTGTTGTTTTTTCTATCTTCATAATAATTTCCTTTCATAAAAAATTTGTTATTATTTTATCATATTTTTTTAAAAAAGTATAGACAAAATCACTTTTTTATTATATTATGGTAAAAATTGTAAAAGGAGGTTTAAATTATAGAATTAATTGATTTTTTCTTTATAGTACTTATTATTAATTCTTTTATCTTTTTCTATTCAATTTATTTATTTTTCGATATTAAAGTTTTTAGAAATCAGCAAGGTTATAAGTTAAATCTAAAAAAGAATGATTTTTTCAATAATAAGTAATCCAAATTGTAGCTAATTTTAGGAGGTATTTTTATTAAACGTATTATTTTTATATTTATTTTTTCGTGTCTATGCTGTTATATAGGATGGAATATTTTTAATCCGATTTTTCAAAGTAATTCTATTATAATTGATTATGGCTTGCGAGATTTTGATATTTGCATAGAACAACCTTTATTATGGCATTATATAAAAATAGCTTTTATAATTTCATATATTGGTTCATCTCTATTTATATTTAATTCTACTTATTCTATTATTTCTAATATTCATAAAAAAATAAATTCTAAAAAAGCTAAAGCAAAATCTCATAATATTAATTTTAAAAAAATGCATTTCTCTTTTCCTACGTTAATAGAAAGAAAAAACTCTGAATTAAATTTGTTAATAGGATTAAATGAAAATTCTGAAAATATTATTATTAATGAGAAGTCCTTATATCAGAACATTTTAATTACTGGCACTATAGGCACAGGAAAAACTAGCAGCGCAATGTATCCATTTACTAGACAACTTATAGAATATAAGTCAGACGATTTTGATTCTAAAATAGGAATGTTAATATTAGATGTTAAAGGCAATTATTATAAAAAAGTACAAGAATTTGTAGAAAAAGAAAATAGAATTTCCGATTTAATTGTTTTAGAATTGGGTGGTTTCTATAAATATAATCCACTACATAAACCCAATTTAAAAGCTAATGTTCTTGCAAATAGATTAAAAACTATTTTACTTTTATTTTCCCCTAATAATACAGAAAGTTTTTGGATTGATAAAGCTGAACAAATACTAACCGAATGTATTAAGCTATGTAGGCTTTATAATAATAATTACGTTACTTTCGAAGAAATTCATAAATTAGTTACAATAGATACTTATTATTTAGAAAAACTCAAGTTTTTAAGAGAACTTTTTATCTCTAATAAATTAAATAAAGAAGATATTTATAATTTATTATCTGCTCTTAATTTTTTTGACAAGGAATATAGCAATTTAGATTTTCGTACAAAGTCCATTCTAAAATCCGAAATTACCCGCATTACTAATATATTTGTTTCTGATTATAAAGTACATAATACATTTTCTCCAAATAAAGAAGAATTGAATTTCTTCGGTTTCGAAGACGTTATAAATAGTGGTAAAATTGTAGTTTTAAATATGAATATTAGTGAATATCAAGATTTATCTAAAATAATTGCAACATATTTAAAATTGGATTTTCAAACCGAGGCATTAATTCGTTTGTCTAAATGTAATATGAAAAACGAAAGATCTATTGCTTTTATTTCAGACGAGTACCATGAGTATTGTACAGCATCAGATGCAAACTTTTTTGCACAAAGTAGAGAGTCTAAGTGCATAAATATTGTTGCAACCCAGAGTTATTCTTCTTTATTAAATACTATAAATAATGAGTCTACTGTAAAAGTTATTATTCAGAATTTAGTAAATAAACTCTGGTTTAGAACAGATGATATTTTTACAATAGAAAATGCTCAAAAACAAATTGGGAAAGAAGATAAAGAAAAAATCTCAAAAAGCATTTCTGAAAACGCTCAGTCTACAATTTATAGTTATTTTTCTAATTCATTAAATTCTAAAGATTCTAATATATCCGAAAGTTTAAATTCTTATATTCAATACGATTTTATTTATGATACAAATTTTTTTACACAAAAATTAGAAAACTTTACTTGTCTTTCTTTTTTATCTGATGGTGATAAGATTTTAGAACCTCAAAAAATTAAATTATTTCCTTATTTTAAAAAAACCGGTTTATAGGTACCTATTTAAATCCTAAATTTTCTTTTAAAAGGTGATTTTATGTCTAAATTAAATAAAAAAACTTTATTAAAAAATAAAAATTTTTTTAAATTGTTTATATTAATTTTACTTTTTTGCTTTATTTTATTTTTTGTTTTTCCAAATACAATTTTAGCTGCAACTCCTAAATTAGTTAACAAATTAAATGATGCTTTTACTAATATAACAGAATGGCTTGTAAAGTTAGCAACTCCAGCGGCCGCTGTTGCTGTCGGCATAGGTGTTTTTATGAAAAAATTTAGCTTTGGAGATGAAGAAAGAATTCGCACAGCCAAAAAATTAATTAGAGGAAGTTTATTTTCTTATGCATTTATCTTGGCTATACAGTTAATTTTATCTGCTATTGAAAGTCTTGTAGGATAAACGAGGTGATATATTGGAATCTATGAATTTAACAGATATTATTATAAAAACTATTAATAATATATTCCAAACTTTATTCTCATCAATAGATAATAGTATCTATGCTTTTTTAGATGATATTGTTTTTGTGGATATTAATATGTTAAATGAATCTTTTTTGCAAAAAATATTTGGTACAAGTTCTTCTAACGGTCTTTTATTAATTGTTAATTCACTACTAGTTGGCTTTTTAATTTATTATGGAATTAGATTATTATATTCTCATTATATTGGTTTGCAGTTAGAAAGGCCTTATCAGTTTGTTTCTAAAATTATTATTTTTGGCATTTGTATTAATTCTTCATATTTTATTTTAGAACAATTAATTAATATAAACTCATTTCTGTCATCTTCTATTCGCGAGATTGGCGAGAATATTTTTAATTGTAATATTTCTTTTTCTGAGTTAATAAGCAAATTAAATACAACTTTTTCTTCTGAAGAAACTAATTTTAATATATTTTCTTTTGATGGAATTATTAAATCTTTTGCTTCTATTAGTCTGCTGAATTTAGTATTTTCATATTCTTTGCGTTATATTATGTTAAAAGTTTTTATATTAATAACTCCTTTTGCAATTTTAACACTTATTAATAGCTCTACTAGTTGGTTTTTTAAAATGTATTTGCGTACAATAATCTCTTTACTTTTATTACAGTCTTTAATATCTATTATATTAATAGTTATATTCACATTTAACTTTGATACTACCGATGTATTTTCACAATTAATGTACATTGGTGGAATATATGCATTAATTCGCGCCAATTCATATATGAAAGAACTTATTGGTGGAATTAGTACAGATATTAGTAATAATTTTAACTTATCTAAAAGTTTGATATCCAAATAATTTTGATAAATAATTTATAGGAGGTAATGTAAACTATATGAAATTTATATTTCCACAAAATTATAATTTCAATAGCAAATTTCTTGGAATTATAGAATATAATGTTTTAATTTTAAATATAATCTGGTGTGCTTTTGTTTTTTGTGTAATAAATATATTATTTAACAATATTAATATTAAAATTTTTTTATTTATAGTATTTTGTTTTCCAATTTTATTATTTAGTATATTTAGCTTTAATCACGAAAATATTATATCTATATTTATTTACATATCAAAATTTATTTTTAAACCAAAATTATATTTGTATTGTAAAAAAAGTCGGAAAATGATATAATCTGTTGTAAACTGTATATAGTGTATATACACAATAATACTATATACAAGTTAGTAGGAGGCAGATTATATGAAATTAGAACAAAACTCACCAGCACCATTATTTTCTAATACACAAATACCAGATATATTTTTCTCTGAATATTTATCTTCTGCTAATGGAGATTATGTAAAAATATATCTATATATTTTATTTTTATCTAAATATGATAAAGATATAAAATTAAATGATTTGTCTAAAAAATTAGTTTTGCCTCTTAAAGTTATTCAAGATGGAATTAAATATTGGGAAGATATGGGTGTTTTAACCAAAAAAACAACAGGTTATATTATAAACGATCTTCAAGAAATTGAGCTTCATAAACTTTACAAACCAAAAACTTCTTTATCTGCAGAACAAATTCAAAAATCTGCAGATGATCAAAAACGCGCTCAATCAATTGAATATATTAATAATAAATATTTCTCTGGCTTAATGCCTCTTTCTTGGTATCCAGATATAGAATTATGGTTTAGCAAATATGGTTTTGACGAAGAAGTTATGATTGCCTTATTTAATTATTGCTTTAATAAGGCTGCACTTAATAGATCTTATATCCAAACAGTTGCTGAAGCTTGGGCAAATAATAAAATAAAAACTTTCTCAGATTTAGATAATTATTATGAAAGACAAGAAAAAATAAATGTAATAATTAAATCTATTTCTAAAAAGCTTTCTTTAAATAGACAATTATCACAATATGAAAGAGCTTATGTAGAAAAATGGGTTTTAGATTATGGTTATTCACTAGATGTAATAGAAATTGCTCTAAAGAAAACCACTTCAAAAGTTAATCCTAATTTCGATTATTTAAACAAACTAATATCTGACTGGTATGATAAAGGATTAAAAACTCCTGATCAAGTTCAAAAATATATTGCAGATATGAAAGTCAAACAAAAAAATGTACAAAATTTGCAGAAATCAACTGGGTATAACCAATATAATCAAAGAAATTATGATAACTTAGATGATTTGTATGTTAATAAACCTATAGAAAATTTAAGTTAAAATTAATATATTAATGGAGATTATAATGAATAATTCGTATTTAAAAGATATTTTAATTGAATATGATAAAAAACGTATTCTAGAAGAACAGGAGGCAGATGCTAGAAAAACTAAATTTTATGAAGAACATCCTGAATTACAAAAACTTGATGAAAAATTAACATCTCTTGCTATTTCTACTTCTTTGTCTTTAATAAATAAAAATTCAAAGGAAAAACTAGATGAATTAAATAAAAATATTAAAAAAGTAAGAGAAGAGAAGAATAAAATATTAAATAAATTAAACATTTCCGAGGATTATTTTCTTCCAAAATATGAATGCTCAACATGTAAGGATACTGGATATGTTACTAAAAATAATCAAACTGAAATGTGTTCATGTTTAAAGCAAAAATTATTTGACTTAGAATATAATAAGTCAAATATATATAATTTAAAAAATCAAAATTTCGATAATTTTAATTTAAATCTTTATTCAGATGATACTAATCCAGAAAAATATAATTCGAAAGTATCACCTAGAAAAAACATATCAATAATAAAAGATATTTGTTTGAAATTTATTGAAAATTTTGATAACCCAACAGAAAAAAATTTATTATTTACAGGAAATACTGGCTTAGGAAAAACCTTTTTATCTAGCTGTATTGCTAATGAATTAATAAAAAAGGGAAAAACTGTACTATATCAAACATCTCCAGTGATGCTTGATACCATAATAGATTACCGTTTTAATAAACAAAATAGTTCTCCTGATATTTATCATAATATTTTGAATGCAGACTTATTAATTATAGATGATTTAGGTACAGAAGCAATGAATAATATTAAATTTACAGAGTTATTTAATATTATAAATACTCGTTTACTTAATCAAAATAAAGTAACTAAAACCATTATTTCTACTAATTTAAGTCTTCAAAATTTATTTAATAATTATGATGAACGTATTGTTTCTAGAATTGTTGGTAATTATAATATATGTTATTTTTTCGGAGATGATATTAGATTTAATAAAAAAAGATTTAAGAAATAAATACTGCATCTTTCGCAAATTATTTCTTAAATCTTCTTTTATTACCTCTCGTCTAAATCTGGCGCTTTTGGTTTTGTAAGTTCTGCATCATTAACTTCAAGTGCTTCAAGTTTATTCATTACTCTTCCTCCTCAGGACTAATTGTTTCTATACTAACAACTTTTCCTTCATTTGTTCTCATTAGAGTAACTCCTTGAGTTGTCCTTCCTAAGACATTAATATCTTTTACTTCTAGTCTAATAATCGTTCCATTTTCAGTAATAATCATAACATCTTCATCATCTGTAGCAATTCTTATTCCTACAATATTTCCCGTCTTAGCTGTGATTTTATAAGTTAAGATACCTTTTCCACCTCTAGTTTGAACTCTGTATTCATCTAGCTCGGTTCTCTTTCCAAATCCATTTTCTGTTATAGCAAGAAGTGTAGCATTCTCTCTACTTATTATTGACTCCATTCCAATTACAAAGTCATCATCATCTAGTTTTATACCGATTACACCTTGTGAAACTCTTCCTATTGGTCTTACATCTTTTTCACTAAATGTAATACTCATTCCATGGCTTGTTACTAAAACCACGTCATCTTCTCCATCTGTTAGTCTTACTCCTATAAGTTCATCATTTTCTTTTAATGTTATTCCAAGTAATCCGCTCTTCCTTACTGATGAATATTCTGATAGTGCCGTTTTCTTAATCATTCCATTTCTTGTTGCCATTAATAGGTATTTACCTTCTGCAAAGTTTGCAATTGGTATAACAGCTGTAATTTTTTCACCTTGATCTAATCTTAATAGGTTTACAATGGCTGTTCCTTTTGCTGTTCTACCTGCTTCTGGAAGTTCGTATCCCTTTAGTGTATATACCTTACCTTTATTACTAAAGAATAGTATTGTATCATGAGTAGAAGCTGTAAATATTTGTTTTACAAAATCTTCTTCTCTAGTTGCCATTCCTGTTATACCTTTTCCGCCTCTCTTTTGACTCTTATACATATCTATAGGCATTCTTTTTACATAACCGAAATGTGTTAGTGTAATTACATTTTGCTCTTCTTTAATTAAATCTTCGTCGTCAATTTCTCCTTCGGCAGCTACAATTTTTGTTAACCTTTCGTCTCCATATTTTTCTTTAATTTCCAATAATTCTTCTTTTATAATATCAAAGACTAATCTTTCACTAGCTAAAATTTCTCTTAAATGAGCAATTAATTTCATTAATTCATTATATTCTTCTTCTATTTTTTCTCTTTGCAATCCTGATAAAGTCTTTAATCTCATATCTAAAATAGCTTGTGCTTGTATATCTGTTAAGCTAAATCTTTGCATTAACTTTTCTTTAGCATCATCGTAAGAATTTCTTATAATACTAATTACTTCATCTATATTGTCTATAGCTATTCTTAATCCCTCTAATATATGTGCTCTTGCTAATGCTTTATCTAGGTCAAATTGTGTTCTACGTAAAATAACAGTTTTTCTGTGATCTATGTAGCAATCTAAACATTGTCTTAATGTTAATATCTTTGGTTCTCCATTTACTAATGCAAGCATTATAATTCCAAAAGAATCTTGCATTTGTGTATTTTTGTATAAATGATTTAGTACAACTTGAGCATTTGCATCTTTCTTTAATCCAATAACTATTCTTACTTTATCATTTCTGTCAGATTCGTCTCTTAACTCAGAAATTCCTTCTATTTTTTTCTCTTTAACTAAGTTAGCAATATGTTCTATTAATCTTGCTTTATTTACTTGGTATGGTAATGATCTAACAATAATTCTCTGTCTACCATTATCCATTTCTTCAATTTCAGTTTCTGCTCTTACTATAATTTTTCCTTTTCCTGTTGTATATGCTTGTTTTATTCCTTCTCTTCCTAATATAAGTCCACCAGTAGGGAAATCTGGTCCTTTTATTATTTTTGATAATTCTTCGTCTGTCACGTTATCTTCATCTATAATTTTTATAATTCCATTTATAACTTCTGTTAAGTTGTGTGGTGGAATATTTGTTGCCATTCCAACTGCAATTCCAGATGAACCATTTATTAATAATGTTGGTATTTTTGAAGGTAAAACTGTTGGTTCTTGAAGTCTATCATCATAGTTTGGCATAAAATCAACTGTATTTTTTTCTATATCTGTAAGCATAGTTTCTGCAATTTTAGCCATCCTTGCTTCAGTATACCTCATAGCTGCAGCTCCATCACCATCTATAGATCCAAAGTTTCCATGTCCATCTATTAATGGATATCTTAAACTAAAATCTTGTGCCATTCTTACCATAGCATCATAAACAGATGCATCTCCATGTGGATGGTATCTACCCAAAACAGATCCAACTGTATTTGCACACTTTCTATATGGCTTGTCTGATGTAATTCCATCTTCATACATAGCATATAAAATTCTTCTGTGTACTGGCTTTAAACCATCTCTTACATCAGGTAATGCACGAGATACAATTACGCTCATTGCATAGTCTATGTATGCTGTTTTCATTTCTTTTTCTATGTCTTTTTCAATGATTTTTCCGTCATTCTTTTTAATGTCATTTGACTCCATTTTACTACCTCTTTTCACTTTTTCTTCACCCTTGTATTATACTAAACCGCATAAAAATATGCAAGCGAACAAAGCAAAAAAAGTCTTTATTCTGTAAGAAATTTTGATGTTTTTTAAGACTTTTTTATTGTATTTTTATTATTTTATTTTTTAATGTTTTACTAGTTAACTTTATTAAATAAGCTATGTTTTATTACGACTTTATTTTTATATTAATTTTTTATGCTAATGAATTTGCTAATTCTAATTGTTCTTTCGTTAAATTAAAATTTTGTCCATTGTTTTTTATTAATATATGTAAATTCTCTATTTGTCTAGCCTGTTTTAATGTAGATTCTAAGGGTAATAAATTATCCAATTCTTCTTTTATTTTTTCGTATTCTTTTTCCATTCCTTCAAAATCCTTATTATTAAAATATTCTTTCCAGTTCTCTTCGTATCTTGATAATTTTTCTACTCCATTTATTTGTGCGCTAAAGTTATTTTCTATATTTTTGCTAACATTATCTAATATAACATCTTTTCCTTTTATAATTAAATTTCCTATATTAGAATTTAATATACCAGATTCGGTAGTCTTGTTTATAACTCCATCTAATATATTTGAAATTCCATCTATAATTCCTCCATTTTTCACTGCTTCCTGTGCCTGAGCAATACTATCAAATTTTCCGGTGAAAATTCCCATTATACTTTTTCCCATATCTACAGCCTTATCTATAACAGTATCTATTCCTTCTTTTAGTCCACCTTTTATTAAACTATCTTTTACATCAATTATTTGATTTTCTACAAAGTCTGGCAGTATCCACCTTAAGCCTATATCAATTGCTGTATTAATTGTTTTCCCTAATGTTGTTTCCAAAAAACTTTTTTGTTCGTTTGCATTTGTCAACTCATTTGTATTAAAATTTGTTAAGGTATTATTTATTTCTCGATTATCTTCTAATAAGTTACTCATAATTAAAATCCTCTCTTTCATTTGTTTTAATTTTTTATTATTTATATTTATTATTTTATTTAAATTATTTAGTTAATAAAAAATACATTAAAAAATTTATTTGAAAATAAAATATTTAATTTCTAATTTTTTACTTTTAATATTTAATGTTTAATATTTTTTAAAATAATTTTTATTTTTTTAATTTCCAAAAATAATTAATAAGTAATAATTATTTTTTTAAATGATTTATAATTTTTTTAAATATTTAATTTAAATTAAAAAAATATTAAATTAAATATTTTTATTCTATTTTTTAATTTTATAACAATAATATTCATAAATAATTATTTATATTTTCATTAAAGAAATTATGTTAAAATTTTCCTACGTTTTTGTTTTCTATGTAATTTTTACTATAATCACCTGATAAGTTTTCTTTTTTATAATATTCTTGTTTTGTTATTTAGTCTTTTTAGCAATTTATATATATCTTTTACTTTTTTCTTATAGAATTTACTAAAAATAGAATTGGAATTTTTATAAATTTTTTGTTCCTCTATAAATCTAATAAAAAAATTATACAAATCTATATTTTTTTATCTGATGTTTTAATCTTTAGCAATCCGTTCATTTTTGTTTTATATTTTTAAAAAAAGATTAACAAATTTTATTATTTAGTTGTATATTTTGTCCTCAGTTATATCTGTTTAGTTCTTTTGTTAATATAATTCTTTTGTTTATCTTTGTATTTTAATTTTATAATTCCAGCATCCATCAAATCATTTTGACAATTTTAATTTGATGTTCCGTACTCTTTTTTGTTCTTTTATTTTTATGTTATGTATACCTGTTTAAATTTATGTCAATTTTTTCTACTTTTATTTTTTCTTTTCGTTGTAAAAAATTAGTTAATTATGATATTGTTTTTTATGTATTTTTTCGTTTAATGTTTTTTATGAAATGATATTTAATTTTCATATATTTTATAAATAAAAATTATTATTTTATTATTTTAAATATTTAATATATTTTAATTATTTTTATAATTATTTTAAATTTAATTTTTTATTTTATTATTATTTTTTTATTTTATTTTTTATTTTATTTATTATTTTATATTTTTTATTTATTATTTATTTTAGTTAAATTTTCTTCATCTATTTTTTTATTTATATTTATATATTCCTTCATAATTTTATTATCACATGTTATTCCGTTTCTATTAATTATTAAATTATATTTTTCATCAAAATTCAATTTTCCTAATATATTAAATTCGTTAAAAATATTTTTTAATATATTTATATCTATACTATTTTTGTTGTATTTATTAAATAATATATTAATTTTATCTTTATTTATATTCCACTTATTAATATATATATTTAATAAATTTCTTGATTTTTTTATTTCGGATAAATTAGCTTCTGTAATAAATATATTGATATTACTATTTTCTATAATGTTTTTTGTATAATCAAAAAAACATTCTGATGAATTATCTATAATAATTACTTCATATTTTTCTTTTAATTCATTAATAATATTATAAATTTTTTCACTACTTATTTTATATTTTGAATCAAATAAAATATTAATTCCTGAAATTAAATCTATTTTATTTGTTATTTTAATTATTAATTCTTTAACATTAGTTTTATTATTTATTAAATTATTATTTTTTAATTTTTCTCTTATTGTTCTGGAATATTTTTTTAGACCTAAAATTGTGTGTAGACTATTATTTAGAATATCAAAATCGATAATTAAAATTTTATTTTTTGAATAAACATACGAATTTGCTAAATTAACTGTAAAAATACTTTTTCCTACTCCAGCAGGGCCCAGAATAGATATAACTTCACTATTTATATTTTCATTATGTTTTTTTAATATATTATTAGGAATATATTTATATAATTTATTTTTTATATTATTTAATATTTTTATTTTATTAAATATTAATAATCTATTTTTGGTTTGATTTTTTTTATTTATTTTTTCTTTTACTTTTTCTTTTTTATTTTTTTCTATATTATTTGTTTTATTATTATTTTCTAATATTATTTTTTTCAAAGAATTAATTTCTTCAATTAATTTTTCAGTATCACTTTCTTCATTAATACTTTTTATTATTTCTTTTATTTCTACTTTATTATTATAAAATATTTTTAATACTCCACATGACAATAAAATGTTATATTCTTTTTTATCTTCTTTTGTTAAAATAACTAATATTTTTATGTTTTTATTAATTGTACTTATTTTTTGTATCAAATCTTTTAATGATTCTTTTCCAATTAAAATATCACTTAAAATTATATAATTAATTTCTTTATTTTTTTCTAGTATTTCTATTACTCCATCTTGATATTGTATATCATTTCCTATAACCTTTATATTTTCTTCTTTTTTTAATTCATTATTTATTATAGGATTTGCTACTGCCGTTATGACTGTTTTCATCTTATTTTCTCCCTTCTATTATTTCCTTTTCAAAATCTGCTGCTTCTATATTTGTTAATATATGTTCACCTCCAACAAACATTAAACACTCTCCTCTTTTTAAGGATTTTATTTCTATTTTTTCTTTTTCTGATAGATTTGAATATTTTTCTAAAACTTTTATATTTTCTTCTTCTAACGAAAAAAATGTTTTTATTTCTGAATTATTTAATATACTTCTACCATAAGTTCCATCTTCTAAACTAAATAAATCTGAAACATCTTGTGTTATTGCTACTCCACTTCCTCCATATTTTCTTATTGTTTTGAATATTTTATAAATAAAACTTGCTACATCTTTATTTGACGTTACTCCAATTAATCTCCATATTTCATCTAAATAAATTGCTTTTTTTATATTTCTGTCTCTTTTTATCAAATCCCAAAATAAATCAATACAAACCCACATCGCATACTTCAAGTTTTCTTCCCCTAATTCATATATATCTGCAACAATAAGTTTATTGTCTATTACTACATTAGTATAGTTATTAAAAAATCTTAGTGAACCTTTTACAAATGGAATTAATTTTGTTTTAAATACTTTTGTTTTGCTATCGTTTAATATGTTATAAAAATCTTCTAATATTGGCATATCATAGGTATCTTTAAAAACTGGTTTTATATTTATTTTTTCTTTATTATTTTTATATAAGCTATTATCATCGAATGTTATACCTTTAATTTTATACACTTCTATAAGTTTTTCTTCTAATAATGCCCTTTCTTCTTCATTTATATTTCCAAATATTAAATTAAAAAAACCAATTAATTTACTTATTTTATTTGCTAAATATCCTTGTTCTCCTTCTTCTAAGCTTTCTTCTCTTATGTCAAATATATTTATATAGGAATCTGAGCTATGTCCTAATTTTAACAACAATCCATTTAAGTTTTTACATAAGTAATTATATTCTCTTTCTGGATCTATAATATACTGTTCTATTCCTAGCAGCCTGCATCTTAAAATTAACAATTTAGTATAAAATGATTTTCCGGCTCCGGCTAGTTCCAAAAATACATATATTTGCATTTTTATATTTATTTTTATCATATCTATTAATAAAAACTAAAGAATTGTTATATATATTTGTACCTATAAAAATTCCTGTTTCATCAAAAATTGCTGAAGAAATAAATGGATATGTTGCAACAAGTCCGCTTGTTAAAATATTTCTTTTTGAAGCATCTTTAACATCTACATTGTTTTCCATAAGTGGTAATATTGATTTAAACCCTTGTTCTTGCCTAAAATATGCTCTTATTGTTTGCATTCCTTTACTTTGTAAAATTCCTTCTACTTTATTTAATAAGTATTCTAATTCTTTTTCATCTGTAGAAAATACACTTACATATATGTATAAAAAATATAAATCTTCATTATTTACTTGCATTTCTTTTCTTATATATTTTGCATCATTATATGTAAATGCTGCAAGGTCAATATCTTGCCTGTTTTGATTTTTTCCTTTTAAATCTACTCCTACATTTCCTATATGATATGTTAAACTTCTTATTGTTTTGTATGAGTCTTGTTTTTCATAAAAAATAGATATATTAATATTTATATTAGTATCTATTAGAGATTTTAAAATTAACTCCGATTGTTCTCGGTTATAATTAGTTACTAATATAATAGAAAAAAACATATTATCTATTTCTATGTATTTAGGGTTATTTAAATTTATATATGATGGACTTAGATAATCTCTATTTGAAAAAGTTCCTTCTAAAAAATTTAATTTTTCTTCTGTTTTTATTTTTTTCTTTGTATTTTTAGAATAAAAAATAATAAATTTCCTCCTTAAAGAATAAAAATTACATTAGATTTAAATTAATTCTTGTGTTAAAAAATGAAAATAAAATTTCCAAGGTACTGTTTAAACTATTATCTGAGGTTACGATATTTCCACATCTAGATAAACAATCTTTTATTTTAAAATATCTTTCATTTAATTCTTCTATTGCATAATTTTCTATATTATCATCTTTTTCATTATTATTTATATATTTAATAATAATATAAAAGTTTTTTGATGACGACTTTTTATCATGATTGAGAGATTTTATATAATTAATATATTTATTAGATATTTCTTTTATATTTTGTTCGTCCTCTAAATTTTTAATTTCTTCTATATGTTTATTTAAATCTTCTTTCTTACTTTGGATTATTATTTGGAAATCAAAATCACAAGATTTTAAAAAAATTTTGTAAGAATTTAAAATAGATTCTTTTTCTAGCTCAGATTTGAGATTAAAATTAATTGGTTTTACTTTGATAATTTTAATATAAGTTGTTTTGTTGATTTTTATAATACCATTATTCAGTATTTTTTCAAACGGTAGCCAATCTTGTACTGAAAATTTCTTTTTATTTATACTTTTTACCTCCTTTTTTATATAATATTTACTTTTATTATATAAGTCAAGCTTTTTCGTTTGACTTTTTTCGACATTTTTTGTGTTTTATAATATTTATATATATTATAAATATTATTTATAGTTGTTATATATTTTTTAATTATTTTTAAATTATTGAATTAAATAAAAAATATTTATATATTTAATGAATATTTTTTTTAATTTGTAACATAATAAGAATATAAGGTTTATATTAGTTGAAATAAGAGTAATATAAGATCAGTTTATGGTTTTATATTGTTCGAGCAAAGATAATTAATAGTTTTATCTTAGATTATTAATTGTCGGCGATGCGAGTATATTTTTTGTATTTAAGCTGTATTTCCGTTTTTCTCTTTCATTTTAACTCTTTATCCTCTATTTATTATACGGTTGAAAATATGTAAAATATATTCAAAGTTACGAGTATTCTTATATTTGATAATGATTGTTATTAGTCCCATGAGGATGAATATGGTTATTATGAATATATTTGTATTCAAGCGACTGATTAATATTTTAGATTAATAGCTTATTTATATAGCAATATATATTAGGTTAGATATTTGGAGTATTAGTTTTAGCTGAAGATTAATATAGGCTTTACTGATAACAGCCGAGATGATTTTATTCATCTCGGCTGTTAAATAATTAATTTTCTTAAATTTTTTAACCTTTTTCCACAAGTTGTTCTATTATTGTGTATAATTAAATATCCAAATTTCTAACATACTTAGCATTTTCTTCTATAAACTGTCTTCTTGGGCCAATTTCGTCTCCCATAAGCATTGTAAATGTTTCGTCTGCTTTTTGTGCATCTTCAAGTTTTACTTTAATTAAAATTCTGCTTTCAGGATTCATTGTAGTGTCCCATAATTGTTCTGGGTTCATTTCTCCTAAACCTTTATATCTTTGAATTGCTACGCTATCTCTTGCAATTCCTTTTTCTGCTAAATCTTTAAATGCCTTATCTAAGTCTTCATCTGTATAGCAATAAATATCTTGCATTCCCTTTTTAGATAATTTATATAATGGTGGTTGTGCTAAATAAACATTTCCATTTTCTATTAATGGTCTCATATATCTAAAGAAGAAAGTTAATAATAAAGTTCTAATATGTGCACCATCAACATCGGCATCAGCCATAATTATAACTTTTCCATATCTTATTTTACTAATATCAAAGTCATTTCCTATACCTGCACCTACAGCTAATATAACTGGTTGTAGCTTTTCATTATTATAAATTTTATCTGCTCTTGATTTCTCAACGTTTAGCATTTTTCCCCATAGAGGAAGTATTGCTTGGAATTTTCTATCTCTTCCTTGCTTTGCACTACCTCCTGCTGAATCTCCCTCTACTATATATATTTCGCATTCTTCTGCGTTTTTACTACTGCAATCTGCTAACTTTCCTGGCAATGTAGTAGATTCTAATGCAGATTTTCTTCTTACTAATTCTCTTGCTTTTCTTGCTGCTTCTCTTGCTCTTGAGGCACTTATACATTTTTCTAATATAGCTTTTGCTACTGAAGGATTTTCTTCTAAAAATGTTGATAATGCATCATTTACTAAATTTGCAACTATTCCTGAAACATTACTGTTTCCAAGTTTTGTTTTAGTTTGTCCTTCAAATTGAGGTTCTTTTACTTTTACAGATACTACAGCTGTAATTCCTTCTCTTATGTCCTCTCCTTGTAAATTACTATCTTTTTCTTTTAAAATATTATGACTTCTTGCATAGTCATTAAAAGCTTTTGTTAAACCTCTTTTAAAACCCTCTAGGTGTGTTCCACCTTCTATAGTATTAATGTTATTAACAAATGTTAATATATTTTCTGAATATGATGTTGTATATTGTATTGCTATTTCTGTAGGAACTTCTCCATCTTTTTCAATATAAATTGGTTTTGCATTTATTTTTTCTTTGCTTTTATTTAAGTATTCAACAAATGAATTTACTCCACCTTCAAAAAGAAATTCTGATTTTTTATTTGGCTCTTCTCTTAAATCTTCTATTATTATTTTTAATCCTTTTGTCAAAAATGCAATTTCTCTAAATCTTTCTTCTAATGTGTCAAAGTCATAGTTTAAAGTCTCAAATATTGTACCATCTGCTAAAAATCTAACTTTAGTTCCTGTTTTATTTGAATCTCCAATTCTTTTTAATGATTCAACAGTTTTTCCTCTATTAAACTTCATTTCAAAGATTCCGCCATCTCTTTGAATAGTAACTTCTGTCCATTCTGATAAAGCATTAACTACAGATGCACCAACTCCATGAAGTCCTCCAGATACTTTATATCCACTATCTCCACCAAATTTTCCACCTGCATGTAATACTGTATAAACTGTTTCTGCAGCAGAAATTTTTGTTTTAGGATGTATATCTACTGGAATTCCTCTACCATTATCTTCTACGCAGATAATATTTCCTGGTTCTATTTTTATATTTATTTGTGTACAATAACCAGCTAAAGCTTCATCTACGCAGTTATCTACAATTTCATATACTAAATGATGTAATCCTCTTATAGAAACGCTTCCTATATACATTCCAGGTCTTTTTCTTACTGCTTCTAATCCTTCTAAAACTTGTATTTGTTCTGCATTATACTCATGTTCAAATTTTTCCATTAATTATTTCCTCCTTAGCCTTAGCTCAATTATATTAATTATTACACTTTTGCATTACATCTTTTTGCAATAGTTATTGAAGATATATTTGTTATATATCCTTTTAATTTTTTATTTAAACAACATATTATTAAAGTTTTTTTACTATTGTCCGATACATCTATTATATTATCACTAATTCCTATATTTTTGCAAATATCATTTAAATTTCTTTTTTTAGTAAGAGATTTAATATTAAAAATTGCCATAATATTATTTGAGTTTATAACACTATCTTTTCCAATATGTACATACATTAAAAAATTTCTCCTTTTTTTACATTAAATAATTTATAATCTAAATTATTTAAATTTAATTCATCCGTACATGTTATTATTACTTGTGTATTCTCTATATTATTTAAGAAATTATTTCTTCTCTTTTCATCTAATTCAGACATAAAGTCATCTAATAATAAAATTGGATATTCCCCTATTTCGTCATATATGACTTGTAATTCTGATAACTTTAGTGTAAGGATAACTGTTCTGTTCTGTCCTTGAGATCCATATATATTTACTTCTTTATCATTTATATATACTACAAAGTCATCTCTATGTATTCCTTTTGTTGTATATCCTTTTATAATATCAAGTTTTGTTCTTTCTTTTAATAATTTTAAATATTCTTCTTTATTCGAACAATCTGATAAATATTTTATTTCTATTTTTTCATTTCCATCAGTTATATTTTTATGAATATCATTTATTTTACTTTTTATTTTTTCTATAAACTCATATCTATATTCGAAAATTTTTACTGCATATTCTGCTAGCTTCTCATTCCATATTTCTAACATTTCTGTAGAAACATTTTGCTCTTTTATTTGTCTTAAATAATTATTTCTTTGTTCTATCGTTTTTAAATATTGGTTTAAAACAAATACATAATTAGGTCTTAACTGACCTATCATCATATCTAAAAATCTTCTTCTTTTCGCTGGGCCATCTTTTAAAATATTTATATCATCTGGAGTGAAAATTACAACATTGATGTTTCCTAAAAGCTCACTTAATTTTTTTAATTTTACTCCATTTAATTTTACACTCTTTTTATCAGATATATTTATTTGAATTTTTCCATCTCTATCACTTTTCTTATAAAAAACTGACACATCTAAAAATTCTTTTCCTATTTTTATTAATTCTTTTTCTTTATTTGTTCTAAAAGATTTTCCCAAAGCACATAAAAATATAGCTTCTAAAACATTAGTCTTACCTTGTGCATTATCTCCATAAATTACATTTATATTTTTATTAAATTCTACTATTTGTTCTTCATAATTTCTAAAATTATTTAAAATTATTTTTTCAATATACATTTTTATGTCCTTATTTATTTAAGTTTTTTATTCTTTCATTCTAATTGGTAAAATCATGTATGTATAGTCTCCCTCTTCAACAGGTCTTATAATACATGGTGAAATGCTTGTACCAAAATTAACGAATATTTCTTGGTCATCTATTGCTCTTAATGCATCTAAGAAATATTTTGGATTAAATCCGGCTTCTAAGTTTTGTCCTTCTGTTGTTACATACATTTCTTCTTTTGCATCTCCTGTTTGATTTGTACAAGAAATTGTTACTTTTCCTATATCTATTGTTACTTTTACAGGGTATTTTTTTTCTTTTTCAATACTTGATGATGAAATTAAACTTACTCTTTCAAAACAATCTTGTATTGCATTTTTATCTACTCTTATTCTTGTTTCCCATGTTGATGGTATAACACTTGAATAATTTAAAAATTCTCCATCTAATAATCTAGTAACAATTTTACAATTTTCCATTTCAAATAAAGCTTGATTTTTTGCGACTCCTATTTTAATAGTATCAAATGAATCTAAAATTATTTTATTTATTTCATTTAAACTTCTTCCTGGAATTACTGCTGCAAAATCATTTACTGTTTGTTGTAACATTTTTGTTTTCCAAGCTAATCTAAATCCATCTACTGCTACTACATTTAATCTATTGTTTTTTATTTCGAAAAGGCATCCTGTAAATATTGGTCTGTTTTCTTCTGTACTAACAGCAAAAATTGTTTTTCTTATCATATCTTTTAAAGAATTTTGTTCTATTTCTAAAGAATTTTCTATATTTATTTTTGGTAACTCAGGAAATTCTTCAGGATTCATTGTTGCTAATTTATATAATGAACCTTCACATTCTATTACTAATAAATTATTTTCATTTAAAGTTATTTTTATATCTGAATCTGGTAATTTTCTAATAATTTCACTAAACATTATACTATTAACAACTATACTTCCTTGTTCTTGAACATTGCAATTAATAATGTATTCTATACCTAATTCTAAATCATATGTTGTAAATTTTACTTCGTTATCATTTGTTTGAATTAATATTCCTTCTAATATAGGCATTGTTGTTCTAACAGCAACTGCTTTTGTTACGGAATTAATGGCTTTAAGGATATTATCCTTTTCACAAACGAATTTCATTTTTGTTCAACTCCTTTTATTATAATATTTAATATATATTTAGTAGTAGTAATAGTAGGTCATGTGGATTTAGTGGAAAACTATTGCAAGTGTCTATTTCCTTAAGTTAAAACATGTGGATAACTCTGTGGATAAGTGGATAAGTTATTTACACTTTAATTTGTGTGTTGGGTATAAATTAGATATCAACAAGTTATTTACACAAAATTCACAAGGTGCTGTGGATATCTAATGTACCATTTCCGTAAGAAGAGATGCGTTAATTTTTCCAAACAAATGCTCTCTCAAACAAAATTTTTAAAAAATTTATCTATTTATTATTATCACTGGAAGTGATTAAGTTTTTCACACTATCCACAACCATTTTTAAATTGTTATCTTGTTTTATATCTTTGTCTATTTTATTGCAAGCATGCAATACTGTTGAGTGATCTCTTTTACCAAAACAAGCTCCAATTGCATTTGTTGACATCTGTGCAATATTCCTACATAAATACATTGCAATTTGTCTTGGAAGTGCAATATCATTTGAACGTCTAGAACCTTTTAAATCATTAACAGTTATATTAAAGTACTTTGCAACAGTTTCCTGTATCAAATCATAAGAAAGAACCTTTTCTTTATTTGTTACAACATCATTAATTGCTTTTTCTGCCATTTCCATTGTTATTGGAGTCTGAGTTAAAGATGATGTGGCAATAAGTCTATTTAAGGTTCCCTCCAACTCCCTAATATTTGAATCTATTTTGGTAGCAATATTAGACAATATTTCATCATCAATATATATATTATCTAATTGTGCTTTCTTTTTTAATATTGCAAAACGTGTTTCATAATCTGGATTAGAAATATCTGCAATTAGTCCCCATTCAAAACGAGATTTAAGTCTATCTTCTAATAATTGAATATCTTTTGGTGGTCTATCGCTAGATATAATAATTTGTTTTCCACTTCCATGTAAACTATTGAAAGTGTGGAAAAATTCTTCTTGTATTCTTTCTTTTCCTGCTATAAATTGAATATCATCAATTAACAATACATCTATATTTCTATATTTATTTTTAAATTGTTCTGTTTTTGAATCCTTTATTGCATTTATTAATTGATTTGTGAATTTTTCTGAATCTACATATAATACATTTAGTGTTTTATTGTTTCTTAAAACTTCGTTACCTATAGCATGCATCAAATGTGTTTTTCCTAAACCAGACCCCCCATATACAAAAAGAGGATTATAAGATTTTGCAGGAGCTTCAGCAACTGCTAATGCTGCAGCATGAGCAAATCTGTTATTATTTCCAACAACAAATGTATCAAATGTATATTTAGGATTAAGGTTAGAATTTGGGTTTACATAAGAAGAATTAGACTGCTCTAAATAAGTAGCCTCCTCTTTTGGAGTACTATCGTCTGACTTTAAAACAACATTAATGTCCCACTCTTTGTTTGTTAGAAATCTAAATGTGTTTTTAAACAAATCATAGTATCTGGACATTATAGAATCTTTTTGAAAAACTGTATTTGCAACTAATACGATATTACCATTTTCAGCACTTTCGATTTCCAAATCTTTGATCCATGTTTCATAAGATATTTTAGTTACTTCATCTTTTAAAAGATCTTTTGCTTTTGTTAGTAGTTCGCTTAATTCCTTATTATTCATTATGATTCAGTCCTTCCAAAATGTGATGGTAATATAGAATTACATAAAAGTTATACACATAATTATCCACATTATGTTGATAATTATAACAATGTATATCATATCAAAAATTGAACGGACTAGTCAATAAAAAAGAAAAAAAATCTTAAAATTATTTATAATACTTGACATACTAGTAGTTTGAGGTGTATAATACTCAGTATGAAAAAATAGGAATAATCCGTTTGCGGTTTATATAAAGTTTTAGGAGGTGCAAAATGAAAAGAACATATCAACCAAAAAAGAGACAAGAACAAAAAGAACATGGTTTTATGAAAAGAATGAAAACTAGATCAGGTAGAAATATTTTAAAAGCTAGACGTGCTAAAGGAAGAAAAAAATTAAGCGCATAATTAAAGTCCACTAATATTGTGGGCTTTTTTAAGATAATTATTAAGTGATGTGAATATGAGAAAAATAAAAACTTTAAAAAAAAATTATGAATTTAAAAATGTTTTAAATAAAGGAAAATTTTATTTAGGTAAACAAATTATTATATATATATCTAAAAATAAATTAAATGAAAATAGAATAGGAATAGCTATAAGTACTAAATTATGCAAAGCTGTAAAGAGAAATAGATTAAAAAGATTAATAAGAGAAAATTATAGACTAATGAAAAATAATCTTGAACAAGGCTATAATATTGTATTTTTATGGAATAAAAAAGTGGATTTTCATAAGGCAGATTTTCTTACAATAGGGAATGACATGAAATCTATATTTAAGAAGATAGGTATTTTATAATGAAAACAATAGCTTTAGGTTTAATTAATTTTTATAAGAAATTCATTTCACCAATATTATCTTTTTTTGGCATACATTGCAAATATTATCCTACATGTTCAGAATACACAAAGCAAGCTATAGAAAAGTATGGAGTAATTAAAGGATGTATGTTTGGAATAAAAAGAATTTTAAAATGTAACCCGTTTTCTAAAGGCGGTTATGATCCATTAAAGTAGAGAGGAAGAGTTTATGGGAGCTATTTCAAGTATATTTGGTTATGTATTAAATTGGCTTTATGAATTTTTTAATAATTATGGTATAGCAATTATTATTTTATCTGTATTATTAAGAATTATTTTAATTCCTATAACAATAAAACAACAAACAACAATGAAGAAAACAGCAAAAATACAAGAACAAATGAAAATATTGCAGGTAAAATATAAAAATAATCCTGAAAAATTAAATCAGGAAATGATGAATTTATATAAAACAGAAAAAATGAGTCCTTTTAGTGGATGCTTTAGTTCAATTATACAACTTATAATTATTCTATCTATGTTCTGGCTAGTAAGTCAACCACTTACTTATATGAAGAAAGTTGACCCAGAAATTATAAATAACTATAAACAAGAGATATCACAAAATGCAGAGATAAGAACAGCTTATCCAGAAATTGCAATAATAGAGCAAAAAGGAGACTCTGATCCAACAGTTCAAATAAATATGGACTTTTTAGGAATAAATTTAAGTAAAGTACCAACACAAAGTTTAAATGATTGGAGAGTATATATTATTCCTTTACTATATATCCTTACATCTGTTATTTCCGTAAGGATGACTATAAGTATGCAAAAGAAACAAGCAAATAAGGATAAGAAAAAAGATATAGTTGTTGAAGATGGAAAGGTTCAAGAGGAAGAAGAAATAAATCCAATGGAACAAATGAACAAGAGCATGATGTATATGATGCCAATAATGGCTGTAATGATTGCTATTATAGCTCCTCTAGGACTTGCACTATATTGGTTAGTAAGTAATGTTTTAATGATTATAGAAAGATTAATTATTAATAAAATAATGAGTTACAAAGAAGAAAAGGAGGCAGTTTCTGATGCAAAATAGTATTATTTCTGAAGGAAAGACAACAAATGAAGCTATTGAAAATGGATTAAAAAAATTAGGTGTTACAAAAAAAGATGTTGATATAAAAGTTTTAGAAGAAGAAAAAAAGAGCTTTTTTGATATTCTTGCACCAAGAGTTGTAAAAGTTGAATTAATATTAAAAGGTGGAAAGAAAGAACATAAAGAGATAAAAGTTGGAGAGAAAGATTTAGAAAAAGTGTTAAATAATACTAATAATTTTTTAAACGATTTAATGAAAAATTTAGAAGGGATCGAATATAGTACAGAAATAAAAGAGGATACTATTTATATAAAGTTAAATGGAGAGAAGGCATCAGAATTAATAGGATATAGAGGAGAGACTTTAGAAGCGCTTCAAAATATAATATCTGCTACAGCAAATAAAGAAACAAATGAAAGAGTAAGAGTTATTTTAGACATATTGGATTATAAAGAAAAAAGAAAAAATTCATTGGAAATATTAGCAAAGAAAGTTGAAAAGACAGTTATAAGAAATGGAAAGCCTTTTAAATTAGAACCAATGAATGCATATGAAAGAAAAATAATTCATACAGCATTGCAAAATAGCGAGGAAGTTACAACAAATAGTGTAGGGGAAGAGCCTTATAGAAGGGTTATAATAAGAAAAAAATAAATTTAATTTAGTTAAAATTAACCCTAAAATAAATTTTTTAAAAAATTTGTAAAAAAGTGTAGAAAAATAGAAAAATATGTAGTATAATATATACGAACTTAAAAAGTACCAAAAAATGTAGTAATAAATGTAATTTAAATGTAGTAATTAAATATAGAAGAATCGGAAGTCAAAGTTCAGATTTTAGTTTATAAACTATACTCTAACCTTGACTTCTTTTATTAAATATAACAATAGGAGTGAGAAAAGTGGAAACGATTGCAGCAATATCAACAGCAACAGGAAGTGGCGGAATTGGAATAATAAGAATGAGCGGAGATAAATGCTTTGAGATATTGAAAAAAATTTTTATTACACCACAAAATATAGAATGGTCTCAAATAAAGGGATATACAATAAAATATGGATATATTGTAGACTCAGAAACTAAAGAAAAGATAGATGAGGTTTTAGTATCTTTTTTTAAAAGCCCTAAAAGCTATACAAAAGAAAATATGTGTGAAATTAATTCACATGGAGGAATAGTAGTAGAAAGAAAAATATTAGAACAATGCTTAAAAAACGGAGCAGAGCTTGCAGAACCAGGAGAATTTACTAAAAGAGCCTTCTTAAATGGACGAATAGATTTATCGCAAGCTGAATCTGTCATAGAACTTATTAATGCTAAAAGTGATAGAGAAGCTCATGAATCTTTAAATCAATTACAGGGGGAATTATCAAAAAAAATTAACTCTATAAAGGCTAAAATTCTAGATATTATGGCTGACATAGAAGCATCAATAGACTATCCTGAATACGATATAGAAGAGCTAACAGAAGAAAAGACCTTGAGAGTATTAAATGAAGTGAAGGATGATTTAATAAAATTAGAAGAAAGCTTTCATACAGGAAAATTAATAAGAGAAGGAATAAAAACAGCAATTATAGGGCAACCAAATGCAGGAAAATCATCACTTCTAAATGCAATATTAAAAGAGGATAGGGCAATTGTAAGCGAATATGCAGGAACAACACGAGATACTATTGAAGAATTTATTACTATAAAAGACATACCTCTGAAAATAATAGATACAGCTGGAATAAGGGATACTGATAATGTTATTGAAAAAATAGGTGTAGAAAAAGCATTAAAGATAGCAGATGGAGCAGATTTAGTAATTGCTATTATTGATAATTCTAAAGAATTAGACAATGAAGATATAAAAATATTGGATATAATTAAAGAAAAGAACGCAATTATTGTTTTAAATAAAATAGATAAAGAGGATAAAAAAGCCGAAAATAGAGAAGAAGTATTAAAAATTAATAAACCTGTCGTAAAAATATCAGCTGTAACAAAAGAGGGAATAGAAGATTTATATAATGAAATTGTAAAAATGTTTAATATAAATAAAATAGAATCAACAAACGACACGGTTATAACAAATGTAAGACATAAAAATCAGATAGATAAAGCTGTTAAAAGAATAGAAGAAGCAATAAATGTAGCAAAAGAAAGGCAAACAGAAGATATCTTAGCTATATATATAAAACAAACATTAGAAGATTTAGGAGAAATAACAGGAGATAATGTTTCAGAAGATATAATAAATGAAATATTTTCAAAGTTTTGTTTAGGAAAATAGTATTATGTAAACTAATACAGAAAAATTGAGAAAAAGAGAGATATTCTTAGTTTAAACGTGAAACATTAAAAAAATATATGGATAAAATGTGAAAATACGAACGCTTAAGCGGAAAAAATGCGAACGTACTTTTGATATTTTTTTGATGTGTTTTAAAATGATAGAGGAGTTGTAGAAAAAGATGAAGTATCAAGCGGGAGATTTTGATGTAGCAGTAATTGGAGCAGGACATGCAGGATGTGAGGCGGCGTTAGCAACAGCGAGGATGGGGTATAAGACCCTTTTATTTTCAATTAGCTTAGAAGCAGTTGCTAATATGCCATGTAATCCACATATTGGTGGTAGTTCAAAAGGACATTTAGTAAGAGAAATAGATTGTTTGGGCGGAGAAATGGGAAAAAATATTGATAAAACATATACACAGTTAAGGATATTAAATACATCTAAAGGACCAGCTGTGTACTCTTTGCGTGCTCAAGCAGATAGAAAAAGATATCAAATGGAAATGAAACATACATTAGAAAAACAAAAGAATTTATATTTAAAACAAGCAGAAATAGTAGATATCGGTGTAGAAAATAATGAAGTTAAATGGTTAGAAACAAATATTGGGGCAATTTATAATGTAAAGTGTATAATTTTAGCTACAGGAACATACTTAAAAGGAAAAATCTATATAGGAGAGAGCTCTTTTGAAAGTGGACCAGATGGCGTTTTTCCATCAGTCAAACTATCTGATACCCTAAAAAAGCTAGGAATAACTATATTGAGATTTAAAACAGGAACACCTGCAAGAGTTAACAAAAATTCTATTGATTTTTCTAAGATGGAGATACAAGAGGGCGATAAAAATCCAGAAGCTTTTTCTTTTGATGATAAAATAGATAAAGAAAAAGAACAATTGCCATGCTTTTTAACATATACAAATCAAAAGACTCATGATATAATTAGAGCTAATTTAGATAGATCTCCATTATATTCTGGAAAAATTACAGGAACCGGACCAAGATATTGTCCTTCAATAGAAGATAAAGTTGTGAGATTTGCAGATAAAGAAAGACATCAGATTTTTATAGAACCAATGGGAGTAGATACTGACGAAATGTATGTTCAAGGAATGAGCTCTTCACTTCCAGAAGATGTACAAATTGCTATGTATAGGACAATTCCAGGGCTAGAAAACGTTGAATTTACTAGACCTGCATATGCTATAGAATATGATTGCATAGATTCCCAAGAATTAAAACTATCTTTAGAGCATAAAACAATAAGTGGAATGTTTTTTGCAGGGCAAATTAATGGAACATCAGGATATGAAGAAGCTGCTGCACAAGGAATTATAGCAGGAATTAATGCAGGACGCAAATTACAAAATAAAACACCAATTGTATTAGATAGATCACAAGCGTATATTGGAGTATTAATAGATGATATAGTAACTAAAGGTACAAATGAGCCATATAGAATGATGACTTCTAGGGCTGAATATAGGCTATTATTGAGGCAAGATAATGCTGACTTAAGACTTACAGATATAGGGCATGAAGTGGGCTTAATTTCAGAAGAAAGATATCAGAAATTTTTAGAAAAAAAGAGCAAAATAGAGAAAGAAAAAGAAAGACTAAGAAAAACAGTAATAAAGCCATCAGAAAAAGTAAATGAATTTTTAGAGAAATATAATTCAACACCTATTACTACAGGTGTAAAATTAGTAGATTTGTTAAAAAGAACAGAATTAACTTACGAAAATTTAAAAGAAATAGACGATAATAGACCAGAAATAGACGAAAGCGTGGGTAATGAAGTACAAATTCAAGTAAAATATGAAGGATATATAAGATTACAAGAAGATCAGGTAAAGAAATTTGAAAAATTAGAAAGAAAATTATTAAGAGATGATATAGACTATAGTAAAATAGATGGATTAAGACTAGAAGCAAGACAAAAATTAAATAAAATAAAACCATCGTCTATAGGACAAGCTTCAAGAATATCAGGAGTTTCACCAGCCGACATATCAGTTTTACTTATCTATTTAGAACAAAAAACAGGAAAAAAGGAAGAATAATTATGAATTTCGAACAATTTAAAAATTTATTAGGGAAAGAATTAAATGCTTTATCTATTGAAATATCCGATGTTCAAGTAAAACAATTTTATACATATATGAATTTATTAGTAGAATGGAATAAAAAGATAAATTTAACAGCCATTACTGAAGCAAATGAGATAGTAACTAAACATTTTGTAGATAGTCTAATAATATCTAAATATTTGCAAGAGAGTAAAAATGTAATGGATATTGGAACTGGTGCAGGATTTCCAGGAATTCCTCTTAAAATAATCAACAAGGATATAAATATGGATTTAGTAGATTCATTAAATAAGAGAATAATATTTTTAAACGAAGTAATAGCTCAATTAGGATTAATAAATATAAACTCAATACATTCAAGAGCTGAAGACTTAGCAAGAATAAGTAAATATAGAGAAAAATATGATGTAGTTGTTTCAAGAGCTGTGGCTAGATTAAATATTTTATTAGAATATATGATGCCTTTTGTAAAAGTAGGGGGCATTTGTATATGTATGAAAGGTTCAAATATTGATGAATTGGAAGAAGCGAAGAAAGCGATAGATATATTAGGTGGAAAAATAGAAAAAATAGAAGAAATTAGTATACCAGATACTGATATAAAAAGAAATAATATTATAATAAAAAAGATTAAAAATACAACTAATGAATACCCTAGAAAAGCAGGAATACCAACAAAGAACCCAATTATCTAATTGGGTTCTTATTTTTGGAAAAAATATTAAATAATTTCTAAATTTTCATTGACATATTAATATAATTCTTATATTATTAATATGTTAAAAGATTGGAGGAATAGCATTGGGAAAAATAATATCAATAGCAAATCAAAAGGGTGGAGTAGGAAAGACTACAACATCAGTGAATATGAGCACTTGGCTTGCAAAAAAAGGAAAAAAAGTTTTATTAGTTGATGCAGATCCTCAAGGCAATGCGACAAGTGGTATTGGCGTGGAAAAAGACGTAGAAGAATCTGTATATGATTTAATGATAAATGATGTGAAAGCAAGAGAAATTGTCAAAAAGACACAAATAAAAAATTTAGATATATGCCCATCTAATATAAACCTTGCAGGAGCTGAGGTTGAGCTTGTATCTATGATGTCTAGAGAATATAGACTAAAAGAAAAATTAGATGAAATAAAGGATGACTATAGTTATATAATTATAGACTGTCCTCCATCGTTAGGTTTAATAACATTAAATGCATTTACTGCATCAGATAGTGTTTTAATACCTGTACAGTGCGAATATTATGCATTAGAAGGTTTAGGACAACTTTTAAATACTGTAAATTTAGTAAAGAAGCATTTAAATAAAGACTTCGAAATTGAAGGAGCTTTATTAACAATGTATGATATGAGGACAAATCTATCAAATCAAGTAGTAAAAGAAGTTAATAATTATTTCGGAGAAAAAGTATATAAAACAGTAATTCCAAGAAATGTAAAATTAAGCGAGGCACCTAGTTATGGAATGCCAATCACCATCTACGATCCAAGATCAAAAGGATCAAGGAGCTATGAAAAATTTGTAAAAGAATTTTTGAAAAAAAATGAGACTGTAAATAATGCTAAGGGAAAACATTTTTAAATAAAAAGGAGATAATTTAAATGGTAAAAAAGACAGGGTTAGGAAAAGGATTAGAAGCCTTATTTAATGAGAATCAGCTTACTAAAGAAGAAGAAATAAAACTAAAAAACGGGGAGGAAATAGTTCAAAATTTAAAAATAATTGATATAGAGCCAAATAGAGACCAACCTAGGAGAACCTTTAATGCTGAAAGTATAGATGAGCTAGCAACTTCTATAAAGAAATATGGAGTTATTCAACCAATAATAGTCACAAAAATGGATAACTATTATCAAATTGTTGCTGGAGAAAGAAGATGGAGAGCTGCAAAGAAGGCGGGGCTTATGGAAATGCCTTGCTTAGTAAGAGAAAGTAATGAAAGAAAGAATAAAGAAATAGCTTTAATTGAAAACATACAAAGAGAAGACCTAAATCCAATAGATAAAGCTTTAGGATTTAGACAATTGCTAGATGAATATGGAATGACGCAACAGGAATTAAGTGAAACTGTAGGAATTGGTAGAAGTACTATATCAAATAACTTAAGAATATTAAATCTAGACGAAAGAGTACAAAATTTAGCTAGAGAAGGAAAAATCTCTGAAGGGCATTGTAGACAGCTTTTAAATTATGAGGACCCTGAAAAACAATATAAAATGGCATTAAAAATAATAGAAACAGGAGATTCTGTAAGAGATATAGAACAAAGAGTAAAAAACAAAAAGGTTGTTGAAAAACAAAATAAGAAATATGAAGCAATATACAGAGATATAGAAGATACATTCCAAAATTTTTTCGGAACAAAAGTAAAATTAGATGCTAAACAAAAAAGTGGTAAAATAATAATAAAATATACATCTAATGAAGAATTAGAGAGAATATTAGATTTAATAAGGAATGAGGGCAATGAGTAATATTGTAGAGTTTTTAAAGACAGATACATTTTTAATAATATTATTTATAATATCTATTTTATCAATTATTTTATTAGTATTTAATTATCTAAAATTAAATAGAATAAAACGTGATTATTCTGAATTTATGAAAAAATTAGGCAATGGAAAAGATATTGAGGAAAGTTTAAAAAATTATATTGAAAGAGTACAGAAAGTAGAAGATTTAAACAAGGAAATAATACAATATTGTGAAAGACTAGATAAAACTGTTGATACTTGTATACAAAAAGTAGGTATTGTAAGATATAATGCGTTTAAAGATGTGGGAAGCAATTTAAGTTTTACTTTAGCATTATTAGATAATAATAACAATGGAGTTGTTTTAAATGGCATTTATTCACGAGACAATTCAAATATATATGCTAAACCTGTAAAAGATGGAAAATCAGAATATGTTTTATCAGAGGAAGAAAAAGAAGCCATAGAAAAGGCCATAAATTCAAAATAAAATTTAAAGCAATGAAATTATATATTAAATGAAAATAAAAGGCTCAAAATCGAAATTGAAGCCTTTTATTTTTTACATATAAAATATAAATTTAAAAAAATTTAAATAAGGAAAAATATAAAATGTAAAAATGGTTAAAAAATATTGACATATGAATGAATAATATGATAATATATATATTGTCATTGTAATTGATAAACACATGGAGAGGTGGTCGAGTTGGTTTATGGCACCAGTCTTGAAAATTGGCGTAGGTTTGTAGCCTACCGTGGGTTCGAATCCCACCCTCTCCGCCATTTTTTTATATAAAATATTTATGAACTTCTAATAATTTGGAGATTTACCCAAGTGGTTGAAGGGGACAGTTTGCTAAACTGTTAGGGTTCGTATAGGGCCGCGAGGGTTCAAATCCCTCAATCTCCGCCATAAAATAGAAAGATATAATGTTATAATTGCATTATATCTTTTTTATTTTATAAAAGTATATAACAAATAATAAAAATAAAATAATAAATAATAAATAATAAAACAATAAATAATAAAATAATAAATAATAAATAATAAAACAATAAATAATAAAATAATAAATAAT